>Ga0210020_1002120_pt1 | contig 16184 bp, 14 predicted proteins | sample CryGeymeta201514_FD_183980 | JGI IMG/M metagenome (GOLD analysis project Ga0210020, IMG submission 183980) | Groundwater microbial communities from Crystal Geyser aquifers in Utah, USA - Crystal Geyser metaG 2015-14 (SPAdes) (version 2) | ecosystem: Environmental > Aquatic > Deep subsurface >... | reverse complement strand
AGTGGTGCCCGCCCTGGTGCCCGACGCGAAGTTGCCGAATCGTATGTAAAACGATTAAAAGATTTAGAAAATTTAGCTCTTTCATACCCCGGAGTATTAAAAACTTATGCAATTCAAGCAGGTAGAGAATTGCGGGTAATTGTTGGCAGCGAAAAAATAAGCGATAAAGATGCTGAAACATTATCAAACGACCTTGCACGCAGAATTCAGGAAGAATTAACTTATCCCGGACAAATTAGAATTACTGTTATTCGCGAAACAAGAGCTGTTGCTTATGCTAAATAAAATTTTCAAGATAATGTCGAATAAAAAAATGCCCTGTTAATTGGGCATTTTTAATTTTATTGAATTATTCAAAAATAATTTATGGCTGTTTATCAAAATGTTTATATATTTGTTATTTGAATTTAATTGTTGAGAACATTCTTAGTATATAATATATCGAAAATAAATTAAACGACAATAAACGGTTATAAATGGTTAAAAACGTATTTTAATAATGATAATAAGGATGTTACAAATATTTATTAACTACAGATATAGTAAATATACTCCATACTGGTGGGGAGTATTCAAGTGTTAGCAGCAAGCGTAACAAAATAAACAACAACCCTTATGTTTGACAAAAAAACATCAAACTACAAAAATAAATATAGACTTTCGGGTAGACTTTTTGCCGACACAACAACCCGACGCTTCGTATTTTATTTTTTCTTCCACTGCACAAAATTTTTAAAATTCTTTTGCCTGCACACATTTGGCACATTTGCCTTTGCCGCAATCACACAAACTACTCCTCTGGCAACGTCAAAAGAGCCAAATTCTCAACACACTGGTTTTGATTTAAATTCTTATGCTTACTTTTGTAAATAGTAAAGAATGAATACATTTTCTAACATTAAAGAACTAATTTCTGCTCTCCACCGAGAACAAAAACTTCTTACGGAAATGTTTATGAAGCGCAAGTCGCTTTCATACAAATATGACTTTGCTCTAGAAATGGTTGACTTTGACGACAGTAGAATTCAATATTTAATTGACCGTTCGGTAATCAGACCAAACGGAAATTTTTTGGAGATTGATGACCAGTTTCTGCAATTTTTTGAACAGGTTTTAGAAGTGAATGAAGAAATCAATATTTTTTACATCAATGAAAATATTCAAAATGTAAAACAGAATATCATCTACTATTTTAATGAGCCAAACGAAACAAGAAAATATAATTATCTCCGAATAATCAAAAACATACTCAGGAAAATTGGAATTATTACACTGAGAAATGTTGTTGATTTAAAACGAAATATTGAAACAACTTTTAAGAACGAACCAAATTACAAGGTAAAAAAAGCCAAACTTGAAAACCTTGACAGGAAGCGGATTGACATAATAGTTTTAATTGAACAAACTGAAAAACTTATTTCGGAAGAAGAACAAACCTTTTTCAAATCTGCTTTGGATGAAGAATTAAGCAGAGTAATCACTCAACTTAAACTTCAATTGGGCAAATGCACACACAACCTGATTGAAATAGAAAGACAGATTATTGACTTTCTCAACCAAATCAAGTATCAAAGTGGAGTTATTGAAAAGTTGCGACAGATAAAATATTTGAAAGACCAGTTTATTGTTCGACCAAACACAAACATTGATTCAATCTTTGCCCAAAACAATTCAGTAATTTTTGAACCCAACCCAACCTACCCTTTAAAGTTGTCGCTTGAATATTTGCAAGCTGATGAAGAAGCATTCGCAAGCATTGTGAAAATTGCGAAACGTGTTCAATCAGGTGTAAATCTAAAACAGCCGCTTGCAGATAAAATTTCAAACGAGTATTTAGAAACTCAAATTGAAGAAGAAATACAAATCAATCTGGAAGAAGTGAAGAACAGTTTTGTTGCAGCAGGGAATAATTTATTTGAATTTGTATTGGGTTACAATTTTACAAAAGATGTTTCATTTGACGACAGAGTTACAATTTATTGTCAGTTGATTTCTCAGTATGAAAACATTTTTGAAGTCACTGATTCCTTTGAAGCAAGAAAGGAAATTGAATTTGCTATGGTTTATCCTAAATAAAAATGAAATGGAAGTCCCGACACAAACAGCAGACATATTTGAAATTCTAAGCAAGGGACAATTCATTTCTTCAAACAGCACTAATGATTCCATTCGCAAACTCTATTCAATCATTGAGGAAGAACAAAACTTTGAAAACTTATACGACTATTTCCGATGCATTAACTTCACATTGGAGAAAGGGGACGAATATTTTTATTTCAGCAGAGTAGAATCTAAAGTTGACCTTGAAAGAAAAATTGAAGCTGCTTTCAGATGGATTGACATAATTGATTTTCTGAAAACTTATGACAACTCTTTCAGTTCTGGTTATCGCTTCACTCCTTCCGATATTCTTGTTCGGATAAAGATTGATGCAGAGTTGGAAACCAAATTAGAAGGATTGAAAAAGTATACGGGCAAAGACAAATATTCCGAAATCATTGACAAAATTTTAGAAATGCTTGTGAAGGATAGTTTCATTGAACTTGAAAATGAAATTTCACACACTTACAAAGTTTTGGCATCATTCAAATATCTTGAGCAAATAATTTTAACCATTAACATTCCTGATGAAGTAAGAAATGAGATTCCTGAATAAAATAGTTTTCATCAACAGTGCCTCTATCAAGTATGCTGAAATAAATCTTGATGGGAATGTTCATTTTATCGGCACACAAGGAGTTGGTAAAAGCGCCTTGCTGAGAGCTATTCTTTTCTTTTACAATTCTGATAAACTCAAACTCGGAATTCCTAAAGAGAAAAAAAGTTTTGATGAATATTATTTTCCTTTTCAGAATTCATATGTAGTATTTGAAGTAATGAGGGAAAGCGGAGCATTTTCAGTTTTGGCATTTAAATCTCAGGGTAGAGTTGCTTTCAGATTTTTTGATTCTGCCTTTGACAAAAACTTTTTCATTGATAGTGAAGGAAGGGCTTTTGAAAGTTGGGATAAAACAAGAGAAGCATTCGGCAAGCATATATACTATACTAAAATCATTCACAGTTACGAAGATTACAGAAACATTCTTTACGGCAACAACAAAGGTTTGCAGGCTGAATTTAGGAAGTATTCAATTCTTGAAAGTAAACAGTTTCAAAACATTCCAAGAACAATTCAGAATGTTTTTCTCAATTCTAAATTAGATGCAGAATTTATCAAGGAAACAATTATCAAATCTTTGAATGAAGAAGAAATAAAAATCGACCTTACAACTTATTCTCACAACCACCTGAGAGATTTTGAAACCAATCTGAATGACATAAAAAAGTGGACGGACAAGAACAGAAGTGGTGAAAATCCAGTGCAAAAGCAAGCCGATACTGTTTCAACAGTTTATTCTGCACTCAAACATTTAGAAAAAAAGAAAACAGAGTTGGCAGGGCAATTGGGTTGGGCTTTAAATAATGTTGAAGAACAACAACCGAAAGTTTCAGAAAACTTTAAACGAGAAGAACAAAAAAGAGATAAGGTAAAGCAAAAGATAACTGACATTGATACAGCATTTGAAAAGAAAAAAGAGAAAACACAAGAACAGATTGGGAAATACAAAAGCAAATTAGATGAGGTTAAGACAAAGCAAGAGGAATATGCTGCATTGAAAATTGAAAATATCATTGAACGGGTTTCAAAGAAAACTTCTTTGGAAATTGAGAAGAGAAACCTTTTAGGTGAAAAGGAAATACTTACAAATAAGTTTCTTGAAATCGCGCAGCGGTATGAAGCATTGCTAAAGCAATTAGAAAATCAATTGAAGGAATTTGATAACAATAAACAAACAGAGAAAAACACAGCAAGAGAAAACTTTTTGCATTTTAAAGAAGAATTAAACAAGCAATACGATTTACTTTATGAGGAAATAAGAAAACAACACAAAGAAGAACTTGAAGTTGCAAAAAATCTCATTGAAGAAAAGAAAACAACAATTACCAATCTGAAAATTAAAAAGTCAGAAGTAAAGAACAAAAGGTTTTATGAAACTGAAATTGAAAATTGTAATTCCGAAATTGCTAATTTTAATTCAACAATCAGTAAATCGGAAAACGAAATACGGCAATCAGGCGAAAGGATAAAGAATATTCAAAAAGAATGGGAGTTAGAAGAAACAAGAATTAAGGAAGGTGTTCAACGAAAGATTGAAAAACAAAATGAGATACAAACGAAGTTGATAGAAAATATTTCTGCCATTGACACAAAGATTGAAAACAGCAAGGATTCATTTTATGGTTGGCTTAACGAACAAATTCCGGGTTGGGATAAAACAATCGGAAAAGTAATTGACGAAGAAAATGTTTTGTTCAATTCGGGTTTGAATCCTGAAAAGATTTCTAAATCCGATTTAAGTTTTTATGGTATTCGTATTGACTTGAATGAAATAAGCAAAACCGTTAAAACCATTGCTGTATATCAAAAAGAAAAGGAGGAATTTAAAGAACAGATTCAATCCATTCAACAAAATATTTCTGATTTGAATGTTCAATTGAATGAAGAACTGGAAAAACTGAAAAAGAGATTTCAGCCGAGAATTAGAGACTTGAAAGAAATTATTCAGAATAACGAATACAATAGAGACCAAAGCAAATTAAAGTTAGATGAAACCAATGTTCGTTTAACTGAATTCAAGAACAAAGCGGAATTAGAAAAGAAAACTGCTTTGGAGAAGATTGAAGATGAAATTTTCAAGATTAGTGAAGAAGAAATTAAAGCAAGGGCAGAAGTAGCAAAGGTTGAGGGCAATATCAATAAGCAGATTGAAGCAAAGAAAAAAGAAAAAGAAAACAGGGTTAAGACAGAGCAACAAAAGGTTAGTGATGCAATTGCTAAGATTGATTTAGAGATTCTGGAAAAGAAAACAGAACTTACAAAGAGAGAAACGGAACTAAAAGCCAAACAGAAAAGGGAGCTTGATAACAAAGGAGCGGATACAGAAAGGATTGAAAAAATTGACAAAAGAATTTCAGAAATTGACCCCGAACTAACTTTCATTGAAAATAACAGAGATAAAGTTGCAGAGTATAATAAAGACAAAAGAGAACTATTTGATAAAGCAGATGAATTCAAAAGCAGGAAAACTCTTTTTGAAAAACTATTAGAAACGGAACTTTCAAGACACAATCAGCAGAAAGAAAAATTGTTTGAAGAAATCGGAATTCTAAATACAGTGATTGAATCAATAAACAAAACGCTTCAAACATTTGCAGAAGATTTGGCTGGATTTGAAACATTCAAACTTACGGAAGGTTACAAAACTATTGAGACAACTATCAATGAGCTTAGTGATGAAAACAAAACTGACAAACGCTGCACTCAACTGATTAGCGAATTAACCCAAACGCATTATAGCAGCATTGAAAGATTTACTGACTTACAAGAGGCGATAAATAAATTCACTGGAAATTTTCAGGAACAAAATATTTTCAGTTTCAAGATAAAGTTCAATGAAAAAGTAGAGTATTTTCAATTTGCTGATTTATTGAAAGAGTTTATTGAAGAAGATAAAATATCAGAGTATCAAAAAAGAGTTAATGAAAGATTTGCTCACATCATAAGGCAAATAGGAAAAGAAACAGGTGAACTCATTTCCAAGGAAGGAGAAATTCACGGAGTAATTTCCGACATCAATAAAGATTTTGTAGCAAGAAATTTTGTTGGTGCTATTAAGAGTATGGAATTACGGACTGTTGAAAGTGCAAACAAAATAGTTCAGCTTTTAATTCTGATAAAAAATTTCAACGATGAAAACTTTATTGATTTAGGGAAACCTAATCTCTTTACATCAGGTGACCAACCAGCTAAAAACGAGAGAGCAATTACACTTCTGAAACAGTTGATAAAAGAAATGTCAACATACAAGGAAAAAGAAATTACACTTTCTGATTCGTTTGAACTCCAATTTAGAATTGTGGAGAATGATAACGATACAGATTGGGTTGAGAAGTTATCAAATGTTGGTTCAGACGGAACAGATGTTTTAGTGAAAGCGATGATAAATATTATGTTGTTAAATGTTTTCAAAGACAGGGCATCAAAAAAGTTCAAAGATGATTTTTGGTTACATTGCATGATGGATGAAATAGGAAAACTTCACCCCACCAATGTGAAAGGAATTTTAAGATTTGCCAACGAAAGAAATATTTATCTTATTAATAGTTCGCCGACAACTTATAACGCAACTGATTACAAATACACATTTTTATTGTCAAAAGATTTAAAGAATGTCACTACTATTAAACGATTGGTTAGGAAAATTCCAAAACTTGAAACTGAAATTACAACACAGGTATAATGAAAATTCCATTGTATATAGCTGAAAAATTGTTGTTGCTTTCAAGAGGAAAAAGAATTCCTGATAGTTCTGCAAGGCATACTTTAATTGATGAATTAGTTTTAGAAGGAATACTTGACAGAAAAGGAAGAATAAAAAAAACAATACAGTTACAAGATATTAATTCATTAAATATTTACTTGCAAAATCACTATGGAATAAGCGATCTTGATTTATACATTCAGGTTAATAAGAAAGAAGATTTAATCCGTGCTGACCTTGTTTTAGTTTCTTCTGATTCAAAGTTGAAAATAATAAGAACTTTCAAAGGTTTTATAGTGAATTGTTATTCTCATATTCAGACGACTCTAAATGATGAAATATTAATTATTCAACCAAGAGAAGGAACATTCAATTTTATTTATGATTTTGAAAAATTTATTCCTTCAAAAGAAATTACCATTGTTGGAATTGAAAACCCTGAAAACTTTCGACACATTGACAAACAAAAATATTTATTCAACGACATCAAACCTTTATTTGTAAGTCGTTACCCTCAAAACCAAAGCAAGGACTTAATCAAGTGGCTGCAGTCAATTCCAAATAACTACTTACACTTTGGCGACTTTGACTTTGCAGGAATTGGAATTTACTTGAATGAATTCAAGAAATATCTTTCAGACAGAACAACATTTTTTGTTCCTGAAAATATTGACAAACTAATTGCTGACTTTGGAAACAAGAAACGATATAACGAACAGAAAATAAATTTTGACACAAATAACATTAAAGAAGATAATCTTTTAAAGCTGATTGCTTCAATTCACAAACACAAAAAAGGTTTAGACCAAGAAATTTTAATCAAAAAAAATCAATGCCCGAACAACAAAATATAGAATATAAACAAAGTTGGCACGATGACTACCTAAAATGGGTTTGTGGTTTTGCCAACGCCCAAGGTGGTTTAATCTTTATTGGTAAAAACGATAATGGAAAAATTGTTGGTATTGAAGATTATAAAAAATTGATGGACGATATACCCAATAAGGTTAAAAATACTATGGGTATTTCCGTTGAAGTAAATTTGCATCAAGAAAATGGAAAGTATTTTATTGAAATCGTAACACACTCCTATTCTGTTCCTATTTCAGTAAGAGGAAGATATTATTACCGAAGCGGAAGCACTAAACAAGAATTAACAGGAGCTTCATTAAACGAATTTTTACTGAAAAAATCAGGTAAAACTTGGGACGATGTAGTTGAACCAAGAGCAAGTTATGAAGATATTAACGAAAAAACAGTTGCTACTTTTTTACAAGCATCTGAAAACGCAGGTCGTTTGCCTGAAAATAAAGGTTTGACTGTTCCTGAGTTGTTTGAAAAACTTAGACTTACCGGAAATGGTAAGCTAAAACGTGCAGCAATTATTTTATTCGGAAAAGAACCTGCTAAATTTCAACCAAATACTTTTGTGAAAATTGGTCGCTTTGGAAAAGACGATGCCGATTTAGTATTTCAGGAAACTGAAGAAGGAAATCTAATAGAATTGCTTCAATCTGTATTAAATCAACTTAATCACAAATTTCTCACAAGGCAAATAACATTTGAAGGAATGCACCGCATTGAGAAAGGCGAATATCCTATTGCCGCTATTCGTGAAATGTTACTAAACGCCTTGGTGCATCGTAATTACATGGGAGCACCTATTCAGATTCGTGTATATGATGACAAAATTAATATATGGAACGATGGCACATTGATAGGTGGTTTGACCGCAGAAGCATTAAAACGTTCTCATTCCTCAAAACCACGAAACCCAATCATTGCAGAAGTTTGTTTCAAAGGAGGAATGATTGATGCTTGGGGCAGAGGAACAATCAAAATTATAGATACTTGCAAACAAGCCGAATTGCCCGAACCCGAAATGAAAGAATTAGACGGTGGTTTTATTGTAACGCTTTTCAAAGATAATTTAACCGAAGAACAATTAACAAAACTTGGACTTAATGACCGACAATTGAAAGCGGTATTTTTTGTTAAGAATAAAGGCAAAATATCAAATGCTGATTGCCAGAATATTAATAGTGTTTCTAAAGCGACTGCAACAAGAGATTTGACAGAATTAGTTGAAAAATATAAGTTATTTGAAAAACATGGACAAATCGGAGCAGGAACTGTTTATGTGCTAAAAAAGTAATTGGCTCATAATTGGCTCAATTGGTTCATAATTGATTCAAAATTGGTTCAGCCAACGCATTTTGCAGGCACATTGCCAAAGCCACACAACCCAACGCCACAACCAAAGCTTTGTCAAAGAGTGCAATCTTGCCGACCCGCAACAGAGTAATAATAACATATAAAATGAATTAAAAATATGAAGACATTAGGAATTGACATAAACGGAAACACTGCTGTGTTTTGCTCTGTAGAGGAAAATAAAGGTATAGTTGACATCACAGGAAAAATGACAAAACTTGAATTAAAAGATGATGAAAGTTCGCAAGAAGTTCATGAATTTGTTGATGTAATTTATTCTCATTTTAATGAAATGCAATTTGATAAGATTGCGATTTTAAAGAGAGCAAAAAGTTTAAAAGCAAAATTTCCTGTATCACCAATATCTTTTAAACTTGAAGGTTTAATTCAAACATATAAAGAATCTGAAATAATATTTATAGCACCCCAAACAATTAGTGCTTACTTTAAAAAAAATCAAAAAGTTTTTAAGCCGAAATACGCTTATCAAAATTCAGCAGCAGACTTAGCATATTACTTATTAAAGAAATGATGAAAGACGACCAAGCAGATGAACCCATTAAGCAGTTTGTAAGAGCACAAACTGATATTGAAATTGACAAGTATTCCGATACTGGTGCAAATAGTGAACTGTATTTTGGAAAGCGTAAAGTGTTAGGTGACAGGGTTGCTCTAAAATTTTATTACTATAACTCATCTGCATCATCTCATCAAGAACCGTTGCTATTAAAAGAGATTAAACATGAAAACATTTTAGAGATTTTCGATGCAAAAATTATTGACAATCAATATGCTTATTTTCTTACACCTGAGATAAGCGGAGGAGATTTATATAAATTTATTGAAAAAAATATTATTTCTACTAAAACAGCTATTTGCATTACTCAGGGAATATTAAAAGGACTCTCTGAATTGCATAATGAACCATATAATTTTGTTCATAGAGATTTAAAACCAAATAACATTTTAATAGACAAGAATAGTTTAAAGCCATATATTGCCGACTTTGGTTCAATTAAGAAAATTCCCGATGCAAAAGATTCAGTTGTAGCATCAAAAAATACTTTTATTTACAAACCTTACGAAGCAATAATTGATAGCATTTACACAAAGCAATCTGACATTTACCAAGTTGGCGTAATTCTTTTTCAATTATTAAATGGGTTCTTTCCAAGTGCTCCTGTTAATTGGTTAAATGATAGACAGCAAAAGAAATTAAATAAAATTACCGGTAGTTTTGAGCAATGGTAATACATTGAAGAATGTATTTCTCGAAAAATTGTAAGCAATACTTTATTAGACAATAATAGTTTGCCTATTTATATTGATACTTCCTTAAAACGCATAATAAATGCAGCTACAAATAATGATTTATCAAAAAGATATAGAAGTTGTGCAGAGTTTCTTAAAGCATTATTTGATTATTTAAAAAAAGCAAAAGATTGGAAAACAGTAGATGAAATAATTTTTGCCACTGACAAAACCCAAAACGAATATAAAATTTACCAAAGTAAAAAGGGATATATTTTAGAGACAAAGAAGAAAAACGGCAATTGGCGTAAAGACAACAATCATAGTGGCAAGTTAAACGATATTATAAATTACCTTTCTTAGAATTATTATAATATGAATAGACAAGAAGCAGAAATAATTTTACAACGCACATTTAAACTCAATCGGTTTTATGATGAGCAATGGACTACCATTGAGAAAATCTTAAAAGGCGAAAGAGTTCTTCTTATTGAAAAAACAGGATTTGGAAAATCTCTTTGTTTTCAATTCCCTGCAATACTTCATAAAGGTACAACTGTGATATTTTCACCATTAATTGCATTGATGCGTGATCAGGTAAAGAAACTTAATTCTCTTAGCATTTCAGCAAAATGTGTCAATAGTGAACAAACACCGGAAGAAAATTCGCAAATAATAAATGACGCAAAAGCTGGTAAAATAAAGATTCTTTATATAGCTCCAGAAAGGCAAGAAAATTCTGAGTGGATTGAAGCAACCCGTCAAATGAACCTTTCAATGGTAGTGGTTGATGAAGCACATTGTATTTCTGTTTGGGGGCACGATTTTAGACCAGCATTCAGGCGTATCATTAATCTTGTAAACCTTTTGCCTAAAGGACTTCCTGTATTAGCAACAACAGCAACAGCAACAAAAAAAGTTGAAGCCGATATTGCAGAACAGATGGGAAGCAATTTATCAATCATCAGGGGAAACTTAATGAGAGATAATTTTAAGTTATTTGTCATTAAAGTTAATTCCGAAGATGAGAAACTTATTTGGCTTGGAAAAAACCTTCTGCAGTTGCCGGGTTCAGGTATTTTATATACTGGAACAAGAGTAGATACTGAGATATATTCAAAGTGGTTTGAATTTCTGAAAATACCTTCATCGGGTTATAATGCTGGTTTAGATGCAGAAACAAGAATTGCTATCGAAAATGGTTTAATGAAAAACCAATGGAAATGCGTTATTTCTACAAATGCTCTAGGAATGGGAATTGATAAGCCTGACATTCGTTTTATCATTCATACTCAAATTCCACAATCACCAATTCATTATTATCAGGAAATTGGTAGAGCAGGAAGAGACAACCAGCCCTCTTTTATTATTCTCTTTTACAATCCCGAAGACAAAAAACTTCCTGAAGCATTTATTGAAGGTGGAAGACCAGCTATTTCAAAATATGAAAAAGTAATAGTAGCAGTTAAAAGCGAAATGCTTGGTGAACGTGATTTGATAAAAAGAACAAATCTTAAACAGAATCAAATAAGAGTTATCAAAGCAGACCTTATGGAACAAAAAATCATTCGTGAGGTTACAGTTGGTCGAGGCAAAAAGTTTGAATACATAACTGGCGCACCACAGCTCAATACTAAAGCTTTTGAAGAATTACGAGCAAGTAAAACTCGAGATTTGGATAAGATGATTGAATATGTTGAAACAACTCAATCACGTATGAAATACTTATGCGATTATCTGGGCGATACATCAAATCACACTTTTACAAATTGCGATAATACCGGATTGAAAAAAATTATTGTATCGGTCAATGATGAATGGACTCAAAAGTTACAAGAATTTCGTGAAGATTATTTTCCCGTCCTTGAAGTTGAAACAAGAGGAACAAAATTAATAAATGGGGTTGCAGCTTCCTATTACGGTGTTTCAAATGTAGGTAATGCCTTGCATCGTAGTAAATATGAAAATGGTGGTGATTTTCCTGATTTTCTGTTAAAACTAATCTTAAAAGCATATAGAAAAAAGTTTGGTCAGGAAAAATTTGATCTAATTCTTTATGTGCCACCTACTAAGTCGGGTGACTTGGTCAAGAATTTTGCGATGAAAGTTTCGCAGGTATTTAAGTTCCCGATTTCACATAATTTAATAAAGCAAAGACAAACAAGTGAGCAGAAAGTTTTTGAAAACGCTTATTTGAAGTCAGACAATGTAAAAGATGCTTTTATGATTAAAACTCCAGTTGAAGTGAGAGGGAAAACCATTTTATTAATTGATGATATTTTTGATAGTGGTGCAACTATTAAAGAAATTGGAAGATATTTAAGTAATTTAGGTGCTTTAAAAATTGCACCTTTAGTAATCGCAAGAACAGTAGGAGGAGATTTAGTATGAACAAAGAAGCAGCATATTGGATTGCATTGGCACATTTGCCACGATGGGGTCATTTAAAAATTAATAACCTCATAATAAAATTTTACCATGAGAATAAACTCTCGATTGAAGATTTTTTTCAATTAACTGAAAGTGATTGGAAAAATCAATATGGTATTGAATATAAGGAAATAGAGGATTTAAAGAAAGCAAAGTCTGAACTGGTCAACAATGCCTTTTTAGCAGAATCATTGAATAATGAGGGCTATGAATTAATTCCGATAACTTCACCTGAGTATTCAAAAACTTTAAAAGAAAATCTAAAAGCCGCACATGCTCCAGCCCTATTGTATGTGAAAGGCAACAAACAAATAATGCGAGAAAAATCAATAGCAATTGTTGGCTCTCGTAATGCATCAGATAAATCATTGGAATTTACAGATAATATCGCCAAGTTAGCCAGCAAGGAGTATAAGGTTGTTGTAAGTGGATTTGCTAAAGGTGTTGATAAACAGGCTTTAGATTCTGCAATTAATTACAAAGGTCAAAGCATAATTGTTTTACCTCAAGGTATTATGACTTTTGGTTCAGGTTTCAAAAAGTATTATAAGCAAATTGTTGATGGAGATGTTTTAGTTTTGAGTACTTTCTTTCCAAAAGCACCATGGAAGGCAGAATTAGCAATGGCAAGAAATCCAATCATATATGGTCTTGCTGATGAAATTTATGTAGCAGAGTCTTCTGATAAAGGCGGTACTTGGTCAGGGGTTGTTGATGGCTTAAGAAAAAACAGAAAGATATATGTTCGGAAACCTGAACCAAATGAAAATACTGCTAATAATTTGTTGATACAAAAGGGAGCGATAGCGGTTGACTTCAACGGCAATCCATTGATTGCTCATAAACCGTCTTTAGCCGAAGTAAATCAATTAAGTTTAAATGAGCAAACTGTAAATTACGAAAATAAAATACTGGACTTATTGAAAACGGGTGAATATGCTGTTAAAGATATAATCAAAAAGATACAACTTACTTGGTCGGAAAAGAAACTAAGAGATTATTTAAAAAGCAAGAAAGAAGTTGAAACAATTAATAAAAAACCATTAAAATATACATTGAAGGATTCAACAATTAAACAAAAATCATTATTTGACTAATGCCAGCCCAATTTGCAAGCACATTGCCAAAGCCTCACGAGCCAACACTTCAACCAAAGCTTTGTCAAAGAGCTTGCAAGAAAGCCCAAGAAAAGAATTTCAAAATTTTTCTCCCACGCTTAAAAAAAATTAAAACACGCCAACACATAGGCGACACGGACAGAAAAAAAATGAAGAAGTAATTTGACAAGTTTAATATGAAATTGCAATTTGACTCAAACACACGGACAGACAAGAACCGCCAGTGCATAACAGGCGGTATATTTTATTGCCGGTTAGTGCTGAAATCAACTGTAGTGGCTCGCATCAAACTTCGTATCGGGCTTGACGGACTTGCTTCGCAATCGGCAACAAAAACATACCGCCAAACCGTTATCGGCAACCCTAAAAAACGACAATGCAGACATCAAACTTGACAGACAGACACGAACAACAAATTAATCTAGGCAAAGCCGTTTTGGCTATCGCTTCTGCAAAATCAAAAGAGGTGCATAAATTTTTTATTTTGGTATGCACCACATTTGCTTTTACCCTAACGCTCAAAATCCGTTTTTCATAGGTCATTAACTACTTATTTTTTTATCTTTGTACAATTAGAAAAACAAATAAAAAACAATATCTTTGTGTTTTAAAAATCAAACAAAAATATCAATGACAAAACTTGGAACATTAGACATAAACAAAATTCATCAAGGTGACTGTATTGAATTGTTAAAAAAACTTCCTGATAATTCAGTTGATTTAATTTTTGCAGACCCACCTTACAACTTACAATTGAACGGTGAACTATACCGACCAAATCAAACAAAAGTTGATGCAGTAATGGACGCTTGGGACAAATTTGATTCAAAAGAAGATTACGACAAATTCACAATATTGTGGTTGAAAGAGTGCCACCGGGTTTTAAAAAATACTGGCAGTATTTGGGTTATTGGTACTTACCACAATATTTTTAGAGTTGGTGCAATACTTCAAAATTCTGGCTTTTGGATGTTAAATGATATTATCTGGGTTAAAACGAATCCAATGCCCAACTTCAAAGGGACAAGGTTTAACAATGCCCACGAGACACTTATTTGGTCAACAAAATCAAAAACATCAAAATACACGTTTCACTATCATTCAATGAAAGTATTGAATGATGATTTACAAATGCGAAGTGATTGGCTAATTCCAATTTGTCAAGGTGACGAAAGAATAAAAGTGAATGGCGTTAAAGCACATTCTACACAAAAACCAGCAGAGCTACTTTTCCGTATTATTCTTTCAACTTCAAATCCCGACGACATTGTTTTAGACCCATTTTCTGGAAGCGGAACAACAGCAGCGGTGGCAAAACGACTTGGAAGAAAATACATTGCATTTGAGCGAGAACCATTTTACATTAAAATTGCAAACGAAAGATTACAAAGAGTAAAACCGCTTGAAAAACCACTTTTAGAATACAAGATTGAAAAAAGGATACCTAAAGTTCCTTTTGGAAATCTTATTGAAAAAGGATATGTAAAAATTGGGGAAAATTTATTCTCAAGAGACGGAAAAAACTTTGCACAAGTGCAAGCTGACTCATCTCTTGCATTAAACGGAACTGTTGGCTCAATTCATAAAATCAGTGCAACAATTTTGAAAAAAGAAAACCACAACGGATGGGCTTACTGGTATGTTAAAAGACCAAACGGACTTATTAGTATTAATCAACTTCGTTATGAATACGAAAAGAAATTTTTGAAATCAGAAGCGTCATCTTACAAAGAAATTCAATTTGAAAATAATTTAGTTCACGAACCTGAAGAAAGTTTTTTATCCTATGGAAATAATGGAATACAAAAAGTTTAAACAAATTTTCAATGAAACTATTTTTGAGAAATCAAAAGCAGATTTATTAGAAAAAATTGCAAATTCGCCTACTCGATATATTGGTTTATTTAGACCAACCAAACCTAAAGCGAAGATTTTACAAAATCTTTTGCAATCTCATGAAATTCGCTTTGGTGATGCTTTTGAACATGCAATAGAAGAATATTTACGTCTCAAAGGTTGTGAAATTTTACCAAAAAGATTTACAACTGTTGATGGCGATACACTCAATATTGACCAGTGTTTTCGTAAGGACAATAAAGTTTATTTCATTGAGCAAAAAGTCAGAGACGACCACGATTCAACTAAAAAGCGTGGACAAATTCAAAATTTTGAAAAGAAATTAGATATAATGCTTTCGCATTATGCCGAAGAAGAATTAATCGGTATATTTTATTTTATTGACCCCGAATTAGTAAAAAATAAAAAATTCTATGTTGCTGAACTCTCAAAAATGACAAATGACTACAATGTAGAAACACAAATATTTTATGGTAAACCATTGTTTGAACAATTTGGTTACTCTGATATTTGGGAAGAAATATTGGCTTACCTTGTAGAGTGGAAAAAAGAAATACCAGATTTACCTGAAATAAATTTTGATTTAGATGCAAAACATACTTTTGAAGAAATCAAAGATTTAAAACCTTTGGTGTTTAGAAAACTTTTGACGAATGATGAAATTTTCAGGGAAATAATTTTGACCTTGTTTCCAGAGAAAACTACTCTAAAACTTTTGCTTGAATATTACTCAACAAAACACGATACAATTTATAAAACATTAGCAAAGAATTTAGCAGAAAGAATTTCATAAATTACAAATACTAAAATTAAAATAACATGGCTTTTATATTTTTCGGAGTTTATTTTCAAGACATAAACAATACAGAATATCGTTGTGGTTTCCACGATGACGACCATTATATGCCTATTATTGAAAGAAGGGATAATAATAGGGGATTATATCAAAAAA
>Ga0210020_1002093_pt1 | contig 16390 bp, 16 predicted proteins | sample CryGeymeta201514_FD_183980 | JGI IMG/M metagenome (GOLD analysis project Ga0210020, IMG submission 183980) | Groundwater microbial communities from Crystal Geyser aquifers in Utah, USA - Crystal Geyser metaG 2015-14 (SPAdes) (version 2) | ecosystem: Environmental > Aquatic > Deep subsurface >... | reverse complement strand
GACGCTCGGAGGGATGGCGGGACAATTCCTGAAAGCCGCCGCGAATCAGGAAAGACCTCACAGGTCTGGGAGACCTGTGAGGTCTCCTGTGGAAAATGTGGTCGAGCTAATGAAGTTGACGAAGAGGCAGATCGAGGTCACGATGTTCGCGGCGGGGGCTGGAACGTTGGATGGTTTGAAGCATATAAAACTTGTTCAGGTATAATCACCGCCGATGAAAACAACGCGCTACTTTGAAGAGCAAGTCCTTCGCAAACGCCCCTATCTCAAACGCGAGTGGTGTGAACTGGCTATTCGAAACCCTGTTAAGCGCATAGTTCAGCCAGATGGCCGCATTCGTCATTGGGTTTTTATTTCTGACCTGAACAAGTATTTGCGCGTTGTGACGCTTGAAGATGGCGAAACAATTATGAACGCTTTCCCCGATAGAAATTTTGAGGTGTAACATGAAATTCCACTACTATCCTGAAACCGATTCACTGTACATTGACCTCTCTGAAAAAACCAGCGTCGACTCGCAGGAAATTGCCCCTGGCGTTGTCGTGGACTTTGACGCGCAAGGCAATCTTGTCGGCATTGATATTGACCGCGCCAGCAAAATCGTCAATCTCACGCGGCTCGAAGCAGAGTCGTTGCCGCTAGCAGATTTCAGCATTGCAGGGTTGAGGGCGTGAGTAAAATTGGCGGCTGTATAATTGATTCAGAAAGAAAGGAGCGCCTTATGGTTACCCGCGAATTGGTAAAAGAGGAAATTGAACGATTGAACCGGGAAGAACTTTCGGAAGTATACGAGTTCATCAAACAACGTATCGTTCAACCCAAAGCGAAGACAAAAAAGAAAAGTTTGATGGCAAGTTTGAAGTCCATCAAAATTAACGCGCCTGAGGACTTCGCCATAAACCACGACCTGTACGTGACGGGAGAAAAGCGTGCCTGAGCGCATTTTCATAGATACGGGATTCGTAATCGCGCTAATCAACGAGCGCGACCGTTATCACGAACAGGCGCGCACATTAGCCGATCAGTACGATGGTCAGCCAATGTTGATTACGGACGCTGTTTTTCTCGAAATCGGAAATGCTCTCGCGCGTGGATTTAAAGCAGAAGCGAGTGAGATCATCGCCAACTTCCTGGCCTCAGACGAAGTAAAAGTTGTAAGACTTTCACCGAAGTTATTTGATGAAGCCTTTGCCTTATATAAAAAGTATCATGACAAGGAATGGGGTTTGGTGGATTGTGTCTCGTTTGTCGTCATGCGGCAGGAGAAAATCTCGCAGGCGTTAGCGTTCGACCAACACTTCGCGCAAGCAGGGTTTGAAGCGTTGATGAAGGTGTAACATGAAATTCCATTACTATCCTGAAACCGACTCCCTTTACATTGATCTTTCCGATAAAACCAGCGTCAATTCACAGGAAGTCGCGCCTGGCGTCGTGCTGGACTTCGATGACATAGGCAACCTCGTCGGCATTGACATTGACCGAGCCAGCAAGATCGTCAATCTCACGCGGCTAGAAGCAGATTCATTGCCACTTGCAGATTTCAGTATTGCAGGTTTGAGAGCGTAGCCAAAATTAGTGGTTGTATGATTGAGATAGAGGTGTACCATGACCATGACCGACTACCAGACACCAAGCGCCAAAAACGTCAATGGGGTTCGCAAACTTTTTGAGTTTTACGAAAAAGGACAAGTCAGCGAATTTACTGCGCGAGTATTGAATGCCGCGTTTGAGTTTGAGGCCAGTAAAATTGCTCTTGATTGGCAAATCGCAAAAAAGAAGCTGGTTGAATACGAAAAGATACACAACAAGTCAACCGTTGAATGGGCGTTGCTTTCGCAAACGGCAGGCGAACTACGAAATCGGTTGGAATATCTTTCAGGTCCCCTGGATGAAGACATTGAAAAGTTGACGAAGCACGCAAAAAGAGATTTCAATAAAGCGAACAATAAATTTCTTTCGCTAAATCTTGAAATGGATAAACGGTTGGCCGAAATGAAGGATTTTAGCGAAAAGCGAAGAGTCGCATAAAAGAATGATCGGATAAGGCAATGGATATTTCGGGGTTGGTTTAATGGTAACCGCCCTCACCGAACTCTTCCAACAATCCCGCACCGCCGACACCCCCATCATGGTTGAACGCATCGTAGACGACATCAACGACATCGTGAGACAAATCCGCTTCCCCGATTGGCAGTCCACGGAAGGCGGGAAGAGAGAAGTCCGCAGGGATCGAGCGATTACGCAGGGAGCCGCGTTGGGTAAATAGGCTGTATAATCAAAATCGAGGTGTTTTATGACCATTTACCTGCAAAACCAAACCGAACAAGCGCTAAACAAACTGACCAGGCTGGCAAAAAGCGGGCAAATTAGCGATTCCTTTGCCCGAAATATCCACAAACTTCTTGGCATTGAAATCAATCAACTGGAAATAGACCTGGCCGCGACGGAAAAAGATTTAAGCGAGTTTGAACGGCAATACAACTTATCCTCGGCGGAATTTTTCCGCCAATGGCAGGCGGGAGGAACCGATGACCGCATGGACTATGTGGAATGGGCGTCGCTGGCGCAAATGGCTGAGAATTTACGAAACAGGCTGAAATTTCTAAAGGGTGAGAGCCAAAAATGAAAATCGCCGAGTATTTTGAGACAATAAAGGATCATCTCTTTGTTGTCTCTTTTGTTGCCGATTTCAAAATAATCAAACAGGTGGACAGGTCCAAGAACGGACATATTCGCGCCCGCGTGACTTTTACCGATAACAGCCAGCTGGAATTCTCGGAGTTTGTCGAGCAAAACGCGGACGATGAAATCCAATTGGTCACTTACAGTTATCACTGGTCAGACGAAAACGATACTGCCATTCGCCGCTGGGATAATACCAAGCACTTCCCCAATCTCAAAAACTTCCCGCACCACATCCACGCCCCCACTGGCGAAGTGGAGGAATCTGTGATTCCCGGCGCGCCGACCAACATCTTTGCAATTCTTGATGAAATCGCCAAAATCATCGGCCATGAATAAAGAGAAGAGAGATAACCTCCACGAGCGCTTTCTGCGCGCTCCCCTTCCTCAACCACTGCGTTGACCTGATCTTCCTGCGCCGCGTCGGTGGCGGATATCATCGTCCACCGCCTATTGATGGAACACTTCGCTGAACGTCTTAACCATGATTAGAAGGATTGGAGGATTACCATGATTGGGAGTCTTGCAAATCAAGTCAATCAGGTAAATCAGGTCAATCACGGTAATCAATCATGGCAATCAGGATAATCAAGTAAATCAAGGTAAGGAGTTGACATGCAATACGAAGACATCACCCGCCGCATTATTGCCGCCGCCATGAAAGTCCACTCCACGCTGGGTAATGGCTTTCAGGAAGTGATCTACCAGCGCGCGATGGTAATCGAAATGCCCTATCAGAGCCTTGCCTTCGAGCGCGAAAAGGAAATGTCCATCTACTATCGCGGGGTTGAAATTGGCACCCGCCGCGTGGACTTCTTCGTAGAAAAACTGATCATGGTCGAACTCAAAGCCGTCATCCAATTGGAGGATGTCCATCTCGCCCAAGCTATAAATTACCTCGAAGCGTATAATATGGAAATCGGCCTGCTGATCAACTTCGGCGCGAAGAGCCTGCAATTCAAAAGAGTGCATAACAACAAACTTCTTAACCATGATTAGAAGGATTACAGGATTACCACGATTGGACTCGTAAAAATCATGGTAATCCTTCAATCAAGTAAATCATGGTTAAGACACCGCCTGCTGATGGAACACTTCGCTGAAATGTACGTGGAAACAACAAAATGAAATTTGCAGAAAACCATCCACGAATGATAACCACGAATACTCGAATGCCCGCCCGTATTCGTTTATTCGTGACCCTATTCGTGGATGGTACTTCCCCCAACCTCAAAGGGAAACCAAAAATGATTCATCCAATCTCTTGTCAAAAATGCAACAGTCCTTCCCCCTCTTGGGGGAAGTTAGAAGGGGGTTCTCATGGCGCATGACCAAGCCTATCACCTAGCACAAAGCAAAATTGAACAAGCGCGGCGCTCGAAAGCAACAGAACTTGATTTCAGTCAAATGGGACTTACCGAATTACCAGAAACCCTGGGGCAACTCACACAGTTGCAGTCGTTGGTTCTTTCCCACAACCAACTTAACGAACTTCCAGAGTGGCTTGGAAAACTCACTCTGTTGCACACTTTGAATGTTGGCGGAAATCGACTAACGACGCTACCAAAATGGATATACAATCTAAATCGATTGCATACGCTGTCCCTTTATGCTAATCGGTTGGTTGAGATTCCTAAAGAAATCCAAAAACTTTCAACTCTTAAGAGCCTGAACTTATTCAATAATAATCTTCAAGCCTTTCCTGAACACATCATTAATCTAAGGTCAATCACGGATTTGACCATTGGGGGCAACAATTTCTCGGAACTTCCAAACACAATGATGTCTTTCTCAAAAATGGAGAGTTTGCGAATTGGTTCTGCAGACACAGGCAATCCACTTGGTAAAATACCAGAGTTCATCCGAACTTTCAAATCACTCAAGTTGTTATGGGCTGATGGGTGCAATCTATTTCACATACCTGATTGGCTTAGCGAACTCACTGAACTGAGATATTTAAGTTTTAGTACCAACCATATCACTAATGTACCACCTGCCATCACTGAACTAGAGCATTTAGAAGAACTAAACCTTAATAACAACCCCCTCAATCCCGAACTTGCCGAAGCGTACTCTCAAGGGCTGGAATCAGTCAAAGCCTATCTGCGTGCCAAAGCCGAATCACAAATCACTCTCAATGAAGCCAAACTCATCCTCATCGGCGAAGGTGAAGTAGGCAAAACCTGCTTGCTAGACTCCTTGCTCGACAAACCCTTTCAACCCCACGACTCCACCCACGGCATAGAAATTCAATCCTTCAACGTCACCACCGAAACCCAAACCTCCATCACCCTCAACGCCTGGGACTTTGGCGGACAGCGGGTGTACCGACCCACGCACCAGTTATTCTTCAGCGCCCCCGCCGTCTATCTCGTCGTCTGGAAACCGCGCGAAGGTTCGCAGGCAGGACAGGTCAAGGAATGGATTCAACTCGTCAAGCGCCGCGAGCCGAGCGCGAAGATTCTCGTCGTCGCCACACACGGCGGACCGCAGCAGCGTCAGCCCGATATTGACCGTCAGGAACTGTGGGACTTGTTCGGGGTGGAAACCGTCGTGGATTTTTTCTTCGTCGAAAGCAAACCCGACGCGCAGGGCAACCGCAAAGGCATTGATGAACTCAAACGCGCTATTGCCCAGGTCGCCGCGAGCCTGCCCGAAGTCGGTCGCTCTGTGCCGAAGAGTTTTGCCGATGTCCATCAAGCCCTGAGCGGAGGCCTGAGCGTAGCGTTAGCGGAGACGAAGACCGCAGTCGAAGGGCAAGACAAGGGCTCGCCGTATCTGCCTTTGCGTGAAGTCCTCGACATCTGCCGCGCCCACAAAATGGATGATGAGATCGCGCGGCTCTTCATCACCATCTCGCACCGCCTCGGTCATCTCACGCATTACGAAAACGACCCGACCCTGCGCGACATCGTCATCCTCCGTCCCGACTGGCTCGCCACCGCCATGAGTTATGTGCTCGATGATGAAGCGACGCGCGCCGCGCACGGCTTGGTCAAATTCTCGCGCCTCGCTCAACTATGGGATGACAAAAACCGCGCGGACGATTCCCGCTACCCAGCGACTCTCCACCCGATTTTTCTCCGCCTGATGGAACGCTTCGATCTTTCCTACCGTGTGGCTGATCTTACATCCCGAAGCGACTCTGACCCGATCAGTCTCATCGGTCAACTCGTTCCCGATATCCGCCCGCAGAATATTTCCGACGCGTGGAAAACCTCTCCCGCGTCTGGCGACATCCAGCAGACTCAAATTTGTCACATCGTAGACGCGGGCAACGGTCAATCTGCCAGCGCGGAAGGATTGTTCTACCAGTTGATCGTCCGCCTGCATAAATATTCCCTCGGTCGCGCCGATTACAACGCCAGCGTCCACTGGCAGCGCGGGCTGGTGCTGGAGGATGAATACAAAAGCCGCGCGTTCCTTGAACACGTGGGCAACGACGTCCGCATTACCGTCCGCTCGCCGTACCCCGAAGGCTTGCTCGGCATGTTGACTCGTGAAGTGAAATTCCTCGTCGAAAGTTTTTGGGAAGGCTTGCGTTGTGACGTGATGGTTCCGTGTATTGAGCCTTGCGGAAAGCACACGCCTGGTACGGGTCTGTTTGAAGTTGAAAAATTGATGAACAGCAAGCGTAAGAACAGGAATGAATTTCCGTGTCCCGTTTGCGATGAATGGCAAAACATTGACTCGCTTCTTCGCAACGCACCCGCCGCCGCGCAACAAATCTCGTTGGTTGATTTGCAATTTGAGTTCGCCGCCATCAAAGACAAACTGGATGAAGTCAACGTCACCTCGCGCCGCATTCTCTCCCAAGTGGACAAAACCTACACTGACCTGCTGCAAGTCCTCACCGACGAAGCCAAAGAAGGTCCGCGCCTGTTCAGTTTCTTCCCCGTTGACCGCAGCGCATTCAATCCCAAAACCTGGATTCGTGAAAAGTTCCGCCTCGTCTTGTGGTGTGAACATTCGCGCCTGCCGCTCCCCGTTTTGAACAATGGCGACATGAAGAAAGGCGTCTACGACCTCGAACTGGAGCGGGAATGGTTCAAGAAAGCCAGCCCCTATCTGAAACTCCTGACAGGAACTTTAGGTATGGTGCTCCCCGTCGCCTCCTCCGCCGTCAAACTCGCGCTGGATGAAACCGCCTACAAACTCATCGAAGAACAACTCGACTTCGGCAAATCCATCATTGACGCAACTCTCGGCGAAACCGCCAAGATCAGTGACTCCCTGTGTGAACTGCGGACAATCACCCGCTTGAACAGCCTCGGCATGTGGCGTTTGATCATGGCGCGGCGTAATTCTGTGCGCAGGTTGGGCGTCGAGCCGAATTCATCCAGGATCAAAGTTGCGTCCTTCTGCAATTCAGGGGGAATTATGCCAAGCAATTCGGTGATGAAGTGCGCGTAAATCTCAATGCTTTCCGTGGTCTCGAAAATTTTTGGCAGCCTGGTTTTGTCTACGACCAGCGCCCATACCTCAAAATCTGCATGGGCAAGCGTTGAGAATACCTGGTTGCGAATTTCGGCAGACGCCATCTTGTGAAACTTGAACTCGTGCGTTTCGCGCAAGCCAAGCGTTTTTCGCAGGTCGGCCAAAGTTTCTCTCAAAGGATCGGCTGATTGTGTGGCAATAAAGGCAGGCACAAAATAATGCGACGCGCCTTTTTTAAAATTGAAACTGACGTCGCCCGCTTCATCACCCGCAAAAGTAAAAGTGATCATGTTATCGAACCGCCCAGATTGCGCCTGATTTGGACAGCACGCCGATCTTTTTGATGATCTCGTATTTGATTTCGGACATTTTATTTCTTCTCAGAGTCAACCCAGGCCTGCCGAAGGTGTCTCAGCGCGGCGCGAGTCTATCGGAATCCCGGCGTGGACGGTGGGGCAGGACTTGGACTCCCCGTCAAAACGGGACACTGCTTGAGCGAAGTATAAACCCATTTCGGCGGAGTCAAGGAGGGCGTGCTCCGCAACCACATGATCCTGCCGGATGGCACGATCCGCCATTCGGTGTTTTATTCCATTTTGGATTCGGAGTGGGAGGGGGTAAGGGGGAGGTTGGAAGAGTATTTGGCGAAATAGGGGAGACACTTTCGGCAGGTCTTTCTGGTTCTGTTGCGAGATTTGCATCTTGTCAATCAGGTTGCAAAGCGAAGACAACTAAATCTCCGAACTCATCAGGCTGTAACTGTTCATACTTCTTTTGTGGAACCTTGATGTATTTCCACTCTGTCCCCGTCAATCTCGTCGCATTCTCGCACCAGAGACTTGCGGCGCGGTCTTTGTTGGCGACATCTACATCTTCGCGGCCTTTGGTTTCGATGAGATAATGCGCGCCGTCGCTTGTGACTGCAACAAAGTCGGGTTCGTAGTAGCGCAGGTTATTGTTGGAGTCGGTGTATTCAATGGCGAAGCCGAATTGTTCGGGGAGTTTGGCAAAGCGGTCAACATCGGGGGCTTTTTCGAGGAACTTGGCGAAGTTGAGTTCGAATTCATTACCAACAGCCACCATGTTGAAGATGGTGTTGCGCGCGGGCAATGTTTGACGTGAGTGTGGGAAGGGCGGAGTTTCAGAGAGCCTGCGACCTTCGCTGAGGAGTTGCGGTTCCATTTCTTCCACAACCAGCGGACGCAAGGCTTTGACAAAAGTTTGGACGGTGACATACTGCGCAACATTGCTATTGATGGCTTTGATGATCGCAGGGTCATCCAAATCCACAAGTTTGCCAAAGGCGCGTTGACTGAGAAATTCCTGCACCTTTGGCACAAGTGCGGCAAACTGTGATGGGAGTTTGACTTCCTGCGCGATGCGTTTGGCGTAATACGAGACGGCTTCCTGTGAGGTTGAAATCTCAGGCAGGGTGTAGGTGCGCTCGACCATCTTTTGCAGGGTAAGCAGGTCATAGCCTTCGTATTGAAAAGTCCTGGCGGCTTCGTCGCTGGACTTGTAAGGCAGGGTCGGCGCGTCGAACGCTTCGCGCATGACATCGAGTGATTCAATTTCTTCTGCCAGTGTTTTCTTGCGGACAAGAACAGGGCTGAGCGATGGCAGAAGAATATCCTTATCCAGTTTTTCGGGATCGGGCATGATGGTGTTGATGACCAGTTTGTCTTTGCCGACCTCAAATGTGCCAAAGGCGATCTCTTCTTCGCGCTCCAGGTCTTCCACGAATTCGATAAAGGCTTTGTTGCCGATGACATCCACGCGTTCGGTGTAATCGCTGGAAAGTTCGCGGAACATGAGACGCAAGCCGCGCCCGATGGTTTGCTCTGGCAGGATGTTGGCTTTGGATGTATAGGGACGCAAGCCAACAACCACAGTCACGTTTTGCACATCCCAGCCTTCGCGGAGCATGAGCACGCTGACAATCGCATTGACGGGACTCGCCAGGTCATCCACTTCGCGGGCGGCTTTGCGGGCTTTATCCAGATCCTTCTTAGAGACATCGCCCTTTGTATCGGTGTGGATCACCAGTAGTTTGTTGCCGCCAAACTCGGAGGGATATTTCTTTTGCAGATAATCGCCCACATCGTCGGCTTCGGTCGTGTCGTTCATCATCACGAACAGGATCGGCTTTTTCTTGAGCGGTTTGAGTTGCTCGAAGTATTCCTTCCAGCGTTCCACGCCTGCGGTGAGATACGCCTTGTAACGCGTGCTAGTGACCGTGGACTTTGCTTCCAGCGTGCCGCGCGTAATGCCTTTGATGGGACGCTTGACAATGCCAGCGAAGATGGCTTGCTTCAATGGATAATCGTAAACCGTCCATGTGAATAATGCGCCTTTGGAATATCTTGGAGTGGCGGTGAAATCCAATTGAGCGGCGAGCAAGCCCGAGGTCGGGGTGAGGCGTTGAAGTCCATCATTCAGGCGGCGAATCACACTATTCCATTCGCTTTCTTCATCGTGCGTGTGGTGCGCTTCGTCATTGATCACCATCGCCGCGCCGCCGCGAGAGATAATGCGCTTGTCGAAGTCTTCGATCTCAAGTTTCTGCGTGGGCGGTTTACTGCCAAGCACAGCCGTCATGACATCGGGTTCGTCATCATTGCTTCTGTCGGCGCGTTCATAGAATTGCTGGATGTTGGTGAGATACAACGCGCCGAGCGACTGGGCGCGTTCGGCGTCGCCGCGCATGTAGCAATCGAAATCCCAATAGGTTTTTAGTTCTGCGGGGATGATGGGGTCGGTGCGAAAAATACGCCCGCTGGCAAAATCATGCCGCAGGCGTTCGAAGACGATCACATTGGGGGCGAAGAGCAGGAAGGTGCGGGCGTAATCCTCGCGGGCTTCTGCAACTGAATTGAAGTATTGCCAGGCGATTGCCAGCGCGATAACTTTTGTCTTGCCACTGCCCGTTGCCATTTTGATGCAATAGCGGGCGAACTCATCATATTGGAGCAGACGTAAATCTTTGTTCGAGCCTGCATACGTTTCAACCAGCGTTTTGTGGCGGCGCACGCCTGCCACTTCATACAAATAGATCAGCGTCTCGATGGCTTCGCGCTGTGACTGGTGATACGCAAACTTGTGTCCGTTGGGCAGGCGGTGGTCGGTCTTGAACCAGAAGTTCAACAGGATACGTGTGGTATCGCTGACGCCTGCATAATCCTTGACACGCCATTCATCCACAGCGCGTCGTATCGCAGGGACACAAGGAGCCGTCTTCGGGGTTGGCTCGATGAAGGAAGTTTGGGTCTTTGGCGTTGGATTCTTCTTGCGCGGCATGAATTCGTTCCTTCGATAGCGAAACTATATTTCCACATTATCATCGGGTTGTTCATCGAGATCGTCTTCGTCAGGGACATAATAAAAGCGGGCGGGTCGAACTTCCCTGATGATCAGGGTGATCTGTTGCGTAGATATGGGACGCAAATCGAAAACGTCTGGTATTTCCAGTTCGTTTTCTTCGCTATCTGGATTCATTTCTGCCTCGATTACTCATCCTCGCCAATGAATTTTTCCAATTCATCAACGAGTTGCCGCAAATCAAGCGGGATTTCTTCTTCCTGCATGGCGTCAATGATGGCAGGGTCGGACAACTGAATGGAAAACTTTTCCCGAATTTCCTGGCGCAGCCTCGGCAGGACTTTTTCTTTCGCGTCACACCAGGCATAGCGTGCCTCTCCCTGCCATACCTGGTCTGCAAATTCCTCCGCTTTTTGCGTAATGGTAGATGTTTGCCATCCCAGTCGTTCGACGCGATTCAAATCGCTGAATATATCTATCATTCGCAGGCGCAAGCCTTCGCGGTTTTCTTCAATGGTTTGCTCAATGATTTCCAGGACTTGGGCGTCCTGTGGATGGAAGATGGGAATGCCTTCATCTTTGCCCTGCTGTATGGCGCGGCAAATGGCGTCTGGATTAACCAAATAATTTTCTATCTCGACGCGCTCCCATATATGCCAGGTTTGGGAATTGACGTAAGGTGGCGCGGTATAGCGCTTCCTTTCGGCTGCCAGAGCGGCGTCCAGCGCATAATCGCGATCGGCGACCACATAGGCTTTGATGTCCAACGGCTTTTCAGAGCGGTAGGCCTGCTTAAGCGTATTAAGCATGCGTTCCACTTCATCGCCTTTTGGTCTTCCTTGGACATATAAAAAGACCAAGCGCGACTGAATATGTTTGTAGCGTTCCGAACCCAAAATGCGACTCATCCATAGGCGCAAATAACGCTCATCTGATTTATCCTCGACGATGATAACTTTGCGGTAGGCGTCTATCAGCAGGAGGGATAGGTTTTCCAGCCCGCCCAGGGATGAGACTACGTTGAGAACTTCGGGCCAAACGCTTAATCGGCGCGGCTTGCCGTTGGCAAAAGTCAACAGCTGATTGGGGCGGGCGGCGGCAATCAATTCGGTGGAATGAGTGGCGGCAATGATTTGAATTCCGCTTTCCACCAAGCGTTCCATGGCGGCAAATAGTTCAGATTGCAATTTACTGAATAAATGGGCATCAGGCTCGTCCAATAAAACGGTAGTCGCATCTTCCACCAGTATGCTGGCAAGGATTTGAACAAACTGGCGAAAGCCGCTCCCGCCTGAGAATAAATCCAATTCAGGCACGGAAGAGCGCTTGTTTTTATTTGGGTTTGCACTGCCTTCTTCGGTATAGCCTACGCGGATATAGCGGTCGGTTTCCTCGGCAAACTCAGGACGCAGGAGATGAATGTTGGGAAAAACAGTCGCCAACTCGTTGACGAAACGCTCCCAGTGCTGCGGGTTGTCGCGTAAATCCAAAAGCAGATTCCGAATGATGCCGCCGTGCTGTGCCTGGGCGCGCATTTCCCGCCGCACTGCAAGAGTACGGCGCTCCTCGCGCGGCCAGAAATCGGTATACCCTGGAATCAGGATTACGCTGGGGTGTTCCGTTACAGGTTTTGTGCCAGGCGCGCTTTGAACGCTAAAGCGATTAAAACGCAGTACAATTTCAAATTCAAACTGGTCGCCTGAATACAATTCAACGCGCAGGCGAATCGGGATGGCCTCGTTGCCGCGCTGGACGCGGCGATTTTTCCACAAATCCTTAGGCTCTGCCGCAGGAACAGCGAAAAATTCATCAGGCCCAAACGTACGGTTTTGGAAAACATAACCGCCGTTACGTTTTTCCAGGCAGGATTGGTAGCAGAAGTTGAACAAAGCGCAAGCCTGTAACGCGGTGGACTTGCCGCTGTTGTTGGGACCCACCAATAGATTGAGTCCGTCAAATTCCAGTTCGAGAACGTCAAAGCGTTTGAAATTCTCGACGCGCAGTTTTTTCAGCCAGTTTGGATTCATCAAGTCACCTTCACTTTCAACGTCTTGGTCGTGTCGTTCCCAAGTATATCAATAACCTTCACTACAACGATATACTCTCCCGCTGTTTCGTAATCCTTGACGCGCCATTCATCCACGGCGCGTCGTATCGCAGGGACGCAGGACGCCGTTTTAGGAGTTGGCTCAATGAATGAAGTTTGACCTTTTGACGCTGGTTGCTTTTTGCGTGGCATGTTCTTTATACTCCAGTCGTTTGGTTTGAATCAATCTCTTCAACCTTCAGCCAATTTACAGTTGCCACTTCACCCCATTCGCCCTCTCTCCAACCCGCACAGCGAAATCCCACTTGACCTTGTTTCTTTTCAACGCTTTTATAGTATTGTCCAAGAGTTTCATCTTGTGCGAGATTTTTCTCCCAATTCCATGTTTTGCCAGATTTATCCCGTACTTCGATTGAATAGTCATCACCGATACATTTAGTTGTCACCATAAATTCTTGTTTGTTTCCTATATTCAAACCTGTAGGAACATCCTTAGAATGATGATAGTTCAGTTTTTTATCGTCAGTTAAACTGCTACATAGGATATGGGGTCTGAACATTCCATCCTCGAACAATTGGAACATCACACCAAAAATTGGAGAATTAATCTGATAATTTACTGTACCCTTTACAACCCAACCTATAGCCTCACGCTCAACTCTGGCTCTAAAAGTGAATTCATAATCCTCCAAGACTGCTAATGTAGTTGATAATATTGGATAGTATGCATTAGCAAACCTCAACCCTTCATGTGTTAGGTTGAATTGACATCCAGGCGGAGGATTCCACCATTTCAGAAATCTATCTCTATCTGCGAAGGTCTCTTCGAAAAAAATCTCTTGTTGATTAGCCCTAAAGCAATTGGCATCCACTTGAACAACCTTGACCATCCAATCCGTCAGTTCTTTCCGAAAGCCGCGTAGACCCGCGTAAGGATGATAGGTCATCCACTGTAGGTCGGCAGGCACCTCAATATTCTTTGATATGAAGAAAGTAGAACGATCATCAGGTTGAGATTTAAGGGCATAACCAAGCTCCAGCATGATATTGGCTCTGAGTGATGAAATATCAGCCACAAAAAAATCTGCCTTCTCAATTCCCTCCGATATCTTTAACCATAGCGGTTTTGATTCGTCATCATCTTCCACAATGTTCGGTATAACATTAGCATCTTTGCAGACCGCATCAATAATCTCTCTATGTTTATCATAGAACCCACCACAAGGAATTGCAAAGAAAATAGTTGGCTTCATTTTAGCTCTCCACTATGCAACTTTCACCTTCAACGTCTTCGTCGTGTCATTCCCAAGTATATCAATAACCTTCACCACGACGGTATATTCCCCCGCCGCTTCATAGACGTGACTCGCCGACTTCTGCAGGTCGGGATTCTTGCGCGTGCGATAGGTCTGCCACTGATTGTGGAAGGTATCGCCTTTGTAATCCCAATCCACCGCCCAGTAATCCACCCACTGTGACCAATGCTTGATGGCTTTCTGTACATCTTGCGGAACGTCATCGGGCGGAATGACGAAATCAGAAAGTGCGAGCGTGGCTTCCTTCTTCTTGCTGACTTTGGTTTCAACTTTCAGCGCGGCGAGTTCGAAGAAATGGATGTCGCCCTGCTCGACGGCGCGTTTATCCATCACGTCACGCGGGACGCGATAAAAGCGCACATCCAGATTGGCTTGCGCGGCTTGTTGTTTGGCGACTTCGTTGAGTTCAAAGGCAAAGTCCCAGCCGAGAACATCCACGCCATTGGATTTGGGCGCGTCCTTGCCTGTGCCGACCGCTTTCTTGAATTCGGCGGCGATGTTGGCAAGGTCGCCCGCCGTGACGGGCGCGTCCACCGAGCCGACATGCACCATGCGCCCGCCTTTGATGCCATGCAGCCAGGTATGTTGATTCAACGGACGGGCATGATACAGATCGAGAATGAACTCGCGATATTTCTGGTGTGCTTCTTTTTGGGTGAACTGTGTTTCAAGCCATGCTTGACGTTCATACTTGCCGAGATTTTGAACCACAAACGGTTTGATGCCTTCAATGCCAAGCAGACGTTTGCGCGCCGTGTGAACGGCAAAGCGACCGAGATCGCAAGTGATCCAGCGGCGGTTAAGTTTTTCGGCAGTGGCAGCAGTTGTGCCTGAGCCACAGAAGCAATCCAAGACTAAATCATTTTCGTTAGATGATGCTTTTATGATGCGTTCTAATAGTGCTTCTGGTTTTTGGGTGGGATAATTTAATAGTTCCTCAGAAACTGGATTAACTCTTTGAATGTCATCCCAAATTGTTTGAATGACAGTTCCTTCTGATTCATCAAGGTATTGCTTTGTGTTTGGTTGACCAGTTGATGTAAATACTATTTTCCCAGATGCCAATCCTTCATTAATTTTCTCCTGCGACCAAGCCCAGTGTCTACCTGGAGGAGGAGCGATCTCTTGTTTACCAAATTTTCTTGATGGACCAGGACCAGCCGCAGATAAGGTTACTAAACGATATTGTCTTCCAGTTTCATCAAATTGTCCGTAATGTGACTTTATATAACTCTCAGCGTGCGGACGATATTGCTTGTTGAAAGTATAGTTCTCGGTTTTTGAGTAAAACAATATCGTGTCGTCTACAATGCCGAATCGATTGGCGTCACTATGAGAATATATTCTTTTCCAAGTAATTTGATTAAGTGCATTTTCGATTCCAAAGACCTCATCCATTATTGTTTTTGCATAATGAACTACATGCCAATCAAGATGCACATAAATACTTCCATTTTCTGATAATAACTCACGCAATATTATTGCTGTTTCATAAAACCACTGTAAATACGAATCAAGACCGCGCCCCCATGTATCACGATATGCTTTTTGCTCAATCAAACTAGGTTGTTTTAAAAATTCAGTAGATTCATCTTCATCTGTGTCAGGATGGTCAGCGATTGTTGCTGTAAAGGAAAAATCTGCCCCCACGTTGAAGGGCGGATCAATGTAAATCAGGTTCACCTTGCCTGCGAACTCGTCCAGCAGAGAAGGTAGTATATATTTTTTGTCTCCCCACACTAAACGGTTGCGCCAGTCCGAGTCACGCCCGGCGCTGAACAAGTCCAACATGCGCTGACGTTCTATGCTCGATTCGTTGATGGTCTCCACCGTTTGGAACGGGAGCGAGACGCGCAGAGGCGCTGTCCGCTTGCCGTTTTCATCATATTTGCCTTGCCAGATGAGTTCGGTCATGGATGAGGTTCCTTGGGTAGATTATAAGCCAGGAAAAACCTTCCCGCCATATATGCAAACCTTTCAAGGAAGGATTCCAAACGAGTCAAGGAGGGATTGCAAACCTTCCACGGAAGGTTTTAAAAAGACTTCTGCTATAAAAAGAAAAGGGCAACAAAACGATTGAGTATTCAATAGCTTCTCAACAACACACCCCCTCCTTCCACCTCCTCGCCTCCCCCACCATCCTCAAAATGAACTCCGTCTTCGCTTCGGCGTAGTGACTGCCGGTATCCCATTCGCGCTCGGCCAGTTGGCGTTTGTGCGCTTCATAGGCGCGGCGCGCTTCGGGATTGGCGCGCAAGTAATCGCGGAAAAGCAGGTGGTCTACCCACCATTGATTGTTGATCTCCACCATGTGGATGTGATGCGTGCGGACTCCGTCCGCGTTCTCCTTGCGGAAGTAGCGGCGATGAGGAGTCTCTGCCTCGAACGCTTTTACGTATTCGTATCCCAGCGCGACGATGGGCTGGACGCAGAACTGGTCGGCCTCTTCCAGCGTCCGCACGGCGATGAGGATGTCAAGGATCGGCTTCGCGCCCAGTCCCGGCACGGAGGTGGAGCCGATGTGCTGGATGTCCGCGAAGTGACCGCGGAGCGCGTCCGCCAGCCGCGCTTTTTCCTGCTCGAACAAAAC
>Ga0210020_1002084_pt1 | contig 16425 bp, 14 predicted proteins | sample CryGeymeta201514_FD_183980 | JGI IMG/M metagenome (GOLD analysis project Ga0210020, IMG submission 183980) | Groundwater microbial communities from Crystal Geyser aquifers in Utah, USA - Crystal Geyser metaG 2015-14 (SPAdes) (version 2) | ecosystem: Environmental > Aquatic > Deep subsurface >... | reverse complement strand
GGGTTCATCGCCGACATTGGCGACGCGACGCTTGAGCAGCATGTTCATCAGCGTGGATTTGCCGACGTTGGGGATGCCCATAATCATCAGACGCAAAGGTTTATGCGTGCTGTCACGGTGCGGTGCGAGCGGCTGACACAGCTTGGCCACTCTTGCCGCATCGGTGGCGCTCTTGCAGCAAAGTGCCACGGCTTTGACACCCGCTTGCTGATTGTAGTAATCCAGCCATTCTTGCGTGGCGACCGGATCGGCCAGATCAATCTTGTTGAGTATCTTCAGGCAGGGGCGCTGGCGATGTTCGCGCAGCTCACGGATCATCGGATTGCAGCTTGCCTCAGGTGCGCGCGCATCCAGCACTTCGATGATGACATCGGTAAATTCCATTGTTTCGGCGGCTTTTCTGCGTGCCGAGGTCATGTGACCGGGAAACCATTGTATTGCCATGAGGTGAGTTCCTAAGTTTTTTGTGAAGCTGGCGCAGTCAGCAGCGCCAGTTGTGCCGCCTCCAGATAACACCATTCGCCTGCGGCAAGGTTCAGGTTGGTCAGTTTAAGGTTGCCAATCTGCGAGCGGTGCAGTGCTACGCAATGGTTGCCGGCGGCTGCCAACATGCGTTTAACTTGATGATATTTGCCCTGTTCAAGCACAATTTCCAGGTTATAGGTATCTATCATCCGGCAAATCTCGGCAGCTAACGGCGCAGGTTCATCGTGCAATTGCACGCCTTTTAATAACAGTTCAATCAATTCCGCTGTCACGGGGTCATGCGTGGTGGCGACATAGACTTTGGGGATATGGTGCTTGGGCGATGATTGGGTGTGGATGAACGCGCCGTCATCGGACATCAGCAACATGCCTGTGGTGTCGTGATCCAGTCGCCCGACCGGTTGCACATCGCGGCGCGTGAATTGATCCGGCAGAATAGTCAGTACCCCGGGGTGATGGCTGGGTTTGCGAGAACACTCGAAATTGGCGGGCTTATGCAAAACTGCATAAATATGTTCGCGGTAAGTCCACGGCTCACCGAGTATATTGAGTTCCAAGCCAGCGGTTTCAATCGCTGTTTTGGTGTCGGTAGTGACATTGCCATTGATGCAGACTTCGCCAGCGGCGATCAGGCTTTGACACCATTTGCGTGTGCCGAAGCCCTGTTGATGCAGGATGCGATCCAGGGTTAATTTGCTCATGTCGTGACTTTAACAGAATCGAGAGGCCGGTAAGTGGTAAGTGGTAAGTGGTAAGTGGTAAGTGGTAAGTGGTAAGTGGTAAGTGGTAAGTGGTAAGTGGTAAGTGGTAAGTGGTAAGTGGTGAGTGGTGAGTGGTGAGTGGAAGTTCAATTTGTCGTTTCTTGCTTGCGTTTCACTCGCTGCGGGGAAACTCGCCTGCCACATAAAACCATTGTCCGTTTTCACGGACAAAGTGACTGATTTCATGCAGGCGATGTGCGCGTCCTGCTATTTTGTAGCGTGCGACAAACTCCACGCTGGCACAGTCGGCAGAGTCGGATGTGCAACTTTTGACTGCAAGCCCCAGCCATTTTGCGTTATCAGTCGCTAATTCCAGCGTTTTGGGTCGTGTGCTGGCGTGCCATGTAGCGAGCAGGTAGGCTTCGAGTTTGAGGGTATAGGCGCTGTAGCGCGAGCGCATCAATGATTCGGCATCGGGTGCAGATGCGCCATGATGATATTGGCCGCAACAGTTTTCGTAATCGCGTCGGCCGCAGGGGCAAGTTGGGTGATTCGCGCTCATGTTCTCGCCACAGGCAGGCTGCCGTGCCATATTTCGGGTTCGATTTCGACCACGCCGTCATCGCTGGTCACCATGATGCGACCTTCCTGTATGCTGCATTGCAGCTGCATGGTGCGGTTGACCAGTTTTGCCAGCGCCTGGCTTGATTCGGTCGGCAGTCGCAACACGGTAAGGTTGTCCAGTCGCGTCAGCTTGCTGCGGTTCTCATTCCACCAGATGTTGGCGGCGCGCCCATAGCTGATAACGACAACCTGATGGGCTCGCCCGCTGGCTTTGCGTAGGACGCGTTCGTCGGGCAGGCCGACCATGATCCAGCGTTCAATTGCGCCAGTGAGGTCTTTTTGCCACAGATCGGGTTCGTCTTCACCGGTGATGCCTCGGCCAAAGGTCAGTGCCTCGTCCGCGTAAACCGCAAAAGCGAGCAGTCGCACCATCATGCGTTCCTCGGTTTCCGAGGGATGTTGCGCGACGGTCAGTGCGTGGTCGGCATAATAGTAGCGATCCATATCGGCGATCTGGAGGCTGACTTTGAAGATGGTGGATTTGATGGCCATGGGTTGTGTTAGAAAATTCGCAGGTCTGTATTCTAACAGGCGCAAATTCCGGCGGATGGTATTGCATCGCCGTTCCGACTATAATTCGCCTCCTTTCGTATTGTCGCCCGTCAAATATCAACATGCAGTTGTTCGCTTTTGGCTTAAATCATCAGACAGCGCCGCTCGCCGTGCGCGAACAGGTCGCGTTCAATGTGGACGGGATGGAGAACGCGCTGCGCGATCTGGTGGGCAATGGGGCGGCGAAGGAAGCCGCGATTTTATCTACCTGTAACCGCATGGAATTGTATTGCAATGCGCCTAACCCGGATCATGCCATAGACTGGCTGGCGGAATATCACCATCTGCCGCGCAAGGACATTGATCCTTATCTTTATGCCTTGCCGCGTGATTTGGCGGTCAAGCATTCTTTCCGCGTGGCCAGCGGCCTGGATTCGATGGTGTTGGGCGAGCCGCAAATCCTCGGCCAGATGAAGCAGGCGGTGCGCCAGGCCGAGCAGGCGGGCACGATGGGAATCCTGCTGCACAAATTATTTCAAAGCACTTTTTCGGTTGCGAAACAAGTGCGTACCGAAACGGAGATCGGCGCGAATCTGGTTTCCATGGCGGCGGCGGCGGTGCGTCTGGCCGAACGCATTTTCCCCAGCATCGAGGAGCAAAACGTCTTGTTCATCGGCGCGGGCGAGATGATCGAACTCAATGCGGTGTATTTTGCCGCGCGCAATCCCAAACGCATCACCGTCGCCAACCGCACGCTGGAACGTGCCGAGAATCTGGCGCGCCAATACAACGGCCACGCCATCACGTTGAGCGATTTATCCGAACAGTTGGCGCAGAACGATATTATCGTCACCAGTACCGCCAGCCAGTTGCCGATATTGGGCAAAGGTATGGTGGAACGCGCACTCAAGGCGCGTAAACACAAGCCGATGTTCATCGTGGATCTGGCCGTGCCGCGCGATGTCGAGGCGGAAGTGGCCGAGCTGGACGATGTGTTCCTGTATACCGTGGACGACATCGCCGAGGTGGTCAAGGATGGTCTGGAGGCGCGTCAGGGCGCGGTCAAGGAGGCTGAAGTTATTATCGCCTCTGGTGTGTCTAATTTTATGCATTGGATGGAATCGCGCGAAGTCGTGCCGACCATACGCGCGCTGCGCGAACAGGCCGAGGCCAGTCTCCGCCAGGAATTGGACAAGGCCATGCGTTTGCTGGCTAAAGGCGAAAGCGCCGAAAAAGTGCTGGAAATCATGGGGCGCGGCCTCACCAACAAGTTTTTGCATGCGCCTACCCAGGCGTTGAATCAGGTGCATGGCGAGTCGCGAGATAATTTTCTGAATGTTGTCCACCGCCTGTATCGCTTGAACAGCGAAGAATGAAGCCTAATATCGCTATCAAACTCGCTCAACTGAGCGAGCGTCTGCAAGAAGTCAATCAACTGCTGTGCAGCGAAGATGCCACCAAGGACATGGAGGGGTATCTCAAGTTGAACCGCGAGCGCGCCGAACTTGAACCCGTGGTCGAGTTGTTTCATGCCTACACCTCTTGCGCAGGCAATATCGCTGCCGCTCGGGAAATGGCTGAAGACCCTGAAATGCGCGAATTCGCTGACGACGAGATCAAGCAGGGCGAGGCGAGGCTGGTGCAATTGGACGAAGAACTGCAAAAGCAGTTGTTGCCCAAAGATGCCAACGACGAGCGCAACGTCTTTCTGGAAGTGCGCGCCGGCACGGGGGGCGACGAGGCCGCGCTGTTTGCGGGCGATTTGTTCCGCATGTATGCGCGTTTTGCCGAACGTCGCCACTGGCAAGTTGAAATCATCTCGGAAAGTCTGGGTGAAATGGGCGGCTACAAGGAAATCATCGCCCGTATCGTGGGGCAAGGCGCATATTCAGTGCTGAAATTTGAATCCGGCGCACACCGCGTGCAGCGTGTACCCGCTACCGAAACGCAAGGCCGTGTGCATACTTCGGCTTGCACTGTGGCAGTCATGCCGGAGGCGGACGAACTGGATGAGGTGGTGCTGAATTCTGCTGATCTGCGCATAGACACTTTCCGCGCCTCTGGTGCTGGCGGGCAGCACATCAACAAGACTGATTCTGCGGTGCGCATCACCCATTTGCCCACGGGCGTGGTGGTGGAATGTCAGGATGGCCGTTCGCAACATCAGAACAAGGCACAGGCGATGCGTGTGCTGACCGCGCGTATTCAGGATGCCCAGGTGCGCGCGCAGAACGCCGAGACGGCGGCCACGCGCAAGAGCCTGGTGGGCAGCGGCGATCGTTCCGAACGCATTCGCACCTACAATTACCCGCAAGGTCGCGTCACCGACCACCGCATCAACCTCACGCTCTACAAGATGGATGCCATCATGGACGGCGACATCAGCGAACTCACTCATGCGCTGATGGCTGAACATCAGGCCGAACAACTCGCCGCGATGGCGGATGATGGCAGTTTCTGAGGGGGCGCATACTCGTCTGAGTTTGTTTGCGGCTGAGTGTGGGAGCGCAGACTTGGCTGTGTTTGCGGTGTCATGCCGCTGCACTCCAAAGTTGAAGTGTCATGTTGCGGTGTCGTGCCACCGCACTCCAAATTGAAGTTGCATGATTATTCAAGATATTTTCCCGCGCGATAGCAAGCAGTTGCAAACCGCGCTGAACCTCGAAGTGGCGACGGCGCGCATTGAGGTGCAATGTTTGTTGCAAGCCGTGTTGCGGGTGAACCGCGCCTATCTGCTCACCTATCCTGAACGCATTCTCACGGCTGATGAACAGAGGCGTTATGCGGCGCTGTTCGCGCGTCGTCTCAACGGTGAACCCATCGCCTATCTGCTGGGCGAACGCGAGTTTTTCGGGCTGAATTGTAAAGTCACCCCCGCCACGCTGATTCCCCGCCCTGATACCGAATTGCTGGTCGAATTGGCGTTGCAGCGTATCCCTCGCCCGCTCCTGTACCCTTTAGGGTGTGCGGGAGCGGGTGGCCGACAGGCAGGGAGAGGGTTCCGTGTGCTGGACATGGGGACGGGCAGCGGCGCGATTGCGCTGGCGATTGCGCATGAACGCACCGATGTAGAGGTCGTGGCGGTGGATGCTTCAGAGGCTGCGCTGGAGGTGGCACGGGACAATGTGCGGTGCCTGAATTTAGCCAACGTGCGGCTGCTGCATAGCGACTGGTTTTCAGCGCTGACTGATGAGCGCTTCGATTTGATTGTCTCCAATCCGCCTTATATCGCCGCAGACGACGTGCATCTGTCTCAAGGGGATGTGCGTTTTGAGCCGATGCGCGCACTCGCCTCAGGCAAAGACGGGTTGGACGACATACGCCGCATTGTTGTGCGTGCGCAGGATTATCTTAATGCCGGCGGCTGGCTGATGTTCGAGCATGGCTACGATCAGGCCGAACGGGTGAGGCAGTTGATGCAACAGGCAGGGTTTGCCGGGGTGTCTTCGGTAAGGGATTTGTCCGGGATTGAGCGCGTCACGATGGGTCGAGCTTGACGCATAGCAGGTAATTCGGGGATAATTCCCGACTATTTAATTTGGGTAATAATCATGACTACTGACATTCAGCAACGCATCAAAGAACAAGTCACCAGCCATCCGGTAGTGTTGTACATCAAGGGTACGGCAAAATTCCCGCAGTGCGGCTATTCCGCGAATGTGGTGCGTATCCTCAATTTGCTGGGCGTGAAGGATTTTCTCGCAGTTAACGTGTTTGATGATCCGCAATATGTCCCCGGACTGGTGGAATATGCGAAATGGCCGACTTTGCCGCAGTGCTACGTCCGGGGTGAATTCGTCGGTGGTTCGGATATTTTCACTGAAATGTACCAAAGCGGCGAATTGAAAACGTTGCTGGGTGACTTGGCGAGCGCAAACTAATACCTGTCCCCGTAGCGGTACATCGCCACGCTCCCCTGCTGGGGACGAGGCAGGAAAGAGGGGATAGACCGAATTGCCTAGGCCGTTTGGTATATAGGCATAAAAAGGATACGCGGCTATAGTGCGCGCCGGGTATAGGGAATCGTGTCGGGTTCTGGCACGACTTTCATGCTCTCCTCCTATTTGGGCGATCTTCGGACCGCCCATTTTTTTAGGACTATTTTTCGAGATGGACACGCGCCCGGGCAATCGCCGCCTGCACCTGGTTCGGTGCCGTGCCGCCGATGTGGTTACGGCTGGCGAGCGAGCCTTCCAGTGACAACACTTGGTAAATGTCGTCCTCGATCAGCGCGGAGAAGTTCTTCAGTTCGTCCAGGCTAATCTCGGCCAAGTCGCAGCCGCGCTGTTCGGCAAAGCGCACGGCGAGCGCCACGGCCTCGTGCGCATCGCGGAACGGCAGGCCTTTCTTGACCAGATAATCCGCCATATCGGTGGCGGTGGCATATCCTTGTAAAGCCGCACGGCGCATGGCTTCGGGTTTGACTTTAATGCCGGTAATCATGTCGGCGTAGATGCGCAAGGTTTGCGTCAGCGTATCTACGGTGTCGAACAGTGGCTCCTTGTCTTCCTGATTGTCCTTGTTGTAGGCCAGCGGCTGGCCTTTCATCAGCGTCAGCAGTGCAATCAGATGGCCGTTCACGCGCCCGGTTTTGCCGCGCACCAGCTCCGGCACGTCGGGATTTTTCTTTTGCGGCATGATGGAAGAACCCGTGCAGAAGCGGTCGGCGAGGTCTATGAAGCCGACCCTCGGGCTCATCCACAGGATGAGTTCTTCAGAAAAGCGCGACAGATGCGTCATGACGAGGGCGGCTGCGGCGGTAAATTCGATGGCGAAATCGCGGTCAGAAACGGCATCCAGCGAGTTTTCGCACACGCCGTCAAAGCCCAGCAATTCGGCGACGCGTTCGCGTTTGATCGGGTAGCTGGTTCCGGCCAACGCCGCCGCGCCCAGTGGCAGACGGTTGACGCGTTTTCGGCAATCTGTGAAACGTTCGGCATCGCGCTTGAGCATTTCGTAATACGCCATCAGGTGATGCGCGAAACTGATCGGTTGCGCGACCTGCAAATGGGTGAAGCCGGGCATGATGGTCAGCGTGTGCTGTTCGGCGAGCGTGACGATTGATTTTTGCAAGTTATTGATTAACAACAATAAATTATCAATCTCATCGCGCAGATAGAGGCGGATGTCGGTTGCTACCTGGTCGTTGCGCGAACGCCCGGTGTGCAGGCGTTTCCCGGCATCGCCGACCAGGGTGGTGAGACGTTTTTCGATATTGAGATGGACATCTTCCAGATCCAGCGACCACACGAAATTGCCGCTGATGACTTCCTGTTTGATTTCGGCCAGGCCGCGCTGAATGTCCGCCAAGTCCTGCGCGGCGATGATGCTGGATTCTGCCAGCATTTGTGCATGCGCCAACGAACCTTGTATATCGTGTAAAGCTAATCTTTGGTCGAAATCCACCGAAGCGGTGTATCTTTTCACTAATTCTGCCACGGGTTCCGAAAAACGCCCCGACCAGGTGTGGTTATCTTGTATGCTTGCCATGTTTTGTCCAGAATCCATCGAAACTTGAAATCACGATGCTAAAAAGTATTGGGGTCGAAAAACGTGAGGTTTATCGCCATGAATGAGGCGCGCAGTATAAAACAAAATTCTCTGCCCGACGCGTTGCCAAACTTTCGCAACCTCGGTGTTACCTTGCGCATTCTGTTGTTGAGCAATGCGATAGCATTGCTTGTCGCGGTGATAAAAGCGCGCGGCTGGCAGGATTTTTTGCTGCAAATGCTGCAAATTATTGCTTTGCTGACACCCATCACGCTGAGTAGTTTGCTGCTGTTGGGGCTGCTGCAGCCGTGGCTGTACCGGCTGGGATACGGGCGCGGGGTGTTGGCGGCGAATGTCTCGGTCAGTGGGTTGGCACTGTTCGTCTACTATCTGGGGGGGGAATTGTATCAACCGGATTTGGACGGGGCAGCATATTTTGACGTGCTGCGCTGCGTATCGCTGAGTGTGGCGATGTGTAGTCTGTTGTTGATGTATTTCCGCCTGCGCGCACGGGGATTGTCGCTGTCGCTGGAAGACGCGCATTTGCAGGTATTGCGCGCGCGCATCCGACCACATTTCCTGTTTAATACGATCAACGCGGTGCTCGGTATCGTGCGAGCCGAACCGAAACGGGCCGAAACTGCCCTGGAAGACATGGCGGATTTGTTTCGTATGGCGATGGCTGAAGCGCAGGATTTGGTACTGGTGCAACAGGAAATTCAATTGAGCCAACAATACATTGCCCTGGAGCAATTGCGTATGGGCGACAGATTGAGCGTGGACTGGCAGGTGCTGGATATGCCGGATGACGCATTGATTCCGGTATTGTTGTTGCAGCCCTTGCTGGAAAATGCGGTCTATCACGGTATTGAGTCGTTGATTGAAGGCGGCTGTATTCAGGTGATGTTGCGCCGCAATGGGGGGACGTTGCAGATTCGGGTGGGCAATCCCTGCCCGACAGCGGGCGGCGAACCCCATCTGGGCAACAAGATAGCCCTGAAAAACATACGCGAACGCTTGTCGCTACTGTTTGATGCCGAGGCGAGTTATCAGGTAATCAGGGGTGCAGATTATTATCGGGTGGAAATTACCCTGCCCTATGTAAAGGAGAAACGACATGACCACAATAGAACTGGCTTTGCGCGTCTTCATCGTTGACGATGAGACCCCCGCGCGTAACCGCTTGAGGGAGTTGCTCGACGATTGTAACGAACAACTGCCTCTGGTCGTGGTGGGTGAAGCGGCGAATGGACAGGAAGCACTGGACAAGCTGGCTGAAACCCCGGCCGATGTGGTGTTGCTGGACATTCGTATGCCGCAAATGGACGGTATCGAGCTTGCTCGACATCTGTGCAAATTGCTACGCCCACCGGTGTTTATTTTTACCACGGCTTACGATGCTTACGCGATCAAGGCGTTCGAGCTACACGCGATTGACTATCTGCTTAAACCGATACGCTTGGGGCGGCTGTTTGATGCGCTTAGCCGTGCGCGCAATGCCGTGCCGGTTCAGACCGAAGTGCTGCGCGAGCTGTTGCCCGAAGCGCGCAAGCATCTTTCCATTCACGAGCGCGGCAAGATACATCTAATCCCGATTGAAGCGGTTTTGTTCATGCGTGCCGAACTGAAATACATCACGGTGCGGACTGCCGAGCGCGAATATCTGATCGAAGAATCGCTCACCGCACTGGAAAAAGAATTCGCGACGCGCTTTGTTCGCATACACCGCAACTGTCTGGTGGCAAAAGACGCGATTGTGGGATTCGAGCGCGGCGGCGAGGAAGGCGAAAGTGGCTGGCAGGTGAGGCTGAAAGGGCTGGATGAGCGTATGGCGATCAGCCGCAGACAGCAGTACATCGTCAAGGAATTCAGTTGAGGGGTCTGGCCTGGTTCCGGCGGTATTGTGGGGAGGTCTGCCAGGGGGCATTCCTGAAAAAACGGGATTCAACGCTGGATGCCCTTTTAGCGCTTATTCAAAAATTGATGCGAGTATGATAGCGTGCGTCATTCAGGGGCGGCAATGGTGCCATACCCGTCAGGAGGTAATATGAAAACCAACAGTATTTTGCTTGTAACTTTGCTTGCCGGTGTCACGCTGATGGGGGGGTGTGCCAATCCCGACTACCGTCCTGTTGCAACCCCGGCCTCTCGTTCCGATGTGGCTTATGGCGTGATTGATTCGATCGAAACGACGCGTACCAGCAATGACCAGATCGGCGCGGGTACTGTCATTGGCGGTATTGTAGGCGGTGTCCTCGGTCATCAGGTAGGCGGCGGCACGGGTAATGATGTGGCGACCGTAGCCGGTGCGGTAGGCGGTGCAGTTGTCGGGCATCAGATTGAAAAAAACAGGAATCAGCAGGATGCGTATCGTATCCAGGTAAGACTTGAAAGAGGCGGATACCAAACCGTGACGCAAGGCATCAGCGACTTGCGCGTGGGAGACCGGGTGCGCATCCAGAACAATCAGGTAACGCGTTACTAATTCCTGATTTTGCCGGTGGCCGTCTCGGTCATGGGCTGCTGGCTATCAAACAGGCAGTGCAACGGGGTCAAGCGGATCGGGCAATCTGGTTATGCTTGACCCCATCGCTTTGTTAAGCCGACATGCTCGATACGCGGGTGCTGCCGTTTATCTTCGAGCGTAATTTTTCTGTAACACCTCGCGCATACAATCCCAGCCTACGAAAAAAGTAGTTTGGGAGCGTTTTATGCATCATGCCAAGCAATCTGGTAAAGGTATCCTGGCGCGGGAGATTATCGCGCTGGTCAATCCGATCAAAGCCATTTCACCCGAGTGCCCTGTGGCAGAGGTGGCAGAACTGTTTCTGGGACCCGACTATACCCAGTTGCTGTCGCTGCCGGTGATCGAACATGGACGACCTGTCGGCGTGATCAGCCGCTACCGTTTCATGGATATGTATCTCAAGCCCTTTGCCCGCGAACTGTACGGCAAACGCCCGATACGCGGTTTCATCAATGATAAGCCGCTGATGATCGAACTCGACCAGCCGCTGGCGGAGGCCGCGCTGCATGTGGCGGAAAAAATGCAATTCCCGCTCACCGAAGACTTCATCATTACCCGCCACGGTAAATATCTGGGCGTAGGTTTCGTGATGGATTTGCTCAAGGCGATGGAATTGCGTATGCGCGCCAATACCGACGAGTTGAATCAGGCTTATACCCAGCTCAAGTCCTCGCAGATGGCGCTGGTGCAGTCGGAAAAAATGGCCTCATTGGGGCAGATGGTGGCGGGGGTCGCGCACGAGATCAATACGCCGCTGGGCTATGTGCAAAACAATGTGGCAATGGGGCAGGAGATTTTCATGCAGGTCAGGAATCTGCTGGCCGACTATGAAGCGCTGGTGGATAAGCTGCTCGACGAACAGGCGAGCGAGGAACAGATCGCTGCTCAGATGCAGCAAATTTCCGCGATGCGCGCCGATTTTGATGCCCAGGAAATGCTCGGCGAGATGCAAGGTTTGATGGTGGATTCCTTGTATGGCATAGATCAGATTTCCGAGTTGGTGTTGAATCTAAAAGATTTTTCGCGCATGGATGCGGCGGCAACCGAGGCCGTAAATATCAACGCCTGTATCGAAAGCGCGCTCAATATCGGGCGCAACGTACTCAAGAACAAGGTGGAAATCGTCAGGAATCTGGCTGAACTTCCCAAAATCACTTGCGCCCCCTCGCAGCTCAACCAGGTCTTCCTCAATCTGTTTACCAATGCCGCTCAAGCCATGGAAGACAAGGGCGAACTGACTATTGCGACCTGGTTCGCCGACGCGGCGTTACACATCAGTGTGACCGACAACGGTAAAGGGATCGCCGAGGAACACCTGACGCGCATTTTTGACCCGTTTTTTACTACCAAGCCGGTCGGTGAAGGCACGGGGCTGGGGCTGGCCATCAGCCACCAGATCATCCAGCAGCATGGTGGGGAAATTACCGTTGAGTCGCACCTCGGTGCGGGGACGAGTTTCCATATTTGCCTGCCGGTTGCCAAGTCCGAGCGGCGGCTGGAAGTCGTAGCGGCATAACAAAATCAAGGAAAATGCGATGAGTAAACCCACCCTGTTGTTGATTGATGATGAAGAGCGCATCTTGCGTTCGCTGCGCATGTTGTTTTTTACCGGCTACACCGTGCGCATGACGACCGATCCGCACGAGGCGCTGCGCATCCTGCGCGATGAAAAAGTGCATGTGATTATCAGCGATCAGCGTATGCCGCTCATGCAAGGCTCGGAACTGCTGCGTCTGGCGCGCGAGGCATCGCCCGCCACCATGCGTATTTTGCTGACCGGCTACTCGGACATGGAAGCCTCAATCGCCAGCGTCAACGAGGGCGAGGTATTCCGCTATCTTCTCAAACCCTGGGTGGGCGAAGAGGTGAGACGCGTGGTTGCCGAGGCGGCCGCCATCGCCGAGGCCAGTTTCGCGGTGCAATCGAATAAGCAGGTTGCGGTGGTCAAGAGCCACAAAAAGCCGCGCGTCCTGATCATGGATCACGAAGAGACCACGGCCAGGACAGTGCATGAAATTCTCGGTGATCGCTGTGAAATCGTCTGGGCCAGCGATGTCCAACATGCCATGGAAGAATTGGCGCGGCAGGATGTCTCCATCGTGGTATCCGATCTCATGCTGGGCGATACCAACGTGGGCTATATTCTCAAGACCATCAAACAACTGAACCCGCAGACGCAATGCATCGTGATTACTTCCTTCAACGACACATCGCGGCTGATCGAACTCATCAATCAGGCACAGATTAGCCGCTATATGCCAAAACCCGTCAGCAAAAACCTGTTGGCGCGTTACCTGGAGGCGATGCTGGAACGTTTTCATGCCTTATCCGCGCAGCCCGCACTGCAAGAACGCCAGGCCGTCGCGGCCATCAGCGACCCTCAGGAAAAGCTACAGTCAAGGAATTTTATGGGATTGTTAGGCCGTTTGCGTGGGCGAATGACGGCTTGACGAGACCCACGGGCTTGCGGTATTTGTTGCGCCGCGTCTGTTCGCGACGATTTCGGCCGGTTGGCAAAATTCATGATTCTGTAATGAAAATGCAATGCTAGTGCAATATTTCCGTGCCATTCTGCCGACATGGGAAGCACATATACAAAATGTTGTTGTCGGTTATCCGTTCATGCCTGCACCGCAGTTCGCGCTGTATTTTTAGCGATTCGTTGTGGCATGACTTTGAGGTCGCTGGCATGACGACACAACAAGTCCGTTCCATTTTTCTGTCTGACATCCATCTGGGTACCAAGGCTTGTCAGGCCAGCCAATTGCTTGAGTTCCTCAAGGCCTATTCCTCTGAAAATCTGTTTCTGCTGGGCGACATCGTGGATTTGTGGGCGATGAGTCGTGGCGGCGTGTGTTGGTCAGCCAGCCAGAATACCTTCGTGCAAAAAGTGCTGCGGCGCGCCCGTCACGGCGAAAAAGTAATCTTCATTCCCGGCAACCATGATGAGGCGATGCGCGAATACGTCGGCACTTCATTCGGTGATGTGATGGTGGAATCCGAATATATTCATACCGCCAGCGATGGTCGCCGCTATCTGCTGATACATGGCGACGAATTTGATCAGGTCACGCTGCACCACAAGTGGGTCGCCGTGCTGGGCGATATTTTTTATAACCTGCTGGTGCGCATCAATGTTTACTTGTCGTGGTTGCGGCGCACTTTAAAACGCCCCGGTTACTGGTCTTTGGCGGGTTATGCCAAACGCAAGATAAAGACTGCGCTGAATTTTATTTTCGATTTTGAAGATTCGGTCATTCACCATGCGCGTGAACGCGGCCTGGATGGGGCGATTTGCGGCCATATCCATTGGCCGATGATTAAGGAAATTGAGGGGTTAACCTACATCAATTGTGGCGATTGGGTGGATAGCTGCACGGCCATTGTCGAGCATCTGGATGGGCGCATGGAGTTGATACGCTGGAACGGACACGCCGCTGCGGCTGCTGAAATGATTAAAAAATTGAAAGTTGACTAAATCGTTATGAAAATCCTGTTTATATCCGACGTTTATTTTCCGCGTATCAACGGTGTCTCGACCTCCATTGAAACGTTTCGTCATGAGCTGCGCGCGCTGGGTCACACGGTGCATCTGATAGCGCCCGAATACCTGACAGGCAGCACCGATGAAACCGACATCCTGCGCGTTCCCTCGCACGGTGTGCCGCGCGACCCCGAAGATCGCTTCATGCGCTACAGCGGGGTGATGCAGCATCTGGAAAAATTGCGCGGCGAACGCTATGACATCATCCACATACAAACCCCTTTCGTGGCGCATTATCTGGGCACCAAGCTGTCCGGGTTGCTCGGCATCCCCTGTGTGGAGACCTATCACACCTTCTTTGAGGAGTATCTGTACCACTACATTCCGTTCGTGCCCAAACCGTGGTTGCGTCTGCTCGCCCAGCGTTTCTCGCGGCATCAGGGCAATAGTCTGGATGGCATGGTGGTGCCGTCTCATCCGATGCGCCAAGTCCTGAAAAACTATGGGATTACCACGCCTACCGAAGTTATTCCGACCGGCATTGAGCCGGACAGCTTCGTATTGGGTGATCGCGCCGAGTTTCGCCGCAACTACGGGATAGCACAGGAGCGCCCTGTACTGCTGTTTGTGGGGCGTGTGGCGCACGAGAAGAATATCGGATTTCTGCTGAAGGTCTTGGCACAAGTCAGGAAAGCCGTTCCCGATGTATTGTTCGTGATCGCTGGTGCCGGCCCGGCATTGCCAAGCCTGGAGCATGAGGTGAGGGAGATGGATTTGAGCGAAAACGTCAAATTCATCGGCTATCTCGATCGCCATACAGAATTAAACAGTTGTTATCGCTGCGCCGACCTGTTTATCTTTGCCTCACGCACGGAAACTCAGGGGCTGGTGTTGCTGGAAGCGATGGCGCAAGGTGTGGCGGTGGTTTCCACGGCTGAGCTGGGGACGCGCGATGTGCTGCGCGAAGGGGCGGGCGTGTGGATTGCCAGGGAAGAATTGGCAGACTTTTCCAATAAAGTCGTGCGCTTGCTGGATGATGCAAAAGTGCGCGCCAGTCTGGGCGAAGCCGGACGCGAATATGCGCATGGCTGGTCAGCAAGCCAGCAAGCCGGACGGATGGTGGCGTTCTATCATGCCGTGCATGCCGTGCGCTCGGCATCGGCTGTGTCAGAACTATCGGCTTTGCCGCTTTGAAGTCATACCCAATGCCTGCATGAGGGTGCATGATGGTGTGGGACGAGCTGTGTTGAACTCGATAAAAAACCCATAACATTATGAATTATATGAGTTTTTTATGTGTCCGTACACTGCGATAAATCAACCGCTGTTGCGCAGTCCCGTGGCGATGCCGTTGATGGTCAGGTGGATGGCGCGCTTGGTCAGTTCGCTGCTGTCTCCGGCACGGTGGTGTGCCAGCAGGGCGACTTGCAAGTGGTTGAGCGGATCAATGTAAGGCATACGGGTCAGCAGGCTGCGCGCGAAGGTCGGGTTGTCGTGCAACAACACCTGGCTGCCAGTGACGGCGAACAGCATTTTGATGGTTTCTTCAAACTCCTGTTTGATGGCACCGAAAATAGCTTCGCGCAGTGCTGGGTCTTCGACTAGTTCCGCATAGCTCGCGGCGATCCCCATGTCGGTCTTGGACAGCACCATGTCCATGTTCGACAACAGCCCCTTGAAGAACGTCCAGTCCTTGTACATGGCTTGCAATTGTGCCAATCCGGTCTGTCCTTCGCGTTCGATGAAGCGATTCACCGCGCTGCCGAAACCAAACCAGCCGGGTAGCAGGGTGCGGTTCAGACCCCAGCTGAATACCCAGGGAATAGCGCGCAGGTCTTCGATACGATCCGAGGCGCGGCGCGCAGAGGGGCGGCTGCCGATGTTGAGTTCGGCGATTTCGCGTATCGGCGTGGCGGTGAAAAAGTATTCGGTGAAACCGGGCGTTTCATACACCAGCTTGCGGTAGGCCGCGAAAGCATCCAGGCTCAAGGCTTCCATGATGCGGTGAAATTCCGGCATCGCGCTGTCTGCGCCGTGATGGTGCAGCAGCGTGGCTTCCATGGTCGCGGCAACCAGCGTCTCAAGATTGCGCCGACCAATTTCCGGGTTGGAGTATTTGCTGGAAATGACCTCGCCCTGTTCGGTGATGCGGATCTGCCCGTTCACGCTGCCCGGCGGTTGCGCCAGAATCGCATCGTAGCTGGGGCCACCGCCGCGACCGACCGTGCCGCCACGCCCGTGGAACAGGCGCAGTTCGATGCCATATTGGTTGAACACTTTAACCAGCTCCAGCTCGGCTTTATAGAGTTCCCAGTTGGCGGTGACATAGCCGCCGTCCTTGTTGCTGTCGGAATAGCCCAGCATGACTTCCTGCGTGTTGCCGCGTTTTGCCAGCAATTGGCGGTAGTAAGGGAGGTTGAACAGGTCTTTCATGATAGGCCCGCAACCGCGCAAGTCTTCGATGGTCTCGAACAGGGGAATGATGTTGATGTGTAACTGGGGCGCATCACCCCTTTCCAGCAGATTCACCTGTTGCAGCATCAGCGCCAATTCCAGCATGTCGCTCACTGCATCGGTCTTGGAGATGATGTGATTGGGCATGGCTTCGTGGCCGAAACGCT
>Ga0210020_1002082_pt1 | contig 16431 bp, 17 predicted proteins | sample CryGeymeta201514_FD_183980 | JGI IMG/M metagenome (GOLD analysis project Ga0210020, IMG submission 183980) | Groundwater microbial communities from Crystal Geyser aquifers in Utah, USA - Crystal Geyser metaG 2015-14 (SPAdes) (version 2) | ecosystem: Environmental > Aquatic > Deep subsurface >... | reverse complement strand
CCTCCCGCCCAAAGGATTTCCCGTAGCCGCCCGGGCGCTCAATGCCCGGTTCGGGGGTGATGTCTCGTTCTGCGAAGCCTGCAAACATGATTGCTGCACCTCAGTGCGGGGAAACGGTTCGGGATGAGCATACACCGGACGGCTGTCGTCCGCAACTGAGAAGGGACACACGGTGAGCACGTCGAAACTGAACCGCGAAGACGCGAAGGACGCGAAGAAAAGACTGGGGGAACGCTGTTCCCCAAGACAGCCCCGTCCACACGGCAGGAGTCCGCACTGTGTCCCACAGAGACGACATCGAGCGCGTGGCCAGCGACATCGTGGACTGCGCCATCAAGGTCCACCGCGCGCTCGGACCCGGTCTGCTGGAATCGGCCTACCAGACTTGTCTCGCCTACGAGCTTCGGAAGCGCGGGCACGAGGTGCAGTGCGAGGTGAAGCTGCCTCTCGAGTATGACGGCATCCACCTCGACGCCGGTTACCGACTCGACATGCTGGTCGATGACCTGGTGATCGTCGAGAACAAAGCTGTCGAGGAGGTGCAACCGATCGTCGACGCGCAGGTCCTCACCTACCTGAAGCGCAAAGACTGCAGACTCGGAATCATCCTGAACTGGAACGTGCCACTGATGAAGGACGGTATCACGCGAAAGGCAAACCGTCTCTAACGACTGAACCGCGGAGACGCGAAGGACGCCAAGGAAGGACCCCGGGACAAACGGCAACGACCTCGGCCTTGACCCAGAGCCCCGGTCTTCCTTCGCGCCCTTCGCGCCTTCGCGGTTCAAGAAGGAGTCCCCATGCCCACCACCCAAGAACTCTACAGCGTTCGCCTCAAGCGCTACACCACTGCCATGCGCAACGAGAAGCCGGACAGGATCCCCATCCGGCCGTTCGTGGCGGAGTTCATCGCCAAGTACGCCGGCTACACCTGTCAGGAAGTCACCCACGACTACCAGAAGGCGTTCGACGCTACGTTGAAGTGCTGCGCCGACTTCGACTGGGATGCGACGGTGGCGAACATGGTCTATGTGTGGACCGGGCTGACGGAAGCCATCGGGCTGAAGTACTACGGCGTGCCCGGTATCGACGTGCCGCCCAACCGCGGCTTCCAGTACGTTGAGCCCTCCGAGCAAGAAGCCTTCATGAAGCCGAACGAGTACGATGCGCTCATCGACGACCCGACGGCGTTCCTCTTCAACGTGTGGCTGCCGCGGGTGTCGCGCGACGTGGTGACGCCAGGGAGTCCGGCGACGTTCCGCAACAACCTGTCGTTCCTCAAGGGCGGCATGGCGCTGCTGTCCTACTTCACCGCCTTCGGGCCGCAGGTCGCCGCGATGCAGGAGCAGTCCGGTACCGTGTCCGCCATCGCCGGGATCTTCAAGGCGCCATTGGACATCCTCGCCGACAAGCTTCGCGGCTACGTCGGTCTGACCATGGACCTCATGGAACGCCCCGACAAGGTGTTGGCCGCATGCGAAGCGCTGATGCCCCACCTGTTCAATGTCGCCGTCTCCACCGCTGACCCCACGGGCACCGTTCCCCTCGGGTTCTGGATGCACCGCGGCTGCGTGCCGTTCGTGAACCAGGAGCAGTTCGAGCGGTTCTACTGGCCGACGCTCAAGCCCATCATCCAGGAGCTGTGGTCGCGTGGGCACCAGACGCTGTTCTATGCGGAAGGCGACTGGAACGCCCATCTCGACGCCTTCGCAGAGCTGCCGGATCGCAGCATCGTCTACCACGTGGACCGCGCGGACATCTTCGAGGTGCACCGCAAGCTCGGGCACAAGTTCTGCCTCAGTGGCGGCGTCCCCAACTTCCTGCTCGCGCATGGCACGCCGGAGCAGGTGCGCGACCGCTGCAAGGAGATCATCGACGGCGTCGCCCAAGACGGCGGCTACATCATGGACGCCAGCGCCATCGTCCAGAACGACGCCAGAGTCGAGACCATGCAGGCGATGACTGAGTTCACGCGCGAGTATGGTGGGTACGGCGGCCAGTCCTATCCGTCGGCTCAGACGGATCAGTCCGACCAGTCAGACGCCCCCGACGATGGTCGCGCGCTTACGTTCGGCCGGCAGACAAAGACCCCGCCCGGTGCCTGCATCCCCTGGGCGGACAAGCGCCGAGAACTACCCAAGATCACCGGTGACGAGGCGTTGGTGCAGAGCGTCTGGGAGGGCACCGACGGCCTGGCCAACATGTACATCTGGCAGTGCCTGCTGTCGTTCTGAGTTCGCCGGGGAACGCGGCGCTGCCGAGGTCCCTTGGGTTAGGCCGCGCACCTCTCCGTGCTCGGCGAGGGTCTCCTGACCCCGCCGCTCCCCGGACCGACAGGTCTCCTCGAATCCCGTGGATTCGCAGCCCTTTGAGACCTTCCGGTCAAGCGTTTCGGGGCGGTCGGAGACCTGCCCCGAGCTAAGTACGGTTGTAGTATTAGGCCAGCGGTTCTCGATCACGACGTTGTAGGCGCCGGCCTGCGGAGCGGCGACAACGGGGAGTTCCACCTTCGCGGAGAAGTCCTCCAGCCGAGACACAATCTCATTTGCAGCAATGCGTCCCCGCGGCGAGTCCTCTGCGAGCACGACCACGGCACGACGCGCCCCCTCGCCGGATAGCGGCAGCGGCTCGCCCCGGAACTGAAGCTGCTTGGGGACGGGCAAGAGCCGCAGGCCGCGCTGGCGGAGCGCGTCCCAGTTGCGCTGCAGGGCCGCTGTGTCAACGGAGCTGCGAGGGTGATCGGCGGCGGAGTCGGGCTCCTGCTGCGCGTCGCCGGCCGGACAGCGCGCCGCGGCGACGAAGCAACTGCAGGCAATCGCGAGGAAGCTGCTGCTCCTGGGAGGGCTGTTCATGTGTGGGGTCCAGTCGCGTGTTCGCTTGCGGAGGCAGTTCAGGGACAGCCGCCCGAGATTGCAGGGCGTGCGTCCACATTGCTCCGCCCACGCGTGCGGTGCCCTGCAGCATACGTGCTTTCGCGCCTGCGGACAACTGAATCAGGAGGTCATTTGCAGGCATCGGCGAACTCATGCATGCCATGGATCGCCAGATCCGGCAGGGCCGCAGACCACGACCCGCAGAGAGGAACCGCCGTGCCCCCAAAAGCCACAACCACGCAAGTAGCTGCCGCCGACATCGCCGCCAGCGTCCGCGCCGTCGGCGTGCAGCCCGGTGAGCTGGTGATGTTCCATAGTTCCCTCAAGAGCATGGGGCATGTCGTCGGCGGCCCCAACGCTGTTATTGACGGCTTCCTGCATGCCGTCGGTCCCGAGGGCACCGTCGCCGTGCCCACGCTTTGGTGGAACGGCACGCAGGACCTCAGCGACTGGGACTACGACGCCTCCCCGTCGTACCCGGGTCTCATCACCGAGACGCTGCGCCTGCGCCCCGACAGTATCCGCAGCAACAACCCCACCCATTCGGTCTCCGCCATCGGCCCGCGAGCGGCGGAACTCACGGCCGACCACGGCAAGTGGGGGCTGCGCCCGTGCCTCTACGGCGACGCCGCCTTCGCGGCAGCCAGCCCGTGGGAGCGCTTCTACTTGTGGAACGCGCACTACTGCTTCCTGGGCGTCGATTTCACCTACAACACCATGGGCCACTACTGCCAGTGCGTGCTCCTGGAGTGGGCGCTGCAGCAAGCGCCGCTGGAGAAGCGCGCCGCCCTCGAAGCGCAGATCTCCCGGTGGGACACCGTGGTCGCGTACTACCGCGAACGGCAGTCGGGCTCGGGCGGCACCGTGGAGTTCATGTGGCCCGGCTTCGGGTTCAAGGACATGGGCGAGTACCTCGCCAGCATGGGTCTCGTCCGCTTCAGCACCATCGGCAACGCCACCCTCCGGGGCATCCGCACCCGCGACATGGTCGATACCCTCCTGGCAACGCTCAAAGCCGAACCGGAGAAGTGGTTCGACGCCAAGTTCCTCGGCTGGTGGCAGGAGGCGACAAGGCTGCGGCCAGGGGCGTGATCCAGTGGGGGGAAGACGGGAACGGTGGATGGCTGGTGGGGCCTTCCGTCCCTTCTGCGTGTCCCCTCATCCCCTTATCGCCCCTATCTCCTTGTCGCCCAGTCTCCCCGTCCCCCAGTCTCCCTGTCCCTCCTCACCGCCCCGCCAGCAGCAACCCCGTAGCGAAGAGCACCGCCGCGACGATCCTCCGGAACACCTGGCGGTTCACCCGGTTTTGCGCCTTCGTCCCCGCGGAGCTGCCGAGCAGCGCTGCCGGCAGCGTCCAGCACGCGAGCCGCGCCGACTCGTGGGTCAACATGCCGGCCGTGAGGTACGCGCCCAACCGGGCGGCGTCGATGCACAGGAACAGCATGATGATCGACGCGCGCAGCACTACTTTGGAGGGCAGGCGCCGAGTCAGGTAGATCACCATGGCCGGGCCGCCCGCGCCAAACAGGCCCAGGAGCGCCCCGCCGACGAACCCCGAGACCGGCGCCAGCCACTCGGGCCACGGTTTCGGCGGCGGCCCTTCGTCGCTGGACTTCTCGAGCAGCATGACCAGGGCGAACACGCAGACCAGCGCGCCAAAGCTCTTCCGAAGCGCCTCGGTCTTGAGCGACACCAGTGCGTACGTCCCGAACCCCAGCCCCGCCAGCGCCGCCACGCCGATCCAGACAATGGCGCGCCAAGCCGCATTTCGCCACTCCGTCCGGGCCAACACAATCCCATTGGTCCCCGCGCACACGCAGGCAGCAAACACTACGACCTTCAGGTCGAGAAACAAGCTGAGCAGTGGCACCACGACGATCCCCGCCCCAAACCCGGTGAAGCCTTTGACGATGTACGCGACCAACGCGAGGAGTGCGGCAATTGAGAGCTGCTGGAGGTCCAAGTCAAACGCCCTATGTGGCGGAGTGGAGAGCCTGCAGTGTAGCCTCGACGAGGGGCGGACTCAAGGGAGGGCGCACGCTGTCCCGGCGACTCAGAACCGGCACGCGAGGCGGCGGTCCGGTGGCTGTTCAGGCAGCCCACGCTCTCAGGACTCGCCATCCCGCGGTCGCAGAAACCTCGCCAACCACCCCAGCGCAACCGGCCACGTCCGCTGCGTCCACCCGTTGCCGGGGTCGTAGACGAATCCGTGGCCGGCGCCTGGGACGGGCTCGAACTGCACGGGGCGGGCGGCTTCCATGAGACGGGTGGCGAGCTGGACGGACTGGCTGTAGGGGACCAGGGGGTCGCCGGGGTCGTGGAACAGGAGCATGGGCGCAGACTCGCCATCGACGAACCGGCTCGGGGAGGCGTCTTCCCATTGCTGGCGTCTCTCGCCAAGTGCGCCGCCGAAAAGGGGCACGCAGTACTCCGCCGTCATCTCGTCGTCGACGAGAGACGGGAAGTCGTGGACGCCGTGGTAATCAACGACGCACTGGACGCGGCTGGACAGACCGGCAAGCTCCGTGTCGCTGTCTTCGCGCGTGTCGCGGGTCCCAAGCAGCGCCACCAGGTGCCCTCCGGCCGACGATCCGAACGCGCCAAGCCGGGTCGGGTCGAGCGACAACTCGTCTGCGTGATGCCGCAGCCAGCGCACAGCGCGCTGGCAGTCGTCGAAGCACGCCGGCCACTGGGCGGCCGGAACGAGGCGGTAGTCGACGGTGGCCGCAACGTAGCCCAGCAACGCCGCCTGTTGGGCGTGCCAGTGGAACGCCTGCCGCTCCCCGCTCCGCCAGCCACCGCCGTGGACGAAGACCAGCCCGGGCCGGAGCCCGTCGGCTCTGCTGGGAAGGAACAGGTCCAACAGGAGTTCGGGACCATCCGTTGTGCCGTAGACGATGTCCGTTCTGCGTGTGACTTGCTCGCTCATGTTGTGCTCCGGTTCGCGGAATGCCGTGCCCCGTGTCCCGCACTCGGATCTGGAGACGCTGGTTCGCCTCGTCAACTTCGGCGTGGAGGCTGAGTTCGCCGCCCGCCGGCATGGCCTGCACGCTGTTGAGGGCGAGGTTGAGCAGGGCGCGCGAGAGCTTCTCCTGATCGCCCGCCAGCCAGTGGCGGGAGTGACGCCGGGCAGTCGACTCGGAGGGTTACGCCAGCCTGTTCCGCCGGTGAGCGAACGAGGACCAGGACTTCCTCAAATAGAACCTCAACGCGGACGGCAGTGCAGTTGGTGTCGGCCGGACGGGAAAAGTGCAGCAGGTCGTGCAGCAGCGTCTCCAGCTTGGTGACTTCCTCGGCAATGATCGTCAGTTTTGGTGCCACCGGATGGCCTGGCTCCACCTGCTCGCGCATGCTTCGCGCGAAGCCACCGATGGTGACCAGCGGGTTCTTCACCTCGTGGACGATGTGTGCCGTCGCCTCCCCCAAAGCCGACAGCCGCTCGCCGTGGCGCAGTCGCTCGGTCGCCTCGCCTTCCGCCGCAACTGCTTGGCGCACCTGCCGCTGGAGGCGAGTATTCAGCTCTCGGAGTTGAGCGTGGATCTCCCGGAGTTGCCTGAACTCCGCCATCGCCTGGGCCACGACCAGACCCAACGCAAAGAGGATGACAGTCTGGCTCACGTCGGCAACGGAGTACGGGACCACGTGCCGCCAGAGAATGAGTTGGTAGGTCAGCGTGCAGAGCACCGCGCAGCCCAGGGCGCCACGGGTGCCGAACGCAGCGGCGACGAGGCAGACAAGGAGGAAGTACAGCGCGGCGGGCTCGCGGCCGGGGCCGGTTGCCAGATCGATCCAGAGCGTGCCCAACACCATCAACGCAACCGTCAGCGCCACCGCAAGTCGTGCCGAGGGGCGTTCGAGCGCCATAAGCATCTGGAGCCAGCGGCTCCGGGGTTCGTTGTCGTCCACAAGGGCACTTAGACTCACCACGCGTGCGTGTGTTCCGGCATTGCCCAGACGGACGTTGTGAACGACCGGCGTCACAGCCCTCGGCGCTTCGCCCGAGACGAAGCCGGCGCCAAAGGAAGGAGGTGTTCCCGCCCTCAGCGACGCGTCACTGAGCAAGTTGGTGGCCTTGTTGATTCACCACGCGCCGGGAGTTCCCAGGCGCAACCCGACGTGCAGTGGACAAACGTCTTCACCCTCCGGACGAGCCGAACGGCGATTCACGGCTTGGGCCACTGCGTCAGGTCCGCCCCAACGCGCTTGGGGTTGCGGGGCTTCCAGACCTGCGTCACCGCTTCTGGCAGCGGCGCTGCCGCGTCGAGCCCTTCCTGTGTGAGCAAGCTGAACCTGGTGCCGACGCGTTCGTAGGCGACGTTCAGGAGGCGCGAGTGCAAGTCCTGTTGGTAGCGTGCCTGCCACTGGGCCAGCGGGTTGTTGTCGTTCCAGGTGTGGCGCATGAAGGGCGTCCACGGGTTGTTCGCGTAGACGTTATAGTCGGCCACGCTGCCCATGTCCGCGCGCCAGGTCGGGTCGGGCGACATCTCCAGCGTGAGGCCGCAACCGCGGGTGGTGGTGTCGGCGGTGATGTAGTTCTTGAGCAGCAGGTTGTTGAGCACCTTGGTGTTCTTCGCGGGCTCGTCGGCGCCGCGGGTCATAACGACGATTCCGGCGGCGTTGTCGGCAACGGCGTTATTCACGACCCACGTGTTCTGCGAGCCGGACACGTAAATGCCCCGGCCGGTGTTGGCGTAGATGAGGTTGCCGGCGATGACGCCTCCTCCCTTGTTGATCTCGAAGAAGATCCCGCAGTCGCCGTTGTGGTGGCAGACGTTGTCGAGAATGCGGATGTCGTCGTTGTCGGTGTCGAACCAGATGCCGCGGCAGTCGAGGTTGTAGGCAGCTTCGCACCGGCGCATCGTCGTCCGTTTGTTGCCGGGGATGTTTTTGGTGCCGGCCGCTACGCCCCAGTCGCCGTCGATGCGCCGGTAGTTGTTGAACATGAGCGTGCAGTCTTCCACTACGCAGTCTTCGGTGGCGCCCATGGCCAGCCCAATGGCGCCGTTGTGCGAGAAATCGCAGCGCCGGACGAGGCAGTCCTTCGAGCTGTGCAGGCTCAGTCCGCAGAAGTCGGCGAAGTGGACCTCGCAGTCTTCCAGCGTCACCCACTCGCACCCGGAAATGGCCGCCAGGGGCCACTGCCCGCCGGGCTGGCGGTTGTGTCGCACCTCAAGCCCGCGGAGGACGACGTCGTGGACCTTGCTGGCGGTCAGACCGAAGCCGCGCACGATCTCCGATCCCTTGATCACCACCCGGTGCCCGGGGGCGGCGGCAAACGTGAGCGGCTTGCCGGGCGCGCCGGACACGGTGATCTCTGCGTGCTCGCGGTAGACGCCGGTCTTGATGAGCACCGTGTCGCCGGGCTTCAGCTCCGTCGCCTTGCCGGCGCGGGCGAGGGTCTTCCACGGGGACGCCTCCGTTCCGGCGTTGCTGTCGGCCGCCTACGGGTTGGGGCCGTCAACATAGTACGTCTTCCCTGTCTCTGCCGCAGCCGGGAAAGCGGTGGTCAGAGGGAGGTAGGTCAACTCGTCCTTCAGTTCGTCAAGTCTCATTCCCGAAGCCGACAGTCCTTCGAGAAGCAGGTTGCGTCTGAGTTCGTAGTCCGTGATCTCTGGGATCACGACGACGACCTCGGCAGCCAAGAGCTGATCCACCCACTCGGCGACTTCGGTGCGCGCGTGGGCGTGAGCCAGCCTGCCCAGCGGACCCGTATCAAGCATCACAATCCGCTTCACCGAATCTGCTCCTGTACGAAGACCGGTTCTCCTCGATGGTCCGTTTCACGAGCGGCCAGACGCGCTCGCCATAGCCGGAGTCGTCGGTCGTCCACTTGTTCAGTAGCGCAGACAGGTCGCGCCGCTTGTCTTCCACTGAACGCGGATCTTCCCGGATCGCTGTCTGAAGCTCCCTCAACGTCTGGCCGGAAGTGGTGGACTTGGTCCGCTTCCGGGTCTCAGCGGCGAGAGTTGGCCACACCCGTTCGTCGTGGCCCGACTCGTCAGCCATCCATTCGTCCAACAGTCGTAGCAGTCCCTCGTTCTTCTCGGTCTGGCTCAGCTCCCTACCCGGTTGCGCGTTCGCGGCGCGAGGGACCGCCACGGTGTACTCGGCGACGGGCTCGTGGACACTCGGAATGTTGTCGGTTGTCTTCCTGTCTTCCATGGCGCTGCCTCCCCTCCCTCTCCTCAGTTGACGGTCAATCTACCCACGATGAGGAGTTCCCGCCACAACCCCCGGCCAGTCGCCTACGCCGCCCAAGGACCCTCCCGTGACGCGAACTCCCGGAAGAGCTCCGGGTGCTGCTCGGCGTGCGCTGCGCGGCCGAGGTTGCACCCTCTACCTCCCACGCACCGACCGCACCACCCGCTGCACCGCACCCGCAATGCGGTCCTCGACGTCGCCCGCCCAACGCCAGGCCGGGCGGCCGTACTCGTCGAGGTGCGGACCACCCTCGTAGCCGGCTTCTTCCCAGACGCGCCGGGAAGGAATGTATGCTGCCATGTCGTTGGCGTAGCCGCAGACCCAGGTTGTGGGGCCGAACTCCCGCTTGAAGCGGAGCGAGTAGTCCACGACTGCCTCGCCGCCGATGCCGAGGAACAGCAGTTCGTCGCCGAGCTGCCAGGCTTGCACCGGGTACGGGTAGGAGGTCGGGAAGACCACGCCCTCGTCGATCATCTTCAGCATCCGCTTGGCCCAGCGAGCGTGCAACTCGCTGGTGCCGTTGGCGACTGGCAGCAACGTCCCGCGGGTGACGATCTCATCGTAGGCCAGATCGACGAACTCGAACGCGGTGCGCAGCCCGGATGATACCCGCTGCATGGGCTTGGTCAGCACGTCTTCGACAGCGTCGGAGAGCATCTTGCCGTAGCGTTCGCACAGCTCGAGCTTCCGGCGCGGGATCGGGTTCTGGTCGGCGCCGCAGGCGTTGAAGAACATGGCGTCGGTACCGGGATGCATTGCCTCCAAGTTGACCTGCGCGAAGCCCGGGTAATCGCCGCACCAGGTGTTGAACGACAGCGTGGTCGGGTGACACGCGTAGCCGAACAGCACGGCCAGCAGGTGCCCGTCTTCGCCCTTCACAGCCAGCACGGGGACGGAGTGGTCGACCACGCCCTTCAGTGGCTTGCCCTCGGCGCGCAGTTGCTCGGCTTCCGTTTCTGAGTTGTCCCGCCGGTTGACCGCGAAGGTGCACTTCCCTTCGCCCTTGAGGAGTTGCGCCGGCTGCCAGTTGGTCAGCGCGTCACCCACCGCCTCGACTACTTGATCCTCCATCCAGTCGGAGTACTCAGCGACCAACCGTCGTTGCTCCTCGTCCAGCGGGTAGTAGTCCACGAGGTCGTCCTTCAGCACTGGCCCGCAATGGTTGTGGGAGAAGGTGAGCATGAAACCGGCCCGATCCAGCCCGAAGCGCTCGCGCAGCTTGCGGTAGAGGCTGTCGTAGACGGTCTTGGACATGCCCATGTGGTCGGTGGTGCCCAGGACTGCGCGCTTCCCGTCGGGTGCCTTGAGGGCAAGCACCTTGACCCAGAGGTCGTGGAGCTTGCCCTCGGGCGCCCGCTTGGTTCCGTAGCCTGCCAGCCACACCGGCGTCTGCGGCGTGATGACCCGGCGGCCGAGACCGATCTGCCAATTCATCTGTTCACTCCCGTGGGAAACGGTCAGTGCAACCGCAAGGAACGCGAAGACCATCGAGCGGCTGCAGGCGCAACGCCGGAAGCTGACCCTTGGTCTGTCCTCCGTTGAGCTGTCGCGGCCGTGCGAGCTGGCACACGGTCACGGGTTGTGGGCGCCAATCGAGGGCGGCCCGTCGCGTAGCACCCGATTGCCCCAGAAGTCCCGGCCGCCATTGTTGGCGACGGCCTTCCCGGCGTTGCGACAGGGGGACCCGGGCTTGAGTTTGTAGCCGGCTGCCGTGGCCGCGCCGTTCCCCCCGCTGCCCGGGCGGACCAGCAGCGGATCGCTCGTCACAGCGTGGGCCTCGGCCGGGCGGCCCGGGTGGTTTCCAAAGAAGGCATTGTCCTCGAAGGCAGTCTCTGCGACCGCGCCGAGGTTGTACGTCATCGTGCCTTCTGCGTAGAAGAGGTTGTTGAAGTACCGGACGTTGCGGGGGTGTCCGAAGGTATTGCGGGTCATGTTCACAGTCAGGTCGGGACCGACGTAGAAGACGTTGTTGTAGATGCTGACGTCCTCGACACCGTCGCCCTCCAGGCTGAAAGTGGCGACGGCGTCGTTCTGGCTGACGTTGTAGCGGACGAGCGTGCCCTTCGCGCCGCCGCAGAGGAGAAGGAATCCGCCGGCGTTGTCGTGGCTGTAGTTGTACTGGAAGACGGTGTCACGGCAACTGTTGTCGTCGTCAAAGGCTTCACTGTCCCACACCGTGACCCCACCCACCGCGGTGTGGCTGACCTCGTTGAGTTGGATGATCGTCCGGTTGCAGCGGTGCGGCCAGATACCGGCGCAGGCGCGCTCTCCCGGCCGCCGGCCGACGCGCTGGTGGGCGTACCGCAAGACGTTGCGCTCGATGAGGGCGTCATCGCAACCGAGAATGAAAATGCCGTCGCCACCGATGTCGCGGAGGTGGTTGCCGCGGATCACCACGTGCGTACTGTGGTGCTGGTCGGACGCCGTCGGGTAGTCCGTGTGCAGGATTCCGTTCCGGTCCACCCGCTTGATACTGCACCCCTCGATCAGCAGATCGTCGAACCACGTGGTCAGTCCTTCGCGCTTGAGAAGGAAGCCGCCGTCGTCGCCCGTCAATCCGCCGCGAACGTCGTGGATGTCGAGGTGCTTGAAGTGCAAGTGGTGGGCGACGCCGAACTCCTTGAGGTATGTGAAGACCCCGATGGCGCCTCCACTCAGTTCGAGGTTCCGCACCTCCCAGCACTCTTCGTTGAGCAGCGACAGGACGGCTCCCTGTCCCGCCGGGATAGCGACATGTGGGTTCGGTCCTTGCCCGTAACGATCCACCACGTTGAGGGTCGTTCGTTTGCCCGAACCGTGCAGCGAGACGGGGCCGGCGAACGTCTGCCCCGCGCGGAACACAACATGGCTGCCGGGCGGGAAGACCATCGCGTTCACCGGCGCCACCGTCTTCCACGCAGTGTCGCGAGAGCGGCCGTCGTTGGCGTCGCTCCCATTGGCGCTGTCAACATAGAAGCTGGGCGTGCTCGGCGGCGTGGCCGGTCGGGCTGCCCCCGAGGCGACCGTACTGAAGACCACTCCCGCCAACAGACCACGGCGCACACGCTGCCTCGCCAGAGCAGCTTTGGAGGGGCGGTGCCGCTCATTTGGGCGGCAAATGGGGTTCATGCTCGGCGTCCTTCGCACGTAGGTTCGTGGTTCCACGGGGGTGCCTCGCGGCCGGGCGGCATTCCATTGTTCGCTGAGAGGGACCGCTCTTCCTGTTGCGCTCGCGCACGCGGAGCGGTACACTCTCAACCTTCATCACCGGAGCATTGCCGGAGGATTCAGCATGTCAGCAGCAACCAGGTATCTCGCGATTGACTTGGGCGCCGAGAGCGGCCGCGGGCTTATGGGCACGCTTGAAGGCGGCCGGTTGAGCCTGGAAGAGGTACACCGGTTCGCCAATGGGCCGGTTGACGTGCTGGGTTCGCTGCACTGGAACGTGCTGGGCATGTACGGGAACATCCGCACCGCGCTGGCGCACGCGGCCGACAAGTGCGGAGGCATGGCGTCCGCGCGCGGAGGTAGGCTCGACGGGATCGGGATCGACACCTGGGGGGTCGACTTCGGTCTGCTGGACAGCCAGGACAAGCTGCTGGGGACCCCCTTCCACTACCGCGACAGCCGGACAGACGGCATAGTCGAGGCGGCGTGCCGGCTTGTGCCCAAGGCGGAGATCTTCGACCGCACGGGCATCCAGTTCATGCAGTTGAACACTCTCTTCCAGTTGGTCTCCATGGTGCTGAGCGAATCTCCGCAGCTCGAGATCGCCGAGACCATGCTCATGATGCCGGACCTGTTCAACTTCCTGCTGACCGGCGAGAAGGCGACGGAGTTCAGCATCGCCACGACGAGCCAGATGTACGACCCGCGCCTGGGCGACTGGTCGCGGGAGTTGTGCGACAAACTCGGCATCCCTACGCGCATTCTGCAGGGCCTGGTTCCCTCCGGCAGCGTCATCGGCAACCTGCTGCCTTCCCTCGGGGACGAGACCGGGCTGGGTGCAGTTCCCGTCATCGCTCCCGCCTGCCACGACACCGGCTCCGCCGTCGCCGCCGTGCCGATGGTGGAGAAGGGCGCCTGCTACCTCAGCTCCGGCACGTGGTCACTGGTGGGCGTCGAACTGGACAAGCCGTTGATCAACGACCGGGTTGCTGAGCTGAACTTCACCAATGAAGGCGGCGTCAACGGGACGATCCGGTTCCTGAAGAACATCATGGGCCTCTGGCTGGTGCAGGAAAGCCGGCGGCAGTGGGAGCGCGAGGGTGAGTCGCTGTCGTACGATGACTTGACCCAGGCGGCGGAGGCGGCTGAGCCGTTCCGGTCGCTGCTGGACCCCGACGACGAGCTATTCCTCAAGCCCGGCGACATGCCCGCCCAGATCGGCAAGTTCTGCGTGAAGACCGACCAGCCTGTGCCCGAGACCAAGGGACAACTCGTCCGCGCCGCGCTGGAGAGCCTGGCGCTCAAGTACCGCTGGGTCGTCGAGCGCCTCGAAGAGGTCACGAACAACGCCCTCGACACCATCCACATCGTCGGCGGCGGCAGTCAGAATGCTCTCCTCAACCAGTTGGCGGCTGACTGCACCGGCCGGCGGGTCCTGGCCGGTCCCGTCGAAGCCACCGCCATCGGCAACATCCTGGTGCAAGCGGTTGCCCGAGAGCACCTCGGCTCAATCGCGGAGGCGCGGCAGATCGTGCGCGACTCGTTCGACTTGGCCGCGTACGAGCCGCAGACCGGGCAGGATTGGGACGCGGCATACGCGCGGTTCGTCGAGCTGACGTAGCAGGGAGCCGCCGCGAACGCCCACCCCCCTCACTGTCCGCCGCCCGAGTCGGCCCCGGCCCCGCTGCCCGTGCTTTCTGAAGCGGTCGTGCCGCCACCGACGGCCGGGCCGCGCTCGCTGAAGTCCTGGAGGGTACCCCACAGCATGACCGCGATGGCGCCGAGGGTAACCAGGACTCCGATGAGCATCAGGATCTCCATTCCGCTCCAGCGCCAGCGCAGCCACGACCAGTCCACCAGCCCCGGTGGTTTGTTGGCGCGTTTCGGTGTCTTCATGAGGGCGTTCCCCAACCGGGAGGCTCACTGCCTGAACAGCAGCATGGCAATGCGTCGCTTGTCGACGATCCACTCAACCTCGGCGGTCAAGTACTTGGGAGTGTCAAGGAGGAACAGCTCGCGGACCTTCTGCTGCAGCACTTCGGGCGGGTCAACGACGCGAAGGGTTCCCTGGTAGAACCGCTCCAGTTGATCGGTCATCACGGCTCCCTCGCGCTTCAGGCGCTTCGAGAGCGCTTTGGTGGACTGGTCGGCGGGCGCGCGCGGCTGCCGCAGGATCATCGTGACGAGGAACTTCGGGCTGCGAAGCTTGCTGAGTCGGTAGTAGTGTTTCTCACCGGTCGCGGGGTCGCTGATTTCGGTGGCTTTGCCGACGATTGCGGGCTCCACCAGGTCCACCATCTCCTTGCGCCTCTCGTCGTCGAAGCGGGTGAGCTTCACCTTCGCGTGGTGATAGCCGTCGATCATGACGGCGCGGTACTCCTTGTCGTGGAGCTGCTCGGCGGCAATCACCTGCTTTTCATCCTTGGGGAGCTCCGCCAAGCCCTCCGCGCGGTCGCGGCTGAGCAGCTCGACACCCCAGCAATCGGGGCGCGGAGCGTCTTGGCAGGCGCTTGCTTGCGCTCCGCCTTCCACGCGTCCAGCTTGGTCTGGGCCTCCGCCCGCGACGCTTCCATGGCAGGCGACAGGGGTCCGAGGCTCTCCGCGGCCTTGAGGTCGTCTACGACCTTCTGGTACTTGTCGGCGTCTTTCTGCTTCTCTACCCACCGCGGATCGTCGGTGAGGCGGAGGAGCGCCTCGCCCTTCTTCACGGCCTACCGTCTCGGCGTGCTATCTTCCTCCGCGGCTGGTCCCGCAGCGCTCTCGTCGCTGCTCTCGGTTGCCGCCTTCGCGGGCTCCGTTGGCTCGTCTTCGACAAGCAGCTCGAGAACGACGCACTCTCTGGTCCAGGAGAGGACCTCCTCGAATGGCTTCAGGCTCGGTGTCGGGCTGGAGGCGGCTCCCTTTGGCCACGTCGTCGACCTGGATGATCCATAGGGCCGCGATGGTGCTGCCAATCAGCAGCACGAACAGGTAGCCGGTCACCTCCAGGTCCAGCATGTACTTGGCGATGAACCGGCGGAGCCGCAGGTTGGTCGGTCGCGTTACGTCGTCGGGTCTGAGTGTCATGGTTCGTCACGAATGGGTGGACTGCCATCGACTTGATCCAAGGCACCAGCCCCCAAGGCGCGATCAGCTCGTCGTGGATGATCTGCAGGTCGTACTGCTTCATCGCGACGCGGTACCCGACCACGGTGAGCGCCAGGTAGTTGCCGACCTCGTGTTTGCGCCGGCCAAAGGTCTTCACGACTTGAACGCCGGCGACGCCTTCCTGCAGCCCGGCGTCGCGCTTCTGCCACTTCTCGCGGGCTTCCCGGTCGAGGCGCCGCAGGATGCTGGCGACCCAGTAGGCGATCCACGTGTAGGGGACCCTGTAGAACAGCACCAGCACGGTGGCCTGCCAGTCCAGGTAGGTCATGAACGCCAGCATCAACGCAAACTCATAGATCGACCGCGCCATCAGCGGCAGGACATCGGTAATCATCCGCATGACCGCCCAGATGTCGGCGCCGGCGCGGAACATGTGCTCGCCGATGGGGCGGTTCTCGATGAAGGTCATCGAGAGGCGCTGCAAGTGGGAGAAGAAGTCCTTCTTGAGGTCGAGCATCACCCGGCAGTCGATCCAGATCTGGAACAGGTAGTTCATCGTCCAGACCACGCGCCCCATCAGCCTCATGACCAGCACCGCCGCGAAGAGGCGGTAGAAGAGGTTCCAGTCTTGGGTCGGGAAAGCGTCGTCGATGAGGAACTTGCTGAGCCACGGGTAAAGCACGTTGACTGTGCCGATGAGCATGACCAGGACGGCAGCCAGGGCAGCGCGCCGCCAGTAGGGGAGCATGCACCGCAGAAAGTGGAAGAACACCCACACCTCGCCGCGCTTTTCAACGCGGAAGAGGTCCTCGTCCGTCCCCAAGGTGTTGGGCAACGGCGGCGGCGCTCCTTCGGGGAGTCTGGCGTCCATGGAGTTTGGTTCTATCGCCGTACCTACTCAGGTACGCAAGCTGGCCCAGTGAACCGAAGAGCATCGGTAGCCAGGGGGGGGGTCACCAGTGTGGGCAGGTTTCCCTACTTTCCGGTTGGCAAGAAAGTGACAGCGTGCACGCGCGAGCGGGACGCCGTTGCAGCCATCATCATAGTCGTCGTCACAGCAGCATGTCACAGCAAGCCGACGTCGCCTCGAGCGAGGCCACCGTTCCAATAGAATTGCCTGCGG
>Ga0210020_1002075_pt1 | contig 16463 bp, 15 predicted proteins | sample CryGeymeta201514_FD_183980 | JGI IMG/M metagenome (GOLD analysis project Ga0210020, IMG submission 183980) | Groundwater microbial communities from Crystal Geyser aquifers in Utah, USA - Crystal Geyser metaG 2015-14 (SPAdes) (version 2) | ecosystem: Environmental > Aquatic > Deep subsurface >... | reverse complement strand
GGCGAGGCTCCCCTGACCGCGCTCGGCGAGGGTCTCCTGACCCCGCCGCGCTCCCGACCGAAGGTCTCCAGGTCCCCTTCAGACCTTCGGCCGGGACGGGTGCCAGGTCATGAGACCTTGGCACAGCGAGGGCACTCGGCGAGGCTCCCCTGACCGCGCTCGGCGAGGGTCTCCTGACCCCGCCGCGCTCCCGACCGAAGGTCTCCAGGTCCCCTTCAGACCTTCGGCCGGGACGGGTGCCAGGTCATGAGACCTTGGCACAGCAGTTAGCCCGGCGCGGTCACCGTGAAGCCATTCGCGATCTGGTCGGGTGTGTTGCCCCACAAGACCGTGTTGCGCACCGTCGGGCTGCTGCCGGCGTTGTATATCCCGCCGCCGTTCTTGCCAGCCCTGTTACCGCTGAAGGTGACGTTCGCGAGTGTCTGTCTGACGGACAAGTCCCTCGTCCAGTACATCCCGCCGCCGGAGGAGCTGGCCGAGTTACCGCTGAAGCTGACGTTCGTAAGCTGCGAGGAACTGACGTACATCCCCCCGCCGTTCCCACCAGCCCTGTTGCCGCTGAAGGTGACATTCGTCAGCGTCCCGCCGCTGCCGAGCACCGCGCAGCCGTCGTACATCCCGCCGCCGTTGGTAGCCGAGTTGCTGGTGAAGGTGACGTTCGTCAGCCTCGGGTCACCGCCGTACATCCCGCCGCCGTCATTGGTAGCCGAGTTGCCGGTGAAGATGACGTTCTGCACAGTGGGGCTACCGGCTTTGCTGTACATCCCACCGCCGCGATCATCCGGGTCTCCTCCACTGGCGTTGCCACCCGTGATGGTAAACCCGTCCAGCACGGCAGTGTTGTCTGTCTCTCTGCCGGTGACGACATGATAGGAGTTGTCACTGTTGTCTCCCACCGTGCCGATGTCGCCGCTCAGGGTGGTGACGTTGGCCGCAGGATTGCGCGTGCCTCCGCCGGTGGGATAGCCACCGTAGAGCGTCACGCGGTTCTTGAGCTGGAAGGTTGGGGCGCGGCTGTAGCCGGCCGTCGGCTTGTAGACACCTTGCGCGACACGGAGGGTGTCGCCGCTAACGGCTGCGATGAGGGCCGGCTGGAGGTCCTTGTAGGCATTGGCCCAACTCGTTCCGTTGTTCGCACCCGTGGCGTTCTGGTTCACATAGATGTCGCCGGCGCTGCCGCGCGCAACCGGCAACACAACCAACAGCGCGGCGAGCACGACCTTCGCTGGTACAGAAGACCAAGTGGATCTGACTTGCCTGTTCATGAGAGACTCTTTTGCGTAGATGGTCTGCCCGCGTGGGGTAACAGGTTCCGGCTCCACGATCTCCGGCGGCCGCAACGCCAGCCACCCGCCGGCGCTCAGCGCCACGGCTGTTGGCCCTGAGGAAGCCTTCGACAGGAGTTCGGTGCCCAGCAGTCGCTTCCTTCCTGCCGCAAGAGACTGGGCGCTGCGCGAGGCGCCCATCGCGCGGCTACTGGCTGCTCCGGCGGCTCTCGACGAGCGGGATGCTGCCGCGGGGATCTTGGAGGGGTGAAGGGCTGGCACCACGGAGGAACTCCAGGGTTCCAGGAGTCAACGGAGCGCACGGAGAAGGGCGGGGCGGGTGGGACCCGGGACTGTGGACCGCCGGCCTGCACTGTGGCACAGGTTGCCGAACCTGTGGACAGACCTGCTGGCGCCACAGGTCAGGCGACCTGTGCCACGGGATGGGGCGGCGGGCCAAGTCGGTTCGTCGGCCGGTCTCCGCGGTCAGAGGGGTCCGTGTGCGGCTGCCGCCGGAAGATGCGGTCAATCACGCGTCATCGCCGATGAGGTATCGCACGATCTCCTTGGCTTCGCCCAATCGGGGCGGTGGGAGTTCGCCAATCTTCCTCTCGATCCGCGTTGCCTCCACGGACCGAAGCTGCAGACCGAGGAACACTGTATCCTTGGGCAGACCCGACTCAGCGGCCGTGACCCACAGATCAGTCGGATAGCGACTCCCGGAGCCAAGATGCTCGGCTCCTGTACCGGGCATCACGAGGACCGTCAGCGGTAGCCGATTGATCTCATCCCGACTCAGGATGAGCGCGGGTCTGCGACCGCGCTGCTCGTGTCCTCTCGTCGGGTTCAGATCGACCCAGTGGATGGCTCCCTGCTTGACTCGCATCAGTAGTCGTCTCCAAGACCCTCGCTGTCAGCGCTGGCGAAATCGTGACCGACCTTCAGCAGCTCCCGTCGATAGCCCTCGTCCTGTGCCGCCTGACTCATCAGCGCGTGCTTGGCGCGGAGGTCGCGCGAAGCCAGGAAATCTCGCAGAACCGTCTCGACGAGGTCACTGACCGCGCCCAAACCCATTGCGCGTGACGCTTCCTCAGCCTGCCGGTGCAGATGAGGCTTCAGACGAATCGTGGTGTCGATAGTCGATGGCATGCCAACGTCTTCCCTTACATCGATGGTTCTGAATGCAATTGTTGCGCAGACAGCCGTCTTACACAAGCTGACGGCTGGCAGCCGGGGGCTGCCCCCTACCTCCTCGCCATCGCCCACCCATCCCCCGTCATCGGCTGGAACAGGCTGTACGACTGCCGCCTGGTTCGGGACCACTGTCCCCCCGTCACTTGACACCGCAGGGCTGAAGACCCACAATCCCGAGCCTTGATCCAAGCAACAGGTCCTTCCCGCTATTGGCCCAGGGCGCCATCGCTCACCCCTGAGGTGGTTGTAGACATGGCTGGTGCAGACAAACCCGTCAGCCGGTTCGTCGTCACCGTGGACGACCCCGGTGGTCTCATCCGAGACCTGGAGCAGTTCCACAGGACTGAGGCGTTCTTCGAGGCGGAAGGAGCGCCCGTTAGCTTCTTCGTTGTCCCTCGGGCCGGCGACACTTGGCGGCTCGACGAGTCGGCTGAGTGGCTTGAGGCGCTGCACGACTCCGAGGCCCGCGGCAACGACTGCCAGCTTCACGGGCTGGATCACGCCACCTGCGAGTTCGGCCCGTACCCCGACTTCGTGCGCGCGTTGGGTGGGTCGGACGCCGAGGGCTCGCTCAGAGCCGCCCAGCAGCAGTTCGGTCATCTATGGCGTCGAGACCTATTCGTCGAGAAGCTGGAGACCGCTCTGGGGATCTTCGAGGGCGCCTTCGGACGCAGACCACAGGCGTTCCGTGGTGGTGCGCTCTCCGAATCTCCCGAGCTGTACCAAGCACTGGCCGAGGTGGGCATGCGCTACGTGTCCAACAAGGTGGTTGATCCCCGCGGCTGGAAGTACATCGTCGGCGAGTACGACGATCCCGGCGACTGGGACCCCGACGTTCCACCGGCGCCGTATAAGCTGACTGACAGCATCGTCTGCTTGCCCATGATCAGCGAGTATGCTTGGCGGCTCACCCCGGACATGATCGAGCCGCACTTGGCGCTTGCCGTGGACGACCTGCGCCGCGTATACGAGAATTGCGGGGTGTTCGTGCTGATCTGCCACGTGCAGGAAGTCGGCTCCGATTCACCGCTGGCGCGCGAGTTGCTGAGCAGGCTGCTGCGGGCGGCCCGCGAGGAATACCAGGTGCGGTTCATGACCCTACGTGAACTCATCGCCGACGTGGAGAGCGGCGTGGTTTCTGTGATCGCGCCCTGAGCGACAGACAAACCAAGGAGAGGAACACCGTGGGAATAGACCGATTCGAAGGCAAGGAGCTGGAATACCTCCAGGACGTGCTGGACTCGAGGCATCTTTCCGGGCAGCAAGCGGGCTACCTCGGCAAGCTGGAGACGGCGTTCGCCGAGGCGTTCGGCGCCAAGCACGCCGTCGCTGCCAACTCCGCCATGTCGCTCCTGATCTCGGCGTGCTATGCCGCCGGTGCTGGGGCGGGCGATGAGGTGATCTGCGATCCGCTGGTGCAGTTCCACGCGATTGCTTCTCTCTGGCAGAACGCACACCCCACCTGGGCCGACGTGTGCGAAGACACCTGGCTGATGGACCCGGAGTCGGCACGCCAGAATCTCACCCCCCACACGAAAGCGGTTTTCGCCACCCATTTGTGGGGGCTGCCGGCGGAAGTCGATGCCCTGCGGACGCTCGCCGACGAGCACGGCGTCGTCCTGATTGAGGACTGTGCCCACGCCATGTTCCTGCCGTACAAAGAGAAGTACGTTGGGACTTGGGGACACATTGGCGTGTTCAGCTTCTGCTCGGGCAAGCACATGACCTGCGGGGATGGCGGCATGGCGCTGACAGATGACGACAACCTGGCCAACAGGTTGCGCAGCGTCACCTGCTTCGGCGAGTCGCCCCCCGAGTTGGCCACGGTCTTCCGGATGACCGAGATGCAGGCCGCGATTGCCCTGGCGCAGTTGGCGCGAGTCAACGGCTACCTGGAGGAGTACCGGCGGTCCTACGCCGTGCTCTCGGAAGCAATCGCCGACTGCGACTGGCTTCAGCCGCGGGCAGTCAAGCCGGGCTGCGGCAACTCGCCGTATATCTTCTCATTCCTGTTCCAGGGCGAGCGGAAAGGCATTGAGTTGGAGCCCTTCAAGCAGGCTCTGTTCGGCACAGGCGAGAACTTCACCCTCGGCTTCACTCAGGTCCCGGCCTACAAGTACAAGCTCTTCAAGCAACCCATGGCCTACCAGAACAAGGGCTGCCCCCTGCATGACTGCCCCTACTACAAGGGCAGCTATGAGTACCGCGACGGTCTTTGCCCGAATGCCGAGGCGCTGCTGCCGCGGTTGGTCAACACTCCGTGCATGATCAGCGAGGACGCGGCCAAGCGTGTTGCCGACGCCCTACGGAGCGCCATCGAGCAGACCGAGGGCCACTGACCTCCGCGGGAACCGGGGCACCCGGCCCCCGCACTTCATTCCGCCAACAGCCCGCAGATGACTGACCTGACCAAGCTCACCGAAGAGAACAGCAACCTGATCCTGGACGTCGTTGCGGCCCTGCAGCCGGTGACGGCGCAACGGGTGCTGGAGGAGTTGACCCGCCACCCCGGCGTGGCGGCGGAACTTGCCCAACTGGTTCGGTACATGGAGTGGCTCCGCGGCGGCTTCCCCCGGAAGCTCGCGCACGCGGGCCCGGACCTGTGGCTGATGGTCGACCTCTCCTGAGGGCTACTCGTAGAACCACGCTGCGGGGACGCTTCTGAGCTTCAGCGAAAGCCCGCCCTTGTAGTTGAAGTACGTGAGGAGCGCGCGATCGCCGACCCACGTGGCCGCCGGGTACGCCCAGGCGTCGTCCGGCGCCTCTTCCAGGTTCCGGAAGTGCTCCCACGTCTCGCCTTCGTCGCTGGACACGGCGGCCGTCAGAGGGTTGCGTTTCCCGGCTCCGGGGTTGTGGTTCCAGATCGCGAGGAGATCGCCTGTCGTCGGGATCCGGCTCACCGCCACCGGCGCTGCTGTGCCGACGAGGGGGGTGGGCACCGGCGCACTCCACGTCTCCCCGCCATCCGCTGAGAGACTCTTGTACTGCCCGCCAAGCCCTGTTCGCATGAGCATCATGACCCGACCGTCTTTCAGCTCGACGCACGCGGGCTCGTAGCCTGGTCCGTCCGCCGGCCGGACTCGTTGGCTGTCGCGCCAGGTCTCTCCCTCGTCGTCGGAGAGGCAGCAGTAGCCGTCGCCTCCTTCCCACGCCTCCAGCAGCAGCCGGCCGGTGCGCAGCCGAATGCACCTGCCGTTGGTCAGCCCCGTGTACTTGCCGCCGGGGCTGAGCTGCACGGCGTCGCCCCACGTCCGACCCTCGTCGCTGGAGGTGCGCTTCATGATCCGGCAGTCAGTCGCTTCGGTGTTCTTCTGACAGTAGAACAGCGCGAGCGCTCCCGTCTTCAGCCGCGCGAAGTTGACCTCCATCACGTTGCAGCCGCCATCGTTCTCGACCAGCGTGTACTGCTCCCTCCAGGTCCGCCCGCCATCGGTCGAGATCTTCCCCGACAGGCGGGCCGGTCCGTGGTCGGCCCCGCTCCCGGCGTAGAACTCGGTCCACCCCAGCAACAACGAACCGTCGTTGAGGGCGATGATCGCTGCTTCGCTGTTGCGCGGGTTCTGCGGTCCGACCGGGGCGACAAACAGCTCAAACGCTTCGTGTTCGTTCATCTGCGCGACTCCTTCTGCAACTGTGTGCGGCAACCTCAGAGCGAGGACACCGAGGAGAATCAGGCTGGCAGTGACTGGGCGGATCATAAGGTCAGCTCCGAGCTGGTGTGCTCTGTGCCGAACAGCATTGAGCGGGGACGCCATGGGTCCCGTAACACAATAGCCCGCCCCCCGAAGCGAGCGCGGGCTATTGTGGCGAAGTGGACCTGTAAGCCGGCTCCTGTCTGGCGCCCTTGCGGGCGGAAGCGGCCATTTATCTTCGACGTGCGTTACCGCACGCCTGTAGCGGTCAACCCGAGGGGTCGGCGGGCAGCGTCATCCCCCTCCTATTTGACCTTGCTCCGAACGGGGTTTACCCAGCTTCCGGCGTCACCGCCGGAACTGGTGCGCTCTTACCGCACCATTTCACCCTTACCCACGGTGATCTCAGATTGCAGGTTTCAGATTGGACCGGATCGCGGCGCTCGTGCCGGAGGCACAATCTGAGACCTGAAATCCGCAATCTGAAATCACCGTGGGCGGTATGTTTCTGTGGCACTTTCCATCGCCTTGCGGCGCCTGGGGGTTACCCAGCGTCCTGCCCTGCGGAGGCCGGACTTTCCTCGCCGGCCTCGACTGAGCCGAGGCCGCCGCGGCCGCTCGGTCCACTTCGCCGGACCTTAGTGTAACTGACCTGAGCACGAAGTGTAACGGACCCGGGCAGAGGACCTATGCTCCTCGCCGCTGCCGCACTTTCGCCCGGATGTCCAGAAGCGCGTCGCGCGGGTCCTCCGCCGACTCGAGCGCGTCTCTAACGCGGGCTTCCATCCGCGCAGAGGCTTCGCCGCCGTAGCGCTTGGGCGCGGCGGGGTCGTGCTCGTTTGCCCGCGTGCTCAACTCGAAGGGAAGCTTCACGCCCTTCTGCTCGACCTCCCGCACGAACTGCTGGCGCTGGGTGAAGATCGCCACGTCGATGGAGGAGAACTCGTACTCGCTCTTGGTGAAGACGACCTTGGGGCGGAGGGCGAAGTGTTCGCCGTTGCTCTGCACAACATACGGCGCGTTCAGGGACTTGCCGAACACTCCCACGACGGTGATGGAGTGCGCGCCGCCAGCGTACTTGACGGTCACGAGGTCGCCGGGCTGCGGATCCAACTCCGTCAACTGCGCGCGCATGTTGTCATCAATAATCGTGTGCAATGCAGTTCACCTCAAGTCCGTCGGTGTCGCCCCGTTGCCCGAGCCTCCCCTGCAGGGGCGGGTCCGTGAGGAGACCGGGAACCTCAAGAACATGACCGCTCTCAGTTTAGCACACGCACGCCCGCAGGTGAACCCAAGCGCGCGAGCCCACCTCGCCAAGCGACGATCCCTTCGTCTACAGCACCTTCACGTATGGCACGTCGGCCCGGCGCTGCGGCCGGAACTCCCGCCGCCCCTCGATCCGCTCCGGCGGACACTGGATCTCGCCGAGAAACTCCAGGTACTGCCGGTGCAAGTCGCGGGCGAGGTCTACGTTGTCACCGAGGACATTGCGAGTCTCTTCGGGATCAGCACGCAGGTCGTACAGTTCGCTCTGCCACTCGTCGCCACCGTACACGTAGAGATGGTCGCGCGTCCGGAACGAACTGGGTGAGCGGACCTCGTCATCTTGGAGGAAGTTGCAGCTACTGACCGCAGCCTCCCGCAGCTTCTCCTCCTGCCCCTCGATGATCGGCTTGACGGACTTCCCCTGCACGGTTGCGGGGAGGGGCGCCCCGACGTACTCCAGCATGGAGGGCATCAGGTCCGCCGGCTGGACGAAGCAGTCACGCCGCTCCCCCGCCGGGATTCCGGGCCCAGCGATAACCAGCGGCCCCGAAGCGATGGTGTCGTACAGCGGCCAACGCCCGCAGATCTTGTTCTCCCGGTCCAGTCGCAGCTTGCCGATGAGGTTGTGCTCACCGTGGTAGAAGCCGTGGTCGGTGGTCAGCAGGACGAGCGTGTCGTCCCGGCGACCGAGGTCGTCCAACGCCGACAGCAGGTAGCCGATCCACCTGTCCACCAGCGACACTTCCGCCGCGTACATTTTCCGCATGTGCTCAATCTCAGCCGGAGTCGCGTAGTCTGCCGGCTCGTAGGCCGGCTCCAGCAGCTCGTCGCCCATGTAGTCGGGATCATACCGATCGAGGTAGTACTGCGGCGGGTCCCACGGCTCGTGCGGATCAAACGTATCCACAAACAGGAAGAACGGCTCAGAGCGTTTGTACTGCTGCTCCAGCCAAACCCGAGCGCGCCTCATGCTGCGCGCGACCAATGTGTCTTCCTCGCCCTGCCGGTGCGCGACTTTGCGGAGCAGTCGCTGAACTCGCGAAACAGGAATCCGCAGCTTGCGTGGGTCTGCCGGCAGCGGATATGTGTCTTCCCCGTCGAGACCATTCTGGCCGGGGATGACCTCGAAGTGATCGAAGCCCTCCTCAAACCCGCCGTTGGAGGGCGTGTCACCGATGAGCGCCGTGTTGCAGCCCTGCGCTCTGAGGACAGCCGCCAGCGGAACTTCGCCCTGATCCCAGTTGCCGCCCCAGGCCGTATACGGAAAGGTGAACCGCCCGGAGTGCAGGTCCTTGCGCATCGGCCGCGTCGGGAAGTTGCCGCAGTAGTAGTTGGTGAACAGCGTTCCGCGCTCGGCAAGGGCGTCGATGTAGGGAGTCTGCACCCAGTCGTTGTAGCCGTAGCAACGGCAGTAGTGCTTGCGCAGTGTGTCGGAGAGGATGAGGAGGACGTTCATGTTGCTGTGCCTTTCGTGGCGAGGATCAGGAAGTATGGAAGATGCACCAACTGGTTGGGGGTCGCCTCCGCGCGAGCACGGATCCGGCCGAGCTGCTCTCGCTGGTCGAGGCTGAATGGAAGCCCGGCAAGGAGCTCAAAGCGCTCCGGCTGGGGAGGCTGCACGCCGGGAACCAACTCAACGCTGACGGAGAAGCCCCATTTCTTGAGCCACGGAGGAAGGTGGCGACCGATGAACGGGTCTGCCCGAGCCCTGAAGAGGGCAGCGATCCACAGCTCGCGAGCTGCAATAGCCCTCGGGTACTCCATCATTCCGCCGAAATCCGGCTCAAGGGCAGCCAGGACACCGCCGGGCGCCAACACCTTCGCAACCTCATGTACTGTCCAGGTTGCAGGTCGCCCCATCCACAGCAGGGCGTTCTGGGAGAACACGAGGTCGAACGACCCAGAACGGAAGGGAAGCCTACGGCCATCAGCGCACACCGGAGAGGCGTCGGAGACGCGGTTGCTCGTTGTGGTCAGAGCCGCCATCTCCCAGTCCAGCGAGACCACTCCCCCGCCGCACCGCCGTTGAAGCTCTTCGGTCACCTGACCCCAACCGCAACCCAAGTCCAGCACGCGCTCGCGCCGGGCGATGTCGGCCCTTCGCAGCAGCCGAGCCCGGGGCCCCGCCAACCATGCCGCCTGTTTCGCGGTCAGTTCCGGCGCAGGCAGGTGAGGCCTGGGGTCATGAGTAAGGCCGTGTTCCGCCAGCACGGTCGGCCGGATCGCCAACACCTCACCGCCCTCCGCCGGCGCACGCACAGGCACACGCGCAGCCGGCACACGCGCAGGCACACCCACCGCCTCCGCCTCCCCCTCCGCCGCTCGACTGCGACAGTGCCGTAAAGAAGTCGCCGGCGACCTTGTCGAACCCGGAGAGGTCCACCACGCCCCCCGCCGGTTGGCCGGTTCCCAGCGAGACCGGGTCCAGGTGCACCGCGGTACTCCCCATCAGATTCTCAGCCGAACCGACGAACGAGGTCGCCACGTCGCCGAAGGAGGTTCGGCCGCCCACCGATGGAGCCGGAGACGGCATCCCAGCCGGGACCGACACCGGCGCCGAACTGGGGCCGTAGGTAGACACAACCACCGGCCGCGACCACGGCGGGTAGTAGTCGTACCCGCTCCGCGACCAGCGCCGGAAGCGGCCGTCGAAGTCGTCTTCCAGCACCAACCACTCCAGGTGCTTGTCGATCTTCTTCTCCCGTTCCGGGATCTCTCCGATGGCCTCCGTCTCCTTCCAGGCTTTGGCGATGAGGCTCCGGTAGTACTCCCTTGTCTGCTCCAGGTTGAAGCCCTTCATCCTCTGCGCGGTGCCTCTGATGAACTCGCGCATGGGCGCCTCAACGTCGATCTCCGAGACCGGCCGGTCACTCTCGCGGGCCAGGGCGTCCAGGAATGCGTGTTCGTAGTTGTGGGTAACAATGCCGTCTTCCTGGGCGTTGTCCAGCCGAGCCTGCTTTTCCGCTTTGTACCGGTCCTTCACGCGGAGGCGTAGCGGGTTCTCGGCGACTTGCTCTACAAGCCCCTTCTTGAGCAGCCCGGTGACCACCAGCGTCAGCACTTTGTTCAGCGGAAGCTCCAGGATCACCGCCGCCTCGGGCGCAGTCAGCCCCCGTTTGATCCCGCCGCCCTCCACTGAGATGATGGGCGGCAAGTACTGGCGTTTGCGGCAACGGAGCGAGCGCTCCACCGCCACAACCACCAGGATCAGCACCGGCCAGCTCAGCAAGTGCACGGCAGGCAGCGTAGCGGCCACGCCGAGCGATCCCAGGAGCAGAACCAGCAGCAAGCAACCACCCGTGCCGCCGGCAAACCGCACCCAGGTCACCGCGAGCACGACGAGGAACAGCAGTCCGGAGACGATCTGCGCGGACTCGCTGTTCGTGAAGGGCAGGACAATGCTCTCGGTGAACCACTTCGCCAGCATCTGCCACGGCGACATCGCGACGACCCGGGTCATTCCGCGCTTGGGGAACGAAAGCCCCACCATGTGCGGACCGTCGAGCCGAACATTCGCGAATGCCCAATGCGCCACCACGTGGCCCTGGTAGAGCGCCTTGCCGGCGAACGGCTGGTTGAGTTGATATACGACCTCCTCCGCGCCCACGCCTGCCGGCAGGTGCGCAGCAATCTGCAGCGTCGTCGTCCCGGTGACGTACTTGCTCCCGAACCAGGTTGGCGTGATCCGCAGCGAAGCGTTGTCCTTCTTGGTCGTGTCCTGATACACCAAGTCGGGCATCGTGCACTGAAAGGACACCGTGCCGGATCCGCCCGGGGGGACCTCCTGGCCGCCCAGGTGCACCTCGACGCCCGGGTTCACGTACTGCGAGCGGCGGATGTCCGTCAGCGCTACGCCTTGGGACGAAGCGCTCATGTTCGTGAAGTCGTAGTTGCCGTGGGGCAGCCCGATGTCGACCACGTCGATGGCGTGGGACCCGGGGCCGTTCTGGAAGAAGAACCCGTACTTCAGTACCACCGAGGCGTCCGGCTGGATCGCCACCTCAAACTGGACGTTGGGAACCGAGAACGAGTAGTCCTGCGACCACGCGGGGGCCGCCAGAACAGCGCAGATCAACCGGAGGGGTGAGAGTCGCTTCATTGTCTACACCTCCCTCCCAGAGTCGTCCGCCCAGCTCTCCGCCTCTGCCGGGCAAGCCGCCGCACAGATCGCCAGACCCGGACAGCGGTCGCAGCGTTCCGGCGACTCGACCTTCCCCCGGAACGTTCGGAACGCCGGGTGGTTCCAGATCTCCTCCCAGGAGTTCGTCAGCAGGTTGCCGGCCGGCTCGGCTTTGCCGCGTGGCGGGATCACCGAACCGTCGGGCTGCACGCGAATCGACACATCACCGGCAGCCCGCGGACCGGCACGCACCTGTCGGGCGAGAGGCACCTCGGGGCGCCGCAGGACCGGCACCTCCCACAGGAACCGCACGGCGCCCGCAGTCGCAGCTTCCTCGATCCGCGTGGCCACGGGCGGCAACTCCCAGGCGGAGAGCACCGCCGCCTCCTCGTCTTCGCGCTCGGCGATGGCGAAGAACGACTGGTTGCGGATGCCGCGCCCGGCGAGCAGGGAGATCGTCTCTTCCAGAGCCGGGGTGGACGTCGCCAACAACGGCACTTGAGCCACCGGGCACACGTCCTCTGCGAGCGCCCGATCCAGCGCCTGGAGGCCGGTCGCGGGGGATTCGCCCAGCAACTCCGCATGCATCTCGGCCGGCAGGCAGAGCGTGTAGGTCAGGTGGTCCACCCCGGCCTGCGCCAACGCGTGGACCGTCTCCGCATCGCCGAAACCCGTCGCAGTGCCTCGAACGCCGCAGATCATCCCCAAGTCTCCCGCGCGCTCGACAAGGCGGACCAACCACTCTTTCCGCACGTCAGGGAGCGCAACGAAACACACATGGGGGATGCCGACCTCCCACAGCCTCGACAGCAGGGGCAGCACCCGCTCCGGATCGGCCACCGGCAGGTCGGCGCGGAAAGGCGCCCCCAACTGCCGCGCATGGGGCGACAACTCGGAGTCGTCGAAGTTGGTGATGGGGTAGTTGTCGTGGGGGGTGGCAAGGGCGTCGATGGCGGCTCGAAGCTCGCGCAGGTGCTCGCCCGTAGCCGCTTGGTCCACGCCGCGGAATCGACCCGCCAACTCGGCGAGGATGCCATCGTCGTCTGCTCCGTTCAGGACGCCCGCTGCCATCACGGTGCCCGACGCAGACAGGCGGCACGCATTGGCCGCGTTCGCCAGCAGCAGCCCGCCGCCGTCAGGGTCAACGCGCAGGTGGAAGCGCGTCACAGCGCCATCCGTCTCGCGAGCGAAGTGCCGCAGAGTGACGGACTGAACCGGCTCCTGGACCCGGAAGCCAAACAGCCGCTCCTTCCAGGTCAGGCTCTTCTCTGTGCTCATAGCAGTGCTCCCCCCGGGTGGCAGAAATCTGCGACGGCTGCCCCGCTTGCGAGTGGGCGCGCGGCCAACGACAGGACTCCGCGTTCCCGGCAGTCAAGGGTTCCCTGTCGCGACACTCATTCCTTCCGGTCTCGTTTGGCCAGCCGTTGCCCCGGCATGTCAACCTGAGTAGAATTGCCACTTCTTCCAGAGGAGTCGTTCGCATGCAGCCCATTCGCGCAGGAATCGTCGGCGCCGGATTCGCCGCCAACTACCACGTGGAGTGCCTTGAGCGCGTCCACGGCGTCCACGTCGAGATCGCCGGCGTCACCTCCCTCCGCAAGGAGAGTCGCGAGGCGTTCGCTGCGCAGCGCGGGCTGAAGGCCTTTGACTCGGTGGAGGACATGCTGGACTCCATCGACCTGCTCGACATCTGCTCCCCGCCCTACGCGCACCAGCCGCAGGCGCTGGCGGCTCTGCGGGCCGGGAAGCATGTCCTCATCGAGAAACCGCTGACCGGCTGCTTCGGCCCGGCCGACGACGCTGCCCAGGCGAGCTTCTACGGGAACCAGGCGCCCAAGCAGCCGATGCTGGATGCCGTCATGCAGAGCATGGGCGAGCTGCGCGACGCCGCAGACAAGGCCGGCGTCGTCTGTGGATACGCCGAGAACTTCGTCTACGCCCCCTCCGTTCAGAAGGAGCGTGACGTGCTGGAGAAGACCGGCGCGCAGATTCTCCGCATGCTCGGCGAAGAGTCCCACAACGGTTCGGCATCGCCCGTCTACGGCATCTGGAAGTTCGCCGGCGGCGGCTCGCTGGTTGGCAAAGGTTGCCATCCGTACGGGGCGATTCTCTACCTGAAGCGGGTAGAGGGTCTCACCCGCACCGGGCAGCCCCTCCGCCCGGCCACTGTGTCCGCCCGCATCCACGAGATCACCCGCCTGCCCAACTACGACGACAAGGGCTTCATCCGCACCGACTACCGCGACATCGAGGACTACGGCTTCATGCACATCACCTTCGATGATGGCACCGTCGCCGACGTGCTGACGTGCGAGATGGTGCTCGGCGGCATCTACGACTACCTCGAAGTCTTCGCCAACAATCACCGCGTCCGCTGTCGCCTCAACCCCAACGACCTGATGGACCTCTACACGCCCGACCAACCGGCCTTCCAGGACGTCTACACTGTGGAGAAGATCAGCACCAAGATCGGCTGGTCGCCCTGCGCGCCCGACGAGAACTTCACCATGGGGTACTACTGGGAAATGCAGGACTTCCTCGAGTGCGCCGCGAACGGTGGAACACCGCAGTGCGACCTGGATCTGGGGATCGACTGCATGGCAACCATCTACGCCGCGTACGTCTCCGCCGAGAAGAAGGGCGCCGAAGTGGAGATCCCCAGGATCGCGTAGCTACTAGCTGTCCGATCCGTCTGATCCGTCCGATCGGTCCGACTGCCCTTCGCAGGAGAATCCCATGACCAACGACCTCCGAATCGGCATCCTCGGCCTCCGTCACCTTCACCCCGCCAGCTACCTGCCGCTCTTCGCCCAGGTGGAGGGCACGACCGTCGTCGCGGCCGCCGACACCGACGACGCGGTTCGGGCAGCCTTCCAACAGGAACACGGCATCCGCACCTGCGCGTCGTGGCAAACCATGCTGGAGCGAGTGGAGCTCGATGTTGCTGTCATCTTCCTGCCCCACGTGGAAATGCCGGACGCCGCTATCGCCTGCGCGGAGAGGGGCATCCACGTCCTCGTTGAGAAACCGATGGCCTCCACGGTGGAGGGAGCCGAATGGCTCGTCGGTGCGGCAAATCAGGCGAACGTCAAGCTGACGACGCCCTATCTGTGGCGGTACCACCCCGTCGCCCGGGAGATGAAGCGCCTCTTCGAGTCCGGTCTGCTGGGCCAGCCAGTGGGCGGCGAAGGACGGTGCGCCGCCGGCCGGCTGAACCGGTATATCGACGGCAAGGCAGAGTGGATGCTCAAGCGCGAACTGAGCGGCGGCGGCCCCATGTACAACCTTGGCGTCCACTGGATCGACCTGTACCGATGGATCCTCAATGACGAGGTGGTTGAGGTCGTCGGCAAGAACGTCAAGATCAACCAGGAGTACGACACCGAGGACAACTCCTTCGCGATCCTCTCGTTCAGCAAGGGCGCTTGCATCGCTCTGGACATCAGCTACACCGTTCCCGACGCTTACCCGCACGGTCGCGACCTGCAATTGTCGCTTCGCGGTACCCAGGGCGCCCTGTCCTGGAGCCCGTCCTTTGAGGGTGTGCAGGAGACGCTGTTCGTCTGTAGCGACCAGTCCGACTACGCCTCCGCGCCGCGTCGCCAACTCGACTTTGAGCTGCAGTCCGCCCCCGGCTATTGCGGGATCCTCGGCGTGCACTTCCTGCGCGACTTCGTAGACTGCATCCGGAATGACAAGCCCGTCGCTATCAGCGGAGAAGACGGCGTGAAGGCACTGAAAGTCGTGGAAGCAATCTACGAATCAGCTCAGACGGGCATGACCATCAAGGTAGAACCCTGAAGCCCGGCCGCACCAAGGAGACCGAAGCGACCATGTCCGACACCAGATTCGTCGTAACCGATTACATCGAGGACAACCTCGACTGGGAAGCTGAGGAAATGAAGAAGCGTGGCGTGGAGTTCGCCGCGCACCAACTGAAGACTGCGCCGCTGGAAGAGCTTACCGACGCGACGAGAGACGCCGACGTGATCCTTGTCAACATGGCACCCATCACGCCCGAGTTGGTCGCCCAGTGGGAGAAGTGCAAGCTGCTCATCCGGCACGGCATCGGCTACGACAACGTCAACGTGCCAGCGCTGACTGACGCAGGCATCCTGTTCGGCTACCAGCCTGACTATTGCGTCGAGGAGGTCGCGGAGCACGCCATCGCGCTGCTGTTCGGGCTGGCGCGGAAGCTGTTCCTCGGCCGCAAATGCCTTGAGCAGTCCAGCGCCGCTGCTGCGTGGGACTTCAGCAGCGTCATGCCGCTCTATCGCATGGCCGGCAAGACCGTTGGCATTGTCGGCTGCGGTCGCGTGGGCAGCACAGTGTATCGCAAGCTCCAGAGCTTCGGATTCGAGTTCCTCATCTGCGATCCGTACCTCTCCCAGGAGCGTGCTGCTGGTCTCGGCATCGGGCTGGTTGACCGCGAGACGGTGTTCCGCAACGCTGACTTCATCACCTGCCATACCCCCCTGAATGACGACACGCGGCATCTCGTCAACTCGGCGACGCTGGCACTGATGAAGCCCACCGCCTACCTCATCAACACCTCCCGCGGCCCCGTGGTCGACCACGACGCACTGGCCGACGCCCTCCGCAACAACCGGATTGCCGGCGCCGCCATCGACGTGTTCGACGTGGAGCCGCCACCGCCGGACTACCCGCTGTTCGAGTTGGAGAACGCCCTCCTCTCGCCCCACCTCGCGTGGGCGTCCGAAGAAGCAAACTGGACCATCCGCAAGAACATTGTCGAAGACGTGGACCGGTTCACCCGCGGCGAGCCGCCACGGTGCTGGGTGAACAAGGAAGCGATGGAGCAGTCGTAGCTGCGCGCGCCATCAAGCGGCCCCGTAGCCGCCTGCGCCAGCAGGTGGACCCGCGTAGCTGCCTGCGCCAGCAGGTGGACCCGCGTAGCCGCCTGCGCCAGCAGGTGGACCCGCGTAGCCGCCTGCGCCAGCAGGTGGACCCGCGTAGCCGCCTGCG
>Ga0210020_1002047_pt1 | contig 16601 bp, 16 predicted proteins | sample CryGeymeta201514_FD_183980 | JGI IMG/M metagenome (GOLD analysis project Ga0210020, IMG submission 183980) | Groundwater microbial communities from Crystal Geyser aquifers in Utah, USA - Crystal Geyser metaG 2015-14 (SPAdes) (version 2) | ecosystem: Environmental > Aquatic > Deep subsurface >... | reverse complement strand
TAGAGAGGTATTTTGACAATGACCGGTTTAAAACTGATACGCTACGCATTTTAAGCTACTTCCTATTTTAAGTTTTTTCAAAACACCATTGTCAAAAGTTGTATTCGGGTGCTTTTTAAATTCACCGGCGCCTCCCTCTCTGTTTTCTTTATTTTTAAACAGACACTTTGCCACCGCACCAAAAACAATAGCCATAATTCAAAAAGCTTTGTCAACAAAAACAAAGAAATAAGACGCATAAATCGTTTATCATTTTTGGCAATACTTTTGTCTATTAGGCAAACACCGACATCAAAACGTTTATACTAAAGGGACGGCAACTAAAGGAGCTTGGCAAAAAAGTTATCTTAATAAGGAGAGACAATTGACGCTCTGAAAAATCAGAAACCCTGAAAAGAGAGCTTCCGGCACCTTGAAATAAGGAGGACCCATCCCCCACCGAGATGTTTAAATTCGATTGACGTATTCTTTGCTAAAATCAAAGGGAGAATGATTGAGTATGGAAATAATACCGCACCGATTCGTTTGACCTGTTTTTAGTTTAATAGAATTGACATGGCTTTCGACTGTTCTTGGGGATATAGAGCACTTATTGGCTACTTCCTTAATAGAATTTCCTTGAGACATAAGAGTTAAGCACATAAATTCCATCCTTGTTAAATAAAACTCAAGCCCTTCCATGTTAAAATAATAACGCCCTACTTTTGTTTGTTTATAAAAATTATCTATCATTTCGGAGGAAATTAAGGATGTGTTATCGACGGATAAGTTTTTACGATCATGGGTCTTGAGTAGAAATTTGTCATCCCCTAGGGGAAGATTTTTATGGATTTCATTTTTAAAAATTATAACAACTTTTTTTATGATATCTTTATTATTAATATACAGATTATTAACATGTTTATTTTCAATAGTTGATGAAAAAGAAAAAAGGTCTATGTAGTTTTCATTATTTTTTAACGAATAAATTAATCCGTTCCACATATTATTTTTAAAATACCCGGAAAGTACTTCATTATCAGGTAATCCCGTCCACAAAGTGTATTTTCTTTTTATCCCTCCCCATAGTATTTGATTATATTCATCATCATCCTGAAAATTATTCGCTATAAAATATTCAAACCAGTTCTGGTTATTAGATATATAAAATCGGCTTCCCGTTTTATATAATCTTGTATATTCAAAAAAATGTATATCAAGGTTTTTCAACAAAATATCACTTATGTTATCCAAGTGTGGAGAAAAATCCTTATTAAATTTTATAATATCAGAACTCATACCGTAATTGGTTTCCTATTTATAATACTTCTCACTATATGTTCAATAAAATTCGATTGTTAAAAGGTTAGAAATTAGTGGAAATTTTTTGCTTTTTTGCCTTTGGTTTTCGGTTACATGGAAATCTATTCTGCCTCATTTGTCAACATATAGAAAATATTTATATAAAATACCCGTTAATTTTTCGGATAGCGGCCTGTTATGACACAAAGCTGTCGGTCTTTTGCCTTAAGGATCAGTTTGTCCAAATATTTTTTACCACTTGGTTTCCTATCATGCTTTTTGATAAGTTTTTGAAATTCTTTAAAAACCTTAAATAGGAAATCTCGTAGTTTCGTGGCTTACAATAGAGCTTGCAGAGTCGGCATTCAAGGAATTTATCAGGAAGGAAATTAAATTAGCAACGATAGAGCCCCAATAATAAACCCGCTTTTTTTACTGATTTTAATAAATAAACAAGGGTCTATATTTTACATAGTAATAATTTAAAAAGGTTTAATTATTATGAGCACAATAGAGAAACAGGGCGGCTACATAAAATTCTTAAGGCGAGTTATGAAAGATCCGGACATAGCTGAGAAATTCCAATGTGTTGCCAAGGCTGAGCTTGCAAATTTGCTTCAAAAAGAAAGTCATTCAAAAACAGATCACTATGAAGCATTGCTTCTTCTTAGGGAAATTATAAAATCTAAGAATTCCAGATATACTGATCGTCAGTTTGCTAAAAAAAACTATAAAAAACTCAGGGACTATATCTACTAACCGAGATTACCGCCCCGTAAAGCCAACAGTTCTTGTTGATAGGTTGAGGCCTGTTAAGCTTACAATGAAAAAAATTATATAATCTTTGGTTTTAGGAAGGAAAATCTAGGTAAATTTTACCGAAAGGCAAAATAGAATGAAAGTTTACAATATAACCATATGATAGTCTTATGAATATCATATTATTGTAGTAAATCAAGAAAGGATAATATTATGGCAGGAACACATGAAGGCGGCGTAAAATCAAGCCAAGGCGGGCGAGGTGACCCCCATAAAGCAAGCCCGGCAGCGGTAGAAAAATACTTAAAAGGTATTAATTTCCCGTCAGAGAAAGAGCAGCTTATTAATTGTGCACGAACAAATGGAGCGCCTGAGGATGTCTTGTATGTTTTGGAACAGTTTGATTCAAGAAAAACATACAAAAGTGTAATTGACATCTCAAAAGAAATGCATAATTTATAAGATTAATAGAGAGAATTATTGAATGAGCCCCGACTGCGGCTCATTTTTTATTTTTATAATACTCATAAAGTGTTGATTGAAAATATATATTTTTATCGTCAAAATCTATGATGTCATTTATCTTATCCAGAAAATAAGCGCGGAAGTGCTGATAGAGGTCTTTGTTAGAAACGTTTAAATCAAAACCTAATTTGTCATCTAATGAATTGGAAAAGGTTAAAGATTCAATAAATGAGGTGTTTTTGGTAATGATACTCATTGTATTTTTTATACCGAATGTCGATAAAAAGCGCGAAAGATCGTCTTGGTTATTAGAAGGCCAAATATACTGGCTTGAAACCACGGTTTTATTCACAGCCTCTTTCAATTTTTCATTCTTTAAACCTTGATTGTTAAAATCGCTCTCTAATAAATGCTTTAATAAAAACTTATCGGGCTGTATATGCAAAAGTCGCCCGTCCTCATAAAACCTTAAGTATGAAAAATTTGTAATTGGAATAATTTTTTCGAGGGGAGTCATGATGCTCCTTACTTTTTCCTCAACCTGTAAATTAAATTGAAAAGCAACTTGGTCTATTTTTTTTTGATCCTGAGTCATAATTCCTCTAACATAAAAATTACGTCTTACGTAACACTCTCATTTAAAAATTTTTTCTTTTTTCCTAAGATCAAATCAACAGGAATCTGCTTCAATCGTTATAAATAGATTCTATAATGATTTTATATAACAAATATCCGTTTTATTTACGGGGCTTCGGCGACACCGGTTCTATTGATAGTGAGCAAAAAAAACATAAAATTATGTATATAAAAAATTTACGATTTATAAATAATATGTCAATATTCTTATTGATAAAATGCGAATATAACTTACAAGGTAGATTTTTATGAAAATATCTAAAGAAAAATTATATGTCTTTCTATTCGTTTCTATTTTTTTCGCTATGAATAACTCTTTTTCTTCATCCTTAACTCATTCTGAGACGAGTGAAGACGCCGAGCCTTTCGGTAATTGCATAGCAGGCAAACATATACGTATTAGTGCACAGGTTAACCTTTCAACTTTAGGTGATAAACTTACGGATTTTAGCGTCCTAATGCCAAACGGCATCTTATTCCCTTTAGATTCGGAGATCACGTCTAACGGCAGAATTCCCATATGCGATTATTATCCTTTTGATCAGGACGCGCCAATACTTATTCAACTTGTCGGATCAGGTAAATATGCAGGATGTTCGGAAACGGTGTTATTTTCAACTAATAAGAAAAACGTAACACATCCGGCCATGCAAATAGAGGGATGTGTTTTGGTCGCGATTCGCCTTCAAATAGAAGAAAGATTAAAAACAAAGCATTCAATAGATAAAACCACACCCTCCTTTCTAAGAGCCAGGGGGGTTTGCAGGTATGCGGAATCGGGTTCTATAACTCTTCCTTTATATCGGAAGGTGAAAATTGATCCCTTTACAATCCTTGCTAAAAGAGGAACTTACGCTAACGATCCCGACCTATTAGAGGCGGTTCTTAAGGAAACGCAGTTTATGCGAATTGAGGAAAAACCGCGTGTTTGTAGGTATGTAGAATGTGATACGGAAAGTGGAGAAAAGGAACTCTCAACTAATACGGCTTACATCGTTGGGGAATATGTGAAGGCTGCACATGCAAAGTACGGCACACCCGAGCCTTCTATGTATTTGCTTATGCTTAACTTTTTAATCCAAAATCACGTTATTGATCGGACTGAGGTTGAATTAGTTAAAGAAATGCTCGGTTTATAATTTATGAAATTACCTCTTAGCTATGAGGCGGCAGTCGAATAATCAAGAGGCATAGCAGAGAGATAAAAATCATAAATAGACTCAACGGGAAAAGGGTTCCGTCATAAAACAGACTCAAAATATAAATACCACAGGCTAAAAATATCATCTCCAAAGAAATCATAACTGCAGAAGCAGCTCCCGGATTCTTAGGGACGGCCGATATCAATTCTGCCGTTGCATTTCCAAATATCATTCCCCAGCCGGCATAGGTAAAGACTTTTAAGAGTTGAATTAAAAGGGCATCGAGTTCGTAAAACCTCATTAACAAAAGAACCGATATGTTGCTTGCTAAAATTAAGACAAGACCCGTAGATATCAATTTCTTTAGGCAGAAACGTCCGACAAGTAAGCCGCTTATATAACTGGAAATTACATAACTAATTGATACCGGAAGCATATAGAATCCATATAGTTTGGGATCAACCTTAAGGTTACCGATAAAAATTAAAGGAATATTGGCTGATTCGGTAAAAAGAAGCATTACGGAAAGGGCTTTCACAGATAGAAGCTTTAGATATTTTCCATTGAAAAAGAGGCTTTTATAGCTTCCAACAGCTGTAGCAAAGGTTATCGGCTCTCTATGAAAATTTGTTTCGGGGAGCTTTAAAATTTTTAAAACCAGAATTAATGCGGTGCCGACTACTAAAACACCAAACGTCGCCCTCCAACCAAAAAAATTAGCGATATATGATCCTACTACCGGAGCTATAATCGGCACGGCGCCCGCTGCCGAATGAACCGTATTCATAGCTTTTGCATATCGGTTATTATCATAAATATCTTTTAAAGAGGCATTACCGACAATCCAACCGACGCCTGCTCCAAAACCTTGAATAAAACGACCGACAAGGAGAAAAATCACATTAGAAGAAAGAGCTGTAACAAGGGTACCGATACAAAAAAGGGAAAGGCCTGACAAAATAATCGGCCGTCTCCCAAGGTTTTCGGACACTGCACCATATAAAATGCCTGAAAACCCAAGAGCCAACAACCCGATGCCCAAAGACCATTGAGCCATTTGCTCGCTTAAAGCCATTTCCGCTTTTAAATTGGGTAAAAGAACCGAATTAAAGCTCATAGCAATTTCCACAGTTACAATCGTTAAGATAATAAAGAAAGTAACTTGTCCTTTAAGCTTCACATTCATAGATTTTCTTAATCCCGTACAATTCCATTTACTAACTGACGCGTTAAGTGTATACGCAATCAATTCACAAATCTTATTTTTTCTAAATTGAAAAAAATATAGGTTTAATATTCATCTAACAAATCGGCTTCAAGTCATCTTTACGGTTTGATTTTTACGGTGGGTCTGTCTTTAAATTCTTCCTTTGACAGTTTTAGGTTAAATCTGTCACTTCCTGAAAAAGTACCGTCTTCTATAAATAAAATATGTCTCGGCTCATCAAGATCCAAGGGAAAAGACCGGGAAATAATCAAGATTCCCTCTCCCTTTTTACCAATAAGAAAATCTTCGATAAACCCCACTTGGTAGCCGTCTTTTGAGCTAACGGGCATGCCTCTTAAGTCCAGTGAATCATAGGCTTCCCTTAAAGTTTTTTCATCCACTTCAATGCCCAAAGCTTCTTTGGTGCTATGTTTCATATAACTGTAGGTTTTTTTAGCCGCTTCTTTTGCGGTTTTGGCTGCGGAACTTCCCTTTTCGTGCTTTGTATAAGTCGCTCTTTCAAAGGAAGGGAGAGCACAAGCCTTAGGGGAATATAAACACAGTGCGACAGCGGAAAGGATAACACATTCAAGAGTTGAGGATCCTTTTTTATAGAGCGGTAAGGCGCGCCCTTTTTTTATAGAGAAATCTTTTTTCATTTTATGTCTCCTTTATTTTTTAACGCGGTTAAGAAAAACGAGCTATGGATAAAGCTTATTTTTACAGACTAGCAAATTCTTATTTTATTAAAATAAGGGATTAAAACGGAGGTTTTTATACTTTGTGATATATTTTTTCGATTAAAATGATCCCAAGAAGCAGGGTTATTCACTGTATCACAATAAGCGATAGGAAAATTATAGGGTCTAGACTAGCATGAGTTAAGATTTCCAAATTTTCCAGAGATCCGGAAGGTAATCTTGTTTATGTCTATGATTAAATCTAAACTCGCATTCTTTACTCGCATTCTTTACTCGCATTCTTTACTCGCATTCTTTACTCGCATTCTTTACTCGCATTCTTTACTCGCATTCTTTACTCGCATTCTTTAAGATGCAAGAAAAACTTGTTATCGGTCAATCCATTAAACTTCGCCAAGCGTCTTTTTGTGAATGACCAAAAGGACTCAATGCCGTTGACATGGCTCTTTCCTCGAGCGAATTCATTATGGCTATGAAAGACCCTATAGTGATCATATCCATTGAGAATCAATCCGTCGTAAGCTTTCCATCCTTCTGTATAAACCGTAGAACCCTCAAGGATTTTTCCTTGAATAATGGGCATCAAACTTTCTTTGGAGCAGTTTTCAACAATTTCTACATAAACATTTCCATCACGCTTTAAGACCCCGAATAAGGGTGTTTTTCCCGCAGCTCCCCGCCCCCGTTTTCCCCTAATGCGACGTGCACCGAAATAGGATTCATCACATTCAATTTCGCCTGAAAATAGACCGCCTGCCTTCAAAGCAGAGGCGGCTATTTTATGGCGAAAAAGATTGAAATAACGATTAATTGTGTTGCGGTTAATGACCAAAAGAATAGCCGTTTTGGAGGCTGTAATATCCTCACAAAAGTACCTCATAATTTTTTTGATTTTATAATCACTCAAACCCTTTTTCATACTAGCATTAAAACCTATTTTAAAAGTTTATGCTAGTCTAGACCCAATTATAGAACGGACAAATTGGGTTAAGACGGCTACAAGGAACCCGACGGATTAAATTCTCTTTATATAATCTTTACTTAAATCAAACGGGGAATTATTTAGTATAGAAATAATTCCGGAACGGCTTGTTTTTCCCGTTTTTAATTTAATTGAGTTTATATGGCTTTCCACTGTCCTTGGAGATATTGAACATTTATTCGCCACCCCCTTAATTGACTCACCATGGGATATGAGTGTTAAACACATGAACTCCATTCTTGTTAAATAAAATTCTTCGCTTCCTATATTAAAGTAATATCTGTCAATTTTTGTTTGCTCATAGAAATTGTCAATCATTTCTGTGGAAATAAGCGGTGCGTCATCAAGAAGTAGGCCTTTATAGGAACGGGGCTTTAATAAAAAAGAGTCATCCCCCAAGGGTAGCTCTTTATGTATTTCATTATTGAACACCAAAATAGCTTTATTCAGAATATCTTTGCTGTTTATGTAAATGTTGTTAACCTGTTTTTCTTCAATTGTTGAGGAAAAAGAGAAAAGATCCAGATAATTTTCCTCTTTTTTAAACGTATAATTTAAACCGTTCCACATATTATTCCTAAAATAACCGGAAAGTACTTTATTCTCTTGTAGGCCTACCCATAGAGTGTACTTTCTTTTCATACCTCCCCATAGTATTTGATTATACTCAACATCATCCTGAAAATTATTTTTTATAAAATATTCAAACCATTTCTTGTTGTTTGATATATAAAAACGATTTCCGTCTTTGTACAATCTATTATATTCGAACCAACGAATACTTAGAGTATCCGTTAAAATATCGCTTATTTTTTCCAAATAAGGAACAAAGCTATTATTTAAATTTATAATATTATTATACATATACTAAGATTTTCCTATTTATTATGTTTAATAATATATTTATTAATAATAAAAATAAAAAAGTCATGTTAATGAACAAAACTATTTTTTGCCTTGATTCATCAAATTTATGAGAAATTATTTCTTTACGTATATAAAGATATATCTAATATTTTAAACAAATATCCGTTAAATTTGCTTAGACTGAATCTTTTTTGTCAGAAATAAAGAGGGCAAAGCTATTGCGTTGCCTAAGCCATAACCTCTAAATTTGAGAGGAATCCTTTTAGTTAACAAGAAAATTAACGCCTACCCCCCTTGAACCTTCGCTTGAAACGGGATTTTCTAATCTTTAATAGCCTTTGTAACAGGGTTACCCTAAGGAATTGAATAATCCCCTCAAAAATATTTATAGGAAACTTCTTCGGTAAAAAACCACACTATTGTTTATCAAATAAGTGTCCTATAAATATTTTTGAGGAGTAATTTCTCGGCAGGAAGCTTGATTTTTATAAATCCATAACAGGGAAAATTCGAACATACCTAAAGGCATATTAGGCATTTCACTATAAGTAAAGCCGATAAGGGGGTATTACCATGATTGAGCTTGTTATTTTTGATTTCGACGGTGTTCTTGTAGATACGCAAGAACACATAAGCCGTTTAGAATGGGAATTTCTCAGTAAACACGGGATGCACATGTCATTGCCCGACTATAGTAATCGGTTCTTCGGCAACACCGCAACATCCGTTATTACGGAACTCCATAAAGAACATAATGTAAATTTCTCTAACAGTTTGTCGAATTTTGCCTTAGAGATGGATGAGGCTGTTTTGGGAGAATTATCAAGAAGCAAGGTTTCCGCCATTCCGGGGGTAAGGGAAATCTTAGAAAACATGACCTTAAAAAAGTGTGTTGCGTCAAATTGTCCTCTTAAAATATTAAAAATTTTGCTGCTCTCAAGCGGGTTGCACGTTTTTTTTAATAATTCTGTTTTCTCCGCAGATATGGTGAATCGCCCGAAGCCGTTCCCGGATCTTTTTCTTTTTGCAGCTCATTCAATGGGTATAGACCCCGCCTCTTGCCTTGTTATTGAAGATAGCGAAGTCGGCGTCAAAGCAGGTGTTTCTGCCGGAATGCTAACCTGGGGCTTTTTAGGCGGGCAGCATATTAATCTCACAAAGAAAGAGCAGGTGTTAAAAGCCGGCGCTCAAAAAGTTTTTCCAAATATGAAAAATTTAAAAGGACTCATTCAAATGGAAAACGAGGAAATAGATGTGAGAACTTTAAACGAGATGATAAAAGAGCAATTGCAAGATCGTGGAATTCAAAATAAATTTATTCTAAATGCGATGCGCAGCGTGCCTCGCCATATTTTTGTTCCGAAAGAATGGCAAAAAAATGCTTACGAGGATAGACCTCTTCCCATCGGTTACAATCAAACAATTTCCCAGCCCTATATTGTGGCCTATATGTGTGAGTTGGCAGCTATCAAAGCAACGGATAAAGTTTTGGAAATTGGAACAGGCACGGGATACGAAGCTGCTATTCTTAGTTTTCTTGCAAAAGAAGTTTATAGCGTAGAAGTTGTTCCGGAACTAGGACTGACGGCGAGAAAAAATCTGAAACAATTGGGATACATGAATGTTCGCATAAAAATAGGGAACGGTTATGACGGTTGGATAGAAAAGGCTCCCTATGATGTTATTATTATTACCGCTGCAATATCACATGTTCCCCAACCTCTTATAGACCAACTAAAAGAGGGAGGAAGAATTATTATGCCCTATAAAAATAATTTTAACGAAGTCCTTACCCGATTTATAAAAAAGGATTCCGAGTTAAGACGGGAAGAATTTGGCTTTGTCCGTTTCGTACCCTTTCAATGGGAACCGTCAAATTAGGGTCTGGAACGGCATAAGTTAAGAATTGCGGTCCGGAGACTCGAAAAGGCTCAATGCCGTTGCACGGCTCTTTCCTCGATTATGAGCATGAAAAACTCGATAACGGTCATGTCCCTTGAGAACGACCGTCATATACTTTCCATCCATCCGTACCGTAGACCCCTCAAGGATTTTTCCTTGAATAATAGGCATTAAGCTCTTTTTGGAGCAGTTTTCAACGATCTCTCCTAAACATTGTAGCTAATAAATGTCGGACATATTCGCGGCTACTTGGGCGAGATCACGTTCCTGATCCGCAGAAACGTTAGCCCTAACTTTATGAGGTTCAACAGACGCCTCGGAACGTTCGGACACAGAACTTTGCCCTTTTTGCTTAACATTTTCCTTTAGGTCTTTATTAGATGCCTTTGCAATATTTTGCTCGTCTTTCAACGAAACAAACTGCAACTCTGCCCCCTCATCGTTCTTATCCCTACCGGTAAGGGACCGTATCTCTCCCGTAAACTGTTCCAGCAAGGTCCCAATGGACGCAAGCAAACGCGCTGAGGATAAATCTTCCGTCGCATCAGAGGTGATCAATGTCCCTTTTGCAAGGAAGTATTCGTGACTTGCATCCAAAATATCGATAAAGCTGCGTGTTCCCGTATCAAATTGTTTCATATAAATATCACGAACGGCCTTTTTAGATTCGACAGCCCCTCGCAACGCTTCCGATTGAGCTCTTGCACTGATAAGTTCTGCATAGGAAACTCGGACTTCCTTTTCAGCACGACGCAACTCTTTGCGCTTACTATACTTGGCCGAGGCCATCTTGGCACGAAGTTCACGACGCTTTCCGATATCTCGCCCTCCCTTAAAGACATTAAACGTTCCAATGAACTGGCCTGTGATATTGGTACTCAAACCTGATTTTCCGCCAACGTCATAATCTTTTCTGGCTTGCAATTGAAAGTCTACGGTAGGCAAAAAAGGAGAAATTGTTTTATCAAAATCTGCTTTGGCCACATCTTCCGTTGCTCGGGCAACAACCACAGAGCGATTTAACTTAAGAGACATTTCTACGGCTCTTTGAACCGTTTTAGGTATCAAAGAGTTATTAAACTTGGGCGTTTTTAGTTTTTGAGCTTCGGCGCCGACAACTTCTTTAAAATTAGCATAGGCCGTATCAAGGTCACCTTGGATATCGCCAACCGCTGCTTTGGCATCATATAAACGAGAAAGAACATTCTTTTCATCCCCGGAAGTAGCCTTGCCGCCCTTAACCAGCTCTTTAATTTTTGCAAGAATTACCTCGTGTGTTTTTACATTTTCTTTTGCTAACTTCACAAGGCGTTCAAAACGCCGCACGGCGATGTACTTATCAATCACACTAAAAGCAACTAATATTTGAGCTTCTTCAAGATTTTTTACGGATTGATAGAGTTCTTTACGACTCTTTTTAATATCATAGGGTGTTTCAAGACCGTCAAATATTTTCTGATTTAAAGTAACCGAAGGATCATAACGATTTTTCGTTTCACTTCCCCTTGTATCAATTGAAGCAAGAGAATTCTCACGATAACCCTGTTTAACATACTCTTTACCGACGCCTGCCTTCAAATCAAGACTTGGCAGATAGGCACCGACAGCTTGCGTCACCTTATGAGTTGATGCGTCTTGTTCAGCCTTTTGAATAAGAATTTCAGGGTTTGTAGATAAGGCTTCGGACAGAGAAGATGTTAGATCGGAAACAGTTCTCCCCGGCATTACTGTTTTATTTTCACCTGTGTGTCCGCTTGTACACATGAAAACTAATGAAATTGAAATCATTGTGTTTTTTAATATATCCTGCACCTGTAGAACTCTTTTTAATGGGACTATGCAGTCATCCTAACAAAAAAAACATTAAAATTAAATCAAAATATATGTATAATAAGGATAATAGCAACTTTACAGGCAGACCGATGGAAAGCAAAAACCTTTCTACTGAAGATTCCAAATCGGAAAATATTGCAAAAAAGCAAAAACAAGATTTTTCTTCCCAAGCCTCTGCCAAAGAGCCTCAAAAGCAAAAACATACACCCCCGTCTTCTTACGACGGAGATTTGCCCTCTAACGAAAAACCCATGGGCGCTACACGATCAAAAAAACCCGTTGCCGGTAACCCGAAATGGGATTTAACAGAAGCGGCTTATGACGATCCTCTCTTAACGTGTCTTGAAACCCTAACTAAATTATTAGGTCAGCCGACTTCCGGTAGCGCGTTAAAAGCAGGACTTCCCTTGGAACATGGCCTTTTAACACCTGCCTTATTTGTACGTGCTGCAGCGCGGGCCAACCTTTCGGCAAAGCTTGCTCATAAAAAACTGACGGATATCTCTCAATTTACCCTTCCTTGCGTTTTAATGTTACAAGGAGACAAGGCGTGCCTTCTTGTAGATGCCGACCCTGAAAATAATTCCTACGAAGTTATCTTTCCCGAAACAGGGCGGGGTGCCGTACTCCTCACGCAAGAAGACTTACAGTCTCTATATGCTCATGTTTGCATTTTTGTTAAAAAAATGTATCGCTATGATCAGCGTTCCATTGACCTTATTGTTGATAAACCGAGGGCTTGGTTTTGGGGAACCATTAAAAAGTCATGGCCCCTCTATATACAAGTTGCCTTAGCTGCCGTTTTTATTAACTTGTTTGCCATTGCAAGTCCGCTTTTTACGATGAATGTCTATGATCGCGTCGTTCCCAACAGCGCCATAGAAACCTTGTGGGTTCTGGCCATTGGCATTCTACTTGTCTTTTTGTTTGATTTTATCCTCAAAACATTACGGGTTTATTTTGTCGATACTGCGGGTAAAAAAGCAGATATTTTAATGGGTTCTCGTATTTTTGAAAACATCATGCAAATGCAATTGTCCTCTCGTCCCCTTTCATCGGGCGGCTTTGCCAACGAGGTACGCGAATTTGAAACCTTGCGTGAATTCTTTTCCTCGGCAACCTTGGTTGCCATGATAGATCTTCCCTTTGTCCTTCTATTTCTTCTTATTATTTATTGGATCGGCGGGCCGGTGGTTTATGTCCCCATGCTTTCTATCCCTTTAATTTTGGGAGGCGCCTTTCTCTTACATACCCCTTTAACAGCTTGGGTCAGACGCACCTTTAGGGAAGGCGCACAAAAACACTCTCTCTTAGTGGAAGCCATTTCCGGCCTTGAGACCATTAAAAGCTTTGGGGCCGAAGGACGCATGCAACGAAATTGGGAGCGCTTTGTAGCAGAATCTGCAAATTCTTCTAAAGCCTTAAAATTTTTTGCAGCCCTTGCTATGAACTATTCGGCTCTCATTCAACAAATGTCTTATATCTTTGTTGTCATTGTCGGCGTTTACCTCATCGCTGAGGGAGAACTCACTATGGGTGCCTTAATTGCAACGTCTATTCTCTCGGCAAGAGCCCTTGCTCCGTTAGCTCAAATGGTTTCTCTTCTGACACGCTTTAATCACTCTATGGTTGCCTTAAAAGCCCTCGACGACATCATGAACTTACCGAGTGAGCGCCCGAGAGGAAAAGCCTTTCTTCACAGACCGTCCCTTAAAGGTGAAATTGAATACCGCAATATTGACTTTTCTTATCCGGCTCAAGAAGACCTTGCCTTGCAAAAATTTAGCCTAAAAATTAAAGCCGGGGAACGCCTTGCCTTCTTGGGTCGTATCGGATCCGGAAAGTCAACCATAGAACGTCTTACCTTGGGTCTTTACACACCTCAAAAGGGTTCTGTTATTATTGACGGCACCGATATCCGACAAATTGATCCGGCAGACTTACGTCACAACATCGGATATGTTCCCCAAGATATTTATCTTTTCTTTGGCAGTGTGCGTGAAAATATAACCTTTGGAAGCAGAGACGTTGATGAAGAGGATTTCATGCACGCGGCAGAAATTTCGGGGACCCTCGATTTTGTGCGCCATCACCCTCAAGGTTTTGATATGCCAGTGGGTGAAGGAGGCTCAATGCTTTCCGGCGGACAGCGTCAGGCCATTGCCATTGCAAGGGCTTTGGTTCGCAACCCTTCTATTTTCATCATGGATGAACCGACGGCCATGATGGATAACGCTTCCGAAGCACGTCTTACGGCAAGGCTGAACGAATACTTAAAAGACAAAACATTCATCCTTATTACCCACCGCGTTCCTTTGCTGCGGCTTGTTGATCGTCTCGTTGTTCTTGATAGCAGCCGCCTGATTGCCGACGGCCCAAAAGAGAAAATTATGGAAATGCTTAATAAATCTCAAGTTAGATCTGCAAAATAAGGTTCCTGACACATGTCTCAATTTAAATTTAAAGATGACGGCCTTGATACGGATTTTATGCCGGATATTTTAGCAGCCGACCTTAAAAAAGAAAGCCAAATAGCCCCCCTCCTTCTTCTTACAATTAGTTTAACATTTATCATCCTTATTATTTGGGCTGCCTTTTCTGAGATTGACGAGATTACCCGAGGCGAAGGCACGATTATTCCCTCAACAAAACTACAAGTCGTTAATCATCTTGAAGGAGGTATTATTCAAAGCATCCATATCAACGAAGGCGATATTGTAGAAAAAAAACAATTACTCCTTAATATAGACAACACAATTGCACAAGCTCGCTTTAGTGAGGGTCAAACCCTGTACTATCGCTTTATTGCAAGCGTTGCAAGATTACGCGCTCAAATTTCCGGCCAACCTTTTATCGTTCCCCAAGAAGTGCAAGAAAAAGCACCCTTGGAAGCCGAAGATGCCGTACGCCTTTATAACGCTCATTTAGAAGATTTAAAAAGCGACCAACTTATTGCCGACCAAGAAATAGAACAAAAACAACAAGAACTCAACGAGCTAACATCGCGAACCGAAGAACTTACTATGCAACGGTCTCTTATTAGCGAAAAAGTCGAAAAAATCGCCCCTCTTGTCAAACAAAAACTTGAACCGGAAATTACATTAACCGATCTTAAAATCAGAGAAAGCGAATTGCGCTCGGAGATCGCTTCTTTAAAATCAAATATTGCCCGCGCAAAAGCCGCTGTTCTCCAAGCCGAACAACGCGCCCGTCAAGTCCCCATTAAATTTAAAGCGGAAAATTGGAATGAATTAAAAGACGTCAACAACAAACTTGCCTCTGCCAAGGGCTCTTTTACTTCTGAAGGAGATCGTTTTTCAAGAACAGAGGTTCGCTCTCCCGTACGGGGTATTGTGAAACAATTGCTTGTCACAACCGTTGGCGGGGTAGTTAAACCCGGGGAAGACCTTGTTGAAATCGTCCCCTTAGAAGATACCCTCCTTATTGAAGCAAAAATTAATCCGAAAGACATCGCGTTTTTACGTCCCGGCCTGCAGGCCTCTGTGAAAATAACAGCCTATGATTATGCTGTTTACGGGGATTTGAAAGGGGAACTTATCCGAGTCAGTGCGGATTCCATAACAGATGATCAAGGCAATGTTTTTTATAAGGCTTATTTAAAAACGGAAGGAACCATTCTTTCAAAAACAAAGAAAGTGCTTCCCATTATGCCCGGTATGATTTCCTCCGTTGATATTTTAACAGGCAAAAAAAGCGTTTTAAATTATCTCCTTAAACCCATTTTAAAAGCCAAACAACGGGCTCTGACAGAAAGGTAAAACAAGAAACATAAAGACAATATGTAAAATCTCTTTTTTTAAAAAAATATTTTATTTTTAAAGTTTTGTTAACAAGTTCAGGTAAATATTAACTCATAGGCTTTATTAAAACATTTTATAAAAAGAACGATAATGAAAAAAATAATCCTTTTGTTTTTAGGCATTTCCCTTCTCTTCTCTCCTTCTCTTGTTTTTGGGCGCAGTGCGGCTGACGTCATTTTTTACCACTATAGAACAACACCGCACGAAAATAGTGATCTACCTAATAATGCGGACTACTTTCCTTTGTATCCTCAAGAGAAAGAAATTGCAGGTTTCCCCACACCGGTTGCTAAAAATGAGACGGATCTTGCAATTTTACAGAGGTATTATGAAACCGTTGCAACAGCCTATGAAGAACATCTAAATAAAAACCTTAGGCCGAAACTTGCAGACTATAAGCTTAAAATAGCAGGGCAACAACAACAAATGCATCTAACGCAAGCACGCCTTCACATCGGTAAAAATCAATTTGCACGTCACCTAACGGAAGGCCGAGGAGAAACGACAGGGCAAGACCGCATAGAGCAAAAAGCGCGCGTTCATGCCATAAATTATTATAGTTCAACCTTTAAAGAACTTTCAGATAGCCTTGCTCTCACAGAGAAAAAGGCAGATTTTTACCGCGAACTCGCAAAAATTAGCGAGGATCTGTACAAAGGTGAGATCCACTAAAAATTACCCTTACAATCCCTTTAAAACCGGCTCTGTCGCGAAACAAGTGTAAACGCCGTCCAAACCGGAGGTAAACGACTTTTAAAGGAGTCTTGCATTTTTTTGCCTCACTCCGGTGGCTAAAGCAAAACCTCAACACAGCCTAAGCCATAGATTTTTTTCCGACTTTCCGAGCCGGGCTTTTTAATATTGGGACGGGTATAAATATAATTTTTAGGGTCTAGACTAGCATAAACTTTTAAAATAGGTTTTAATGCTAGTATGAAAAAGGGTTTGAGTGATTATAAAATCAAAAAAATTATGAGGTACTTTTGTGAGGATATTACAGCCTCC
>Ga0210020_1002024_pt1 | contig 16702 bp, 14 predicted proteins | sample CryGeymeta201514_FD_183980 | JGI IMG/M metagenome (GOLD analysis project Ga0210020, IMG submission 183980) | Groundwater microbial communities from Crystal Geyser aquifers in Utah, USA - Crystal Geyser metaG 2015-14 (SPAdes) (version 2) | ecosystem: Environmental > Aquatic > Deep subsurface >... | reverse complement strand
CCCCCCGAATCCGGACTTCACCCAAGGCGAACCACTCCCGGAAGTCGCGCAGAAGGACTGGACGCTGGGCGCGACCGGGGCACGCGGCTGGATGCACACGGAGCGCGAGCGAACTGAGACCGCGCGTCAGATCTACATCACCGAAGTGGCGAAGGGCAGCCCTGCCGATGACATCCTACGGGAGGGCGACGCCCTGCTCGGCGTGGCCGGGCAGCCCTTCAGCTACGATCCCCGAGTGGAAATGGGCAAGGCGCTGACCGCCGCCGAAGCGATGGACGGCAAGCTGTCGCTCCTCCGCTGGCGTCAAGGCAAAGGCATCGAGCAGGTCGTGGTCGAGTTACCGGTGCTGGGTGCCTACAGTCCGACCGCACCCTACAATTGTCCGAAGTCGGCCAAGATCCTGGAGCAGGCTTCCGCAGCACTCTATGAGCGGATGCAGACTACGAAAAACTAAACGCCCTTCCCCGCGCGCTCAACGCGCTTGGCCTGCTCGCCAGCGGCGATCCGAAATATCATACTATTTTGAAACGCGAAGCCAAGTGGGCGGCCGACTACGACAACTTGGGCTTTGCCACCTGGTATTACGGCTACCTCAGCGTTTTCCTCTCCGCCCTGCAAAACGAGGACGGGCATACCCGTGCTCGAATTTCTGCGGCCTATCAAAATTTGAGCCTGGCAGAGTTGAAACCAATTCTGCCGCAGGTCCGGCAGTCCATCCTGGAGAAGTCGCCCAGCGGCGTGATGTTTGATGGCGGGGCCCAAAACAATGCGCTGAAATTCTTCAGCGACAACCTCATCAGCGAGGGCATCGAGTTGATAGCTTTTTACATCCGCACCCAAAAGAAGCACGGCAGCGACTCGAATACGGCCCGGCTCCTGGCTTTGCTCCGGGCAGTCGAATATGGAATGGGCTCTTCGCGGAGCCTTGAACGCAAAGGAAGCAGTCGCCGCCGCAGACTACCCCTCCATCCGGCACATTAAAATCGAGCGCCACACCTGTTAACGCCCGAATTCACTGCGTAGGAAAGTGCTGATAATGCTCAAAATATGAGTCGTGGATTCTGTGTTCGTTACGACGGCAATTTGAGAATAGCTAAATAGGAGTTCGGCGGTCATAACCTGAATCGGTGTCGTCCTCGTTTCGTATTGTCGGAGTCTGAGTTAAAGTCCCTTTTTGAAGGGGTGAAGGGATTGTCGTGTCCGCATTGCCGCAGTCACGGCACGCTGAACAATCACGGGGGACTGAAGACGAAAACGGGCACGCTCAGAGGGTCTCGTTTCTGGTGCAGTTCCCGCCGCAAGGGTCGACCCGGCTGCGGCCGGTCTTTTTGCGTGTGGCTTGCTGCGGTGCTTCCACGGCACAGCGTCCCGGCGGCCACACTGGCGGCATTCCTTGGGGCGTGGCACCGGCTCGGCGGCAATGTGCTGGCGGCGTGGCAGAGTGCACGCACTGGCTTTTCAACGGACAGTGCCTACCGCTGGGCGAAGCGCTTCGTCCGCAATCAGGGCGAGATCCGCTCGCGGCTATGCCGTGCGCGGGCCCCGCCCCGAGCTCTTGCGGGACTGATTCATGCGGATCTGTTCGAGCATCTGCGTCTCGTATTCGGAGAAGTGTCTTTCACCAAAGCCTTCCAAATACGATTCCAGGAGCCGTGGCCGATGAAAGCGTGAACCAAGATTCGATCGTAAGAAGCGGTCTGAGGATGCGGCCAACGAAACGACAACACAAGACGCAAGGGGACTTCGGTGAAAAAAGTCCCCACGGTCGGAAATCCCATGAGAAATCCCACCGAATACGTCAAAATGCGAGTCCTCGCCGCCATCGACATGGCCGAGGGCAAAACGATCACCGAGCGCATCCGCTCCGTCAGTGAACTGACCTTCGAAGATGAGGAAGGCCGGCGCCACCGCTTTACCTTCCGCACCATCGAAACCTGGCGCTTGCGCTATAAAAAGCACGGTTTTACCGCGATTTGCCCGAAGGAGCGCTCGGACAAGGGCAAGACCCGCAAGGTCTCGCCCGAACAACTGCTCGAAGCGATCGAGCAGGTCAAACCCTTCTTCCGGGGAGGCCACTTCAACCTCGCAGAGCTCTACCGGCGCTGCATTGAAAAAGGTCTGCTGCGGCGCGAGCAGGTCGCCCCCAATACCTTCCGCCGTCTGGTCAACCAGCTCGAATTACTCAAGCCCGACAAAGACGCCACCAATAAACTGCGGCTGGCCTTCGCCAAGCGCCACGCCAACGAGGCCTGGCAATCCGACACCCTCTTTGGCCCCCGCGTCGCCACCTCCGGTGGACGCTTCGTGCAGAGCAAGCTGATCGCCTTCGTCGATGACGCTTCACGCGTGTGTTGCCACGGCCAGTTCTTCGCCGAGGAAAACTCACCCGCTTTTAAAACCGCTCTCAAGCGCGCCTTCTACAAGCGCGGACTCCCGCAGATGCTCTACGTCGATAATGGCTCCATTTACTCCTCCGCCGAACTCTCCGCCATCTGCGCCCGGCTCGGGGTGCGGCTCTGCCACACGCCCGTGCGCGACGGCGCGGCCAAGGGAAAAGTCGAGCGCTTCTTCCGCACCGTGCGCGACCAGTTCCTCATCCGCCAGCTCGATCTCTCCTCCATCGATGTGCTCAACGAGCAGTTTATCGCCTGGGCCGAGGACGAATACAACCACCGCCACCACAGCACCCTCGGCATGAAGCCGGTCGAACGCTACGCGCTCGACCGCTCGCGCATCCAATACCTGCCGCCCAATCAATACGCCGAAGAACTCTTCATGATGGAAGAAACCCGCGGCGTCGGCGCCGACAACACTTTTTCCTTTAAAAGAATCCGCTACGAAGCCCCCGCCGACCTGCGGCGGAAAACCATCCACATCCGCTACGACAAAGCACCCACTGGCCAGAAGAAAGCCCCACCAAAGCGCATACCCGTCTATTACAAAGGTAATCGCATCGGACAGGCCAAAGCCCTCGACCGCATCGCCAACGATCGGGCACCGGCACCACTGCCCGATTCAAAAGCTCTCAATGGCTGACCCTCTCCCTCATCCTTCATCATCCATCCCTCATCCTTAAATCACCATGATCCAGTCCCACTTCGGCATCACCCACGCACCCTTCAGCCACGACGAGCAACCCTTGCTCGAAGGCCAGAAGGACATCCTCGAAAACCTCCGCGTGCACAGCCACCAGCGCGGCTTCTGCCTGGTCGCCGGTTCTCCCGGCACCGGCAAAACCGTCCTGCGCAAAGCCTTCGCCCAAAGCGGCGACCGCCGCGTCTGTCCCCACATCACCCGCACCATGCACACCTACTCCAACACCCTGCGCATCCTCTGCGCCTCCCTCGCCCTCGAATGCGAAGGCGGCGACCTGAAGGTCGAAAAACAAGTCATCGAACAGGCCCACGCCCTGCACCGCCAGGGCAAGGCCATCGCACTGACCATCGACGACGCCCACCTCATGCCGCCGGTGCACCTGCGCAAACTGCGCCTGCTGCTCGAAGACACCCCCGGCAACTACGCCATCATCCTGTTCGCTCAGACCGAGCTACTCGCCAAGCTCGCCCTCGCCGTCAACGAAGACCTGCAAAGCCGCATCTCTTTCTCCGCGCTGCTGCAAGCGCTCACTCCAGACGACATCGAAACGTTCATCCTGCGCGAGTTCGACCGCTGCGGACTCGCCCACAGCCGTCTGGACACCGCCGCCCTCCACCTGATCGCCGCCAGCTGCGGCGGCATCCTGCGCCACGCCGTCAACCTCACCACCGCCAGCCTCGTGCAGGCGGTGCGCACCCAGACCAACACCGTCACCACCGCCCACGTCAACACCGCGCTCATGCAACCGCACTGGCGCGAACGCGACCACTGGATCACCGCCACAGACGATGCATGAAAATACACTGCCCACCGAAAAAATCCTCGCCCAAATCAAACAACGATTTTATGACTCACACTCATCTGAAAAACGCTTTTATCAGGATCGCCGAATGCTCCTCTACACCGTCACCTGGCCCGCCACATGGCTGGACAGACACGGACTGCCCATTACATCGCAGGCCTACCAGAAGCTCCTTATCGAAAGGCTCGACGACATCGCAAAACACGGTGAACCCCAGCGCTACCGGCAATACTTCCCGAGGTATCTGCTCAAAACCATCCAGGACTGGTTCGCCCACCACGGCGAAGAACTCTACGAAGAACTCAAACACGTCCGAAACCAGCTCTGCGACATCGATGCAATCCTGCGTAAACAACCCACCCAAAATGCCGAGGACATCGTCGCGCCCATCGCGCAGGCACACGCCGTGCTGGCCGTCCAAAACCGTCGTAAAAAACAACCCGAAGCCAAACAGCTCAACCTGTTGTAAAAACAAAAAAACCGGTCTGCAACCGGCTTTTTTTTATCGCAGAATTACGACACAAATGAGCGCAAAATACGACGCCAATGTTGGAATACACCCCAAAATCCTACGATCAGAATTTGGGCAAAATTACGATGTCAAAAAAAGTGCTTACATCTTATGACCAAAAACCACCATTTTGGTCGGTCTTAATTTGAGCGGTAACAGGTAACACAGAATCAACAGCTATATCGCCGGAGGTAAGTCTCTATTTGTCAATTTGGTTGGGTCTCTCTCAGTCAGGGCCTTCTCTGTTAGCGAGTTTGCTTTTAGCCCATAAACGCCACCGATAAATCCCGAAACCAGCTAAAATCCACCAAGCGAACCCAACATAGTAGCTAAAAAAACCCGAAAGTAATAACCCGACAAACAAACAGGCCATTAGGACAAACCATATCCACAATATATTGAGTAAAGTCATCTCTATTTGATTACATTGTATGCTTGATTGCCAATTCCACCAAGAGCACCGAAGAAGCTCGCACCAGCCTGACTCAGAGGTGTTGGCCCTGTGCTAAAAGTCGAGCCAATACCAAGTGTTGCACCGCTGGGACTTGGCGTCAGTGCCCTGAGCCATCCCATATCGTCTACCATAGCCGCACCGCGAGCTACCGGATCATCTATAGCCCCCCAAACTTTGAACGCTTCATCGGACAACGTCTTCTGCCCAATCTCGTAGTGTAGAAGGCTAGAAGCACTTCTTTGACCGGCAGGGATTCTCGACAAGGCATGTGTAATACTCACTCCAGCTGCCGCTAAGTCTGTTCCGATATCAACACCAGTTGCAATGTTTTGAGCGGTTTGATTTCCAGGAGCTAGAAGTTGTGCGATGTCATTCGTGAGTGCCCCAGTTGAAACAGGGTCATTATCTCTCAATGCTGCAACAAAGTTCTGTGCATTAACACCGATTCCGTAAGACGATTTCCCTGCGAGTGCTACAGCACCAACCTTAGTTGCCATAGTAGGTTCAGGAGCGACTGCCAAGGCAGCTGAGGCCAACATACCGAGTCCGTTTCCAACGAGGCCTATTGTTGCTCTTCCTAAAGCTCCCCAACGTATCAACCCTGTTGGGTCAATATAGTTGATCGGATTACCATCTGCATATGCATACCAGTTCATCCCACCGTCAAAACCGATGGGGTCTTGATTTAGGAAACGCATAAGATAAGGATTAAAATACCGAGCACGCATTTGAAGCAGTCCATTCGCTTCTGTCATCACTCCGAACATGCCATTAAACTGAAACGGTGTATCTGTCGTGCCTACGCGGAAGGTATTGGTGCCGTATGGCGAGTATTCGAACCGATCAGTAATGGTCTGCCCATCATCGGCGGTTAACATACGTGTGCTGCCCCGGTAATCGTAATGGTAGGTCAGTGTATTCTCACTTTCATCCACCTCATACTGAAGTCCGATTCCATATACGTAGAACGTTTTGCTGCCGTCTGGCTTCGTGCGAACGAGCACCCGAGACAGTCCAGTATTCGGCTCCATCGCATAATCTGTGTTACCATTCACATCTGTCTGACGAATGCGATTTCCCTCGGCATCATACTGATACGTGAGGCCACCAACCGAGGTGAGTCGATTGCGAGCGTCATACGCGTAGGTTTCGAGCGAATTTGCCATGAGTGGCCCACTCGTCATGTTGCCGTCCACATCGTGAGTCACCGTCAAGCTGTTGAAGGTCGCGATGCGGTTGTCATTGTCGTAAGTGACGTTGTTCGTTGGAATACTAAACGGTTGCGGGATTGGAGCAATGAACTCGCGAGTGATGCGCCCCGCATTGTCATATGCAAAGTCCTGCAAATTCAGGAGGCGACCATCGGCTTTTCTTTCTTCTAAGCGTGTGATTTGACCCGCTGCATCATAGACGATTGTGCGGCTGGTTCCGTTTGGTCGAGCGATACCAGTCAAGCGTCCATTCAAATCATACGTGTAGCTGGTGACACGACTGTTCCAGTCAGTGACGGAGATGAGCTGGTTTCTCGCATCATACGCATACGTCACCGTCTTGCTATCGGGATAGGTCAATACGGTGAGATTCCCATTGTCGTCATACTGGTAGCCCACCGTGTTGCCGAGTGCGTCTGTGTAGCTGGTTACGCGGTTTCGGCTATCATAGACACGTGTGATCGTGGTCGAGCCTTCGGTGATGGTGGTTGGATTTCCATTATCATCATATCCGAAGGTGATGGTGCCGACCGGATCAACCTGAGTTTGCAAGCGCCCCATGCTATCATAGGTCAACGTCGCGGTTTGATTGGAAGGTTCGACAATGGTGGCGAGCAGGCCGCGATTGTTCCAAGTTTGGCTCGTCGTGTTACCAAGCGGCGTTTCAAGACTTACCTGCCTGTTGTTGTTATCAAACGTGTAGGTAAAATCCTGCGAACGGCGGCTCTGAATTCCGGTTTGGTTACCATTATCGTCATACGAATAGGTAATATCACGACTCAGTGCGTCAGTTAGCGTTTCTCTCAAACCGCGAGCATCGTAAGCGAAAGCTGTGGTTTCGTTCTCAGGGTTAGTAGTGGTCAGGACTCGTCCGTTTTCATCAAAGGTCTGCGTCACATCGCGATCCAGCGGATCAGTCGTGGTGACAATACGGCCCGCCGCATCATACGTGAAATCAATCTCATGGGTGAGCGGGTCTGTCGTCGTCGCCAACCAGTCGCGCGTGTCATACGTGTTGGTAATCGTGCCAGTGCCAGCCGTAGTCGTTGGCAGCGTGGTCGTCAGCCGCTTCTTGGTTGAGCTATACGTATAGCTGGTTGTGTTTCCCTCATTATCGGTTTCGGAAAGGAGGTTCCCGCATGAATCATAGACGTTGGTTCGTGTCGAGGTGTCAGGGAATGTTGTGACGAGCAGTTGACGACGCTTGTTGTAGGTAAAACTGGTCGTGTTGTTTCTGCGATTCGTCCGACTCAGCATATCGCCCCGGGTATTGTAAGTGAAGGTCTCGAATGTGGTATCGGGATAATCGATGCGATTCCGATACCCGTTTGAATCATACCCGTAAGTGGTGGTGTTGCTTGCTGCATCTGTGACAGTTTTAAGCCTGCCTAGAGAATCGTATGTGTTCGTCTGAACAAGGATGCCTTGTCTGTCGGTGACAGTGAGCACCTGATGCTGTGCGTTATACGTGTATTCCATATCGTTACCTTTGAAATCACCCTCGTTGATCCTCCGGTTCTGCGAGTCGTATACCCGCACGGTTTCGTTTGAAAGAGCATCTGTGAAGCGAACAAGGTTGTTGTCCCCATCAAACTCCTGATTCGAAAACTCGAAGTTTGGTGTCCGGTAAATGACCATGTGGTCCTGGCCGTCGTAAGTGCGTTCATCTGCTTCACCAAGTGCATTTTCAATGCTGATGGAACGTCCCCGCTCATCGTAGAAATAGCAAACCTGTCCCCCTTCCGGATTTTCCTCGGTGTTACAAAAACCACTCCAATAAAAATTCCAGGTCTTATTGCTATCGCCTTCACTCAACTGAGTTGCCACGCGGCTTTTGGCATCGTAAGTGTTCTGAACGATAATTTGGTTCTTAGGATCGCGAAGTTCTGTAATTCTGTGCTCTGTATCATAAGCAAATGTCCACGAGTGGTTGTCAGGGTCGGAAACCGAAGTTAAATCATCCCCTGTGTAGGTAAAATCAACGTCCCGTCCCGTGCCATCCGCTACACGGGTGATTTTTTCGCCAGACCAAGTCAGGGTCAGCGTTCGTCCATATCCGTCAGTGACCTGCGTCAGTTTATCGTTCGTGTAGATGAAGTTTTTAACCAACCCATGCTGGTCTGTGATTGAGGCGATACGGTTGTCGCTGTTGAAACTATAAGTATTACCGTGTCTTTCAGACAGGACGTATTGATTACTTCCGTCTTTGCTCAAGGTCATTGTGACTCCGGCAGGCGCTGCATAAGTGCCGTCGGGTAACTCAACATACTCAAGCGTTCGATTACCCATTGTAACAGCAACCGTCTTATAGGAAAGTTGCTTCGCCGACCAATCGATCGCCAAGCAAGCAGACTGCCATTCTTTGGCTGAGGTGTTTCCATCATAAAGCTCCTTTGCAGCAATCAGAGCAGCCAAATAAGGAGCCATTTGGTATTGGTTACTTTGGCCCAGCCCTGCTTTTATGGAACTCCGCTCCGTCACGTAGATATCCAAATTATGCGTCCAGCCAAAGCCCAATCCTCTACTATCGTCAAAGCGCCTGTTGGAATTATAATGACGGGAGAAAACCAATCCTCTGGGCACTCCTTGCCCAAGCTGCAAATCCATTTTGTCATATACGAAAGCACCTGAAACCATATCCACCGGATCGGCTCCATAGTAGGACGGTGTTGTCAGGGGGTCGTTGGCAAAGATTAAGCCACTACTGCCTGTATCGAAATAGCTGGATTCCGAATAAGAGAAATCAAATATAGGTTGATATTCAACTGTGTCCGGTGCGCTAAGAAAACCGCCAAATAGGTCACCTGATATAATCATGTCGGCGGATCTGCCGGAGGCGACTGCGTAACCTGTGCCTGCCCACTGATCGAGTGCTACAATCGGATTTTCGGGCAAGAGCACATTGGCCGCCTTAGAAGTGATGTAATCTTCGATGGCATCTAACTCAGCTGAGGAATAGCCTTGAGCAGACAAGTGCGAGCGAACCCCTGAGCCCGAATTGCCCCAATTTGATGGAGTTGCACGATAGACTCTTAAGTCTTGTTCATTTGCTAGTTGTAGGATCTTGATTGTCGATGTCGCGGCCTTGTCAGCACCTTGCATCTGCTCAATAACACTGTGCTCAAGGGCGCTATCGAGAAGCGATTGTAATTGGAATGTCTTTGCCTGAGCTTGTGCGTCACCGTTGTAGGGGTAGATGCCCGTAGTGATCAAACCGACATCAATATAAAACGCTTCCTCCTGTCCCATACGCCCAAATTTATGGTGATTCATCTGCGAGTGCTCATAAAGATCAGCCACATATTCGTCGTTATACTGCGTTTGAAGCATCCAATTTAAGCCCATAATATTTAAAATCTCAGAAACGACTTCGTTTGAATTATCGGGGACATTCGGATCACGTATGTAGCTATCCAAAATCTCTTGCCGCTCACGCAATAGGCGACCACTTGGGTTGAAGCCGTAGATGAAAGCATAGGCGTAATCATCGGCTTTTTCATAGGGCTTCACTTCGGCTTGGTCATGAAAAGAAGTGTCAGTAAACGCGCCAGTATCGAGGTCTACGTCGCCGTGCGGATGATTGACGAAGAATTCAATGTCTAGATCGCTATTTGGAACAGAGAAGCTTGCACCCGCGACCAAGAGCGTATCATCCAGATTGAAGGTTCCGGTATTTCCGTTAAAACTCAATGAAAGCTTCTTTCCCTGAAGCTCAGGAAAAAAGAATGTATCGGTAAAACGCGTAGAGGTGAATTGCTCGGTAGTGTAATTATACTCTCCCGCAGTTATCTTGAGGGTCGTTATCCATTGAGTGGGAATTTCTGTCCAATCGGTCGGCGCTAACCAAGCGACATCGCTACTAAACTGCGATAGGATTATATCGCTGTATGAATTGTAGGGTATATTTAGTTCCGTCCGCCGCCCAAGGATAGTCTCCGTGCTTTCATTTGGGCGGTTTGATTTAAGCCACTGAGTAAGCGCAGTGGTTCTGCTGGTTAGTTCATTGGAAAGCTCTGTTTCATTGAGATTCTGGATATATCCAGCCCCCTCGGTAGAGCCAGTGCTCACACTGCTGAGAAAAGCAGATTTGCTGAATCCTGTTGCAGTCAGAAGGTCGACCGGATCGTTGGGTGCATTTAGGATTTTGACAGAAGGGTCGAGCACACGCACCTGAATATTTTCGTCAATGAATACAACTGCAACATGTGGAATATTCCAAGAGAACCCTAGATTGTCTCGCGGCTGTATGACAGGATAACCCCGATCCAATGAATACAGGATATAGTGAAAAATGAAACGAAGATCCAGAGTGGAACGAGAGTCTGATTCTAATTCATAGAAAGCGCGGAACTCTGAATCGGTAAGATCAGGAAATGGAACGCCATCATCACCGAAATACCAAAGCCCCAGCCATTGTGACATTTGTCCGTCAGATACCTGCAAAGGCGCATATCTGTAACCTGCCGTGAAGCCCGAGGCGCGAAGCAGAGCGACCATGAGAGCTGAAGTATCAAAGCTGTTACCGCTACCTTCAAGCAGTGTAAGATGCGCACCCTTTTTGCAGCCGAAATAGTGTTCATAGCGGATGTTATTCTTACAGTATTCATAGATCCGCACAGGATCGTTGAGTAACCCCCGGGCAAGCTGCTCAATTTCAGGAGTGATTTCATCCGCAATATTGCCTGTATTGGGAACAGGAGATGAGTTGGATTGCGTTTGGCCTGCTGAGAAGCTCTGAATTGGCGCGGATAAAAATACCGCTGGAGGAGCTGACTGATTGACTATTGGGGTGACACCAGCGGACAGCATCCGTGCCTTATCAGCATTTATACTACGTTCGCCGATAACCCAACCTGGCCCCGATTGGGCACAAAGCAAAGCAGGAGTTAATGCCAAAGATAAAAGTGAGAGCTTGAAATTCATCTGTTCCAAAAATTAGTCGGTTAGCGTGATATTTCCCTCTTCATCGAGAGTATAAGAAAGAACTGTGGAATTTCCGCTTACAGCTGTAAGTCGCCCGAGGTCGTCATACGTGTAGGTCAGTGCCAGCCCTTTCTCGTCTGCGGTTGGATCAAGACCGAGTTGTGATTCTTCGAGATTATTCGTGTAGTCCGTATCATCGTTACCCGTATCGTCCTGACTTAGGTCGCCGAAGAAAAATAATTCCCATTCATCAGCCAATAAGTCTGGGTCTGAGAACAGCAAATCGAACACGTCCGTTCCGAGGTCAAGTTCGGCCTTATTCGAGACGAAATCTCCATCAAAATCAGCCAGCAAAATGGGGTCGTTCGAACTCGGATCGAAGAACTGGATTCTAAAAAATAGCTTCGAAGCGGAGCTATCGAATTGGAAGCCTTCGACATCACCCAAGCCTCCCGTTCCAGGACTGCCTTTGACCGCGTAGTCGTGGTAACTCCAGCTTTGGGTCAAGTCACTCGTTTGAAGCACAAAATAGTAAAAATTTGGGCGCGACCACCATGTCACTTCAAAGGGCATAGTAGGATTAGCTACAGGGTCATGCGATATGGTCAGCCCTTCATTCGGGTCTGTTGCCGTTTGTGAATATAGCAAAGCACAAGACGCCGTAGTAAAGGCGATGAGTAGAGTTTTTCTGTTCATTTGGGATGCAGTTAAAGTTGATTAACGGTTACTCTTGTCGATTGGAGCCGAGTTAATGATTACGTCGCGTTTTTTACGTGGGTTGGCCTCAAGGTAGGCATCGCGGGCAATGCGCATTTTTTCTGCGTTCTCATAAGAGACCTTCATTCGCTCGACGTTATCACGGTAAAACTCAAGCATGAGCATGATCGGCTTAAGCGCTTCCTCATCAATTGCTTCGTCGCCGCTCGACTTCACAAGATAATACTCAATTTGCCCCGGTGTGAAATCCGCCTTGGTAGGATACCATTTCTCTGAATCGATACTCTCCAGAGGCTTTGAGTATCCCTTAGCGATGATAGGAAAAACTGAGTAAATAGCGTCCTCGTCTTCGATCCGTTCTTCAAAGGTATTAAACCAGAGAAAATTGGCATTGGTGAAGATTTTGAAATGGTGTTCACCGTGCCGCCACCAGAGTTCGGAAATGCCATCGCGGACGGTTCCGGACAAGGTCAGATTGATTCGTTCACGGGTATCGGGACTAAAAAAAGCGGACTCATCAAAGTCCGCTTCTTTGGATTCCATGTGCTCTGATGTAGGCTGAACGGGTTTTTCAACTGCAACACGATTGAGGATCACTTTCTGGTATCCCAAGTCGGCAATCGCCGTCTCCTTGATATCGGCATTCAGCAATTCGGCTTCTTTCTTGTCCAACGCCGCTTCCCTGGCTTCCTCACGTGCTTTAACGATCGCCATCGCTTCAGATTCGGTGATTCCCCTGATGTCTGCCTCGGGCGAGTCGGCATTGAGCACAACTGAGCTAAAAAGAGCGAACGACAACAAGACCAGAATTTTCATGAGAGTCATACAGACGAAACCAACGAAATAGGTCGAGGAAAAGTTGTTCGTGCAAAACTACGGAAGCCGAACTTATTCAAGCGATAAGTCGTTTCCGACAACCATATAAAACAACGACTTACACTACATTGAAACAGAATAGGCAATTCTGTTTCATGGGTGATAGAGTGTGGAAACCATTTAGTTTACATGGACGTAACGGAAAACGAAAATATCTGAACCTTGCAGAGCGAGAGCTTTTCATGGAGGCAACATTGACGCTACCAGTAGAACGGAAAGCTTTCTGTCTGATTCTTGCCTACACAGGATGCCGTATCTCCGAGGCTCTGGCGCTCGATTCGGAGAATCTCGACGTTCCTGAAGGGATGCTCATTTTTGAGACCTTAAAGCAGCGGCGCAAAGGAGTCTATCGCGCTGTCCCAATACCCCCTACGCTAATCCAATTGTTACAGACGCTATCCCACGGTCGACCCTATTTCAATTTTTCGAGAACCACGGGATGGCGTATCATAAAACAAGTCATGGCCGAAGCGGGGATTCAAGGCCGTGAACACGCTGTTCCCAAGGGGATTCGGCACAGCTTCGGTATTGCCCATGCAAAAGCTAAAACACCGCAAAACCTCGTGCAACGCTGGATGGGACATACCAAAAAAGAGACGACCGACATCTATCAGGACGCCGTCGAAGACGAAGAACGGGAGTTTGCGTCCGCGATTTGGGAGCCATTTTCAGGCTCGAAGAGAAAAAAAGTTTACCCTAAATTTTGAAACAGAATTGCCTATTCTGTTTCACTTGTGCGTAAACGTCCGGCAAGTGACCTCCTAGTCAAAACCAACCGGGTCGGCTATATTCGGGGCCATGGAAACAACGAACCCGACCCCAACAGGGGGCGCGAAGCGCCTCCGCCTTACTAAACGCGAACGTATCGAGCACCTGAGCGCATGGAAGCGTAGCGGGCAAAGTGCCCGGGACTATGCCGCCGCGCATGGCCTGAGAGCGGCGAACCTTTACACCTGGTCGAAAAAACAGCGTTCTGATCGGCGGGGGCCGACATCCGGTTCTTCTTTCGTGCCGGTACGGATCGCTGCTGACAGCTTTTCTTCGATGGGACTGCGTGTGACACTGAAAGCCCGCGGCTTGGAATGCATGATCGAAGGGGCCGACGGGCCTGAAGCTTTGGCTACCCTGGTGGCAGCACTGAAGCGGGAGGTGTTCGATGTTTAACTTTGCCAGTTCGCTACGGATTTACCTGAGTGTGGAACCGACAGACATGCGCAAGTCGTTCAACGGTCTCTATGCGATCGCCAAGCACCAACTGGAACGCAACCCGATGGACGGGAGTCTGTTCGTTTTCGCCAATCGACGCCGGGACCGGGTGAAGCTGCTTTACTGGGACGGGACCGGTTTCTGGGTTTTGGCCAAGCGTCTGGAAAAAGGTACTTTCTGGTGGCCGGGTCCCGGTGAAGCCGAGGTCAGCGGATTGGAGATAAAACCCGAGGCGCTGTCCATGTTACTCAATGGGATCGATCTGAAAGCCGGTAGCTTGCGGGCGTGGTTTTGCCGTTAATTTTTATATGATTTTTTCTGAAAAAATATAAAAACGTATTGACATTCTGGATACACTATGCGCATTATGCGCGTAATGCCAATCGCACCCAAAAAGCTCCGTGAAGAAAACACCGCCCTGAAAGGGCAGGTGCGGGAGTTGGAGGTCGAAAACGCTAATTTGCGCTTGAAAGTTCTCATGTTGGAATTGGCACAGGCCCGTCCGATCAAGCCCGACGACGACCGGCAGTGCCACCTGGATATCACACACACCGAGTCGGTCAGCGTCGAACCCGACGAGCCCGAAGCAGAGCCGCCAGCAGAGGATACCCCGGAGCCGACGATCCCGTCGAGCACGACCAAGCGCGGGCGCAAGCTGCGGGTCAGCCCCGAAGCGAAGTTCGAATACCTCCCGGTTACCGAAGAAATGATCCTGATCCCCGAGGAAGTCAAGGCCGACCCGGATGCCTGGAGGGAGATCCCACCGCCTATGCAAGATTGCTGGAAGTGCGAGCGGGACGGTTGAGAGTAGTCGAAACCAGGGGAACGAAGGCGCGAGGACTGTTTTTTTTTGGATGAAGCGGGTGCAGGTGCTGCCTGAGTGATCGAATCAGGACACGGAAAACCCTAGCCCGATCGTTTTTTCAAGAGCGCCCGGGACTTTAACAACGTTGGCGGGCGGTGCGCCGGCTACAGCTTCGGTTTTTTCGCCGTGACCAGGGCGATGGTTCTACGATCATGTTCTTCGCCCATGTGCGATTGGAAGTCCGTGGTGGTAAAGTTGGAGGGTTTGTTTTTCTTGAAGAGCCAATGACAGCACAGACTGTTGGCAATGCGGCTGAAGACGGCGTGCAGGTGCAAGGGTTTGCGGTTGCGCAGACGGCAGGTGTCGTCGTGGCGGGAGGCGTCGAGGCGGGCGTGCAGGCCGGTTTCGATCCCCCAGTGGCGGATGTTTTCTTCGAGCCATTGTTCGGGCGGCAGTTCGCGCCGGGTGCGGCTTGTCAGCAGACAGACCGATTGGGGCGCGTGGTCGACGCGCTCGCGCCGCACCCGCGCGGCCTGCGCGGCGAAGGGGTGGCCGATCCGTTCGCCGTCGATTTCGGCGCTGGCGAGGGTGCGCACCACCGGTTTTCCCTTCTCGGTGCTCTCCTTGCGCGCCCGTTGTCCGGGTTTCAGCTCAAAAAAGGGGAGGCCGGGTCGTCGACTTGCTTTTCGATGTATTCGCGCAGATGCGGCTGGTTGTCCTTTACGGTGTAAAGGTAGTGGCCTGCGTTTTCGACGATTACGTGCGAGGTCTCCACCTGGGTGTGGATGGCGTCGAGACTGACCAGCCTGCCGTCGAGATCGATCTTCGCGCACAGCTCCCTCGCGGCGGTGATCTCGTTGGTGCCCCCGGCGGTGACGGTGCAGCCGAGGTAGTGTTGCGAGGGCGAAGCGATGGCGGTGACGATGTTTTTGCCGCCGCTGTGGGCGGGGATCTTGCCGTCGATGGCGATGATTTCGTCCTCGGGGACCGGCCCGCGGATGCGCTCCTGCCATTCGAGCAGAACCTTTTCGACGATCTCCACGTCCACCCGGGCCATCATGCGGCTGAAGGTCGATTGATCGGGGGCGCCGTAGCGCTTCGAGCCGGGGCGGCGGCGGATCCCCACCGCGCGGCGTTGGCTTTGCGAGAGCCCTTTGGCGAACTTGGCGAGATCCTTCTGTCCGCGCGGCGACTCCGACAAATGGGCCGCCGCCATGATCGTCAGCAAGGCGTGCACGGGATAAAGGCAGCGTTTGACGTGGTAGTCGGGGACCTCTTTTCGAAAACGTTCCTTCAATGAGCCCAGCTCCTCGTTTGACTGGGTGAAGCGCGGGAGCGTCTTCTCTTCGACCGGCGCGAAGAGGGGCTTGAGCCTGTCGGCCTGCAGGCTGCGGCGGGCGTTGCGGGTAAGCTCCCGCACGAAGAGGCGTTTCGGCCGGTCGTGCCTTTCGTAATAATCGCGCGAGATGCGCCCGCTGCCGCTGGTCTGACCCAGCTCGACCCACCCCGCGGCCTTGTAAACGGTGCCGCCGAACCGGGCCGGATCCACGAAAGTCTCCACCATCGCAACCGGATGGCCGTAGTGCTCCATCCAATCGTCGCTGAGGCGGTCGCACAAAAGTTTCAACGCGACCGAACCGAGATTGGGGACGGTCTTGTGTGGCAAAAGCAGGAAGCGGGCGTTGTTGACGACAAGAGGCAAACGTCGTCTGCGTTGCTCGTCGCTCCAACCGATCCACTCGTCGCGGTGACGCAGCCGCCGCGCGGCGGCCATGAACACGGCCACACCGAGCCACTCCCCGTCCTCGTCCACCACAGCGTAAAACAGGCGCTCGCCGACCGCTTTGAGCCCCTTGAGGTAGTGGTGTTTGTTGAGCTGCCGCAGACAGCGCTTGACCTTCTTGCGGTTGGTAAGCGGTTCAGCGCGAACGCGCTTCAGCAAAATAGACGGGTTCTCCGGCAAAGGCCGCTGTTGATAATTAAGATCTTCCATTCAACAAATGGAAAAAACTTTTTTCGAAATGTCCAGACTTTTATCTTAACCTTCTAGTCTGGATGCCCTTAGATATCTTTACTCATAGGCGGTGGGGCTACGTCAAGA
>Ga0210020_1002017_pt1 | contig 16737 bp, 14 predicted proteins | sample CryGeymeta201514_FD_183980 | JGI IMG/M metagenome (GOLD analysis project Ga0210020, IMG submission 183980) | Groundwater microbial communities from Crystal Geyser aquifers in Utah, USA - Crystal Geyser metaG 2015-14 (SPAdes) (version 2) | ecosystem: Environmental > Aquatic > Deep subsurface >... | reverse complement strand
AGACTGCTGCACCGGAAGTGGCCGCCAATGAACCGGAAATTGCACTGGTTTCCGGCCCGGACGGATTGAATGATCTGAGACAGATCATCGCTGCTGCGGACCGGCACCTGGCACCCGGCGGACTCATTGCGCTCGAAACCGGGATCGCCCAGCACCGTGAGCTGGATCAACTGGTCCACGCAACTGGCCTGGCTGGACAGGGGTTAAGTGATATGAGCGGTCGCCCGAGGTTCTATTTCGCGACAAGCAGAGCGGCAACTTCGTAGAGGTGGTTTCGCTGGTGGTGGCCGGTTTGGATGGTAACCATTCTATTGTCGGCAGATTTCCAATCCGGAAATAAAACAGGCATGCCTGAACGCAGCCGCAGCCGCGGGTTCGTGTTAGCATGTATCAGCATCACACCGATACGCTACTTGTGTAGCGGCGGCTTTGCGATTTGCAGCAACTGGCGGTTTCCGCGCAGGTCCACGTATGCCGACGCATCCAAAGCCTGGACCTTGATGACTGCACTCCCAATCGGTGCACCACTCATCGGTGAGAGTGTGCCGGAAAGAACCCGGCCAATCGATTCCCCGGCATCGTTGATGACAGTCGTGCCTTCGCGCGCAATACGGCGGCCCTCCAGTTTGAAGTGTACGACGCGCCGCTGGAGGCCTGATTCTTTTTGACGCTCCAGCGCGGTCTTACCGATGAATTCCGGCTTCTTGAATTTGACCGTCCACCCCAGCCCCGCCTCCAGCGGATTGATCTGATCGGAGATCTCGTGGCCGTAGAGTGGCAGGCCCGCTTCCAGCCGCAGGCTGTCGCGCGCGCCCAGCCCGCAGAGCTTGAGTCCGTGTGCCGATCCGGCTGCCAGAATGCGCTCCGCCAACAGCTCGGCAGCATCCGGTGCCAGGTAGATCTCGAAGCCGTCCTCGCCGGTGTAGCCGGTGCGGCACACGCGCAACAAGCTGTCCATGTAAGTCACTGAGTGGTGGTAAAAAGGCTTTATCTCATCGACGCAATCGAGTCCGGCAGCGGCGAGAATCTCCCTGGCCTTGGGCCCCTGCACAGCCAGTAGCGCATAGCGCTCGGAATGGTCTTCGATCCGGACTTCAAGTTGCCACGCGGCGGCCTGTTGCTGGAACCAGGCGAAGTCCTTATCGATGTTGCCGGCATTCACGCAGACTAGAAATTCATCTGCCGCAATGCAATACACCAGCAGGTCATCGACCACGCTTCCATCCTCGGCGCACATGGGGGAGTAGATCGCTTTGCCGTCCGGTGCCCCGGCGATGCGGTTGACCAGCAGTTGATCCAGAAACTGGCCCGCTGCGGGGCCGGCGACATGGAATTCTCCCATATGGCTGACGTCAAAGAGTCCGGCAGCCTGTCGGACGGCCTGGTGCTCCTCCAAAATACTGCTGTATTGCACCGGCATATTCCAGCCGCCGAAGTTGACGAAGCGGGCACCATGCTTGGCATGAAACTCGCGCAGGGGGATCTCTTTAATTTCCGGCATCTTATTGAGGATTGGTTTAGAATTAGCTGAATTTATTCGATGAGCACTTGCTAAGTAGCCGCGTATCGATTGTATTGTCACGTTTTAATTTTTTGGCGGGACAATAGTTGTCCGCTAAAGTGTTATTATTTGTTATGGAATCTTCGACAACTGATATTCGTGAAAATGCACGCCATTATATTCCGGCCACGGAGCAGGACATCTCCGCCATGTTGGCGGCGGTGGGCAAGCCTGATCTGAGTGCACTCTTTGATCATATCCCGGATGCCGCCCGGTTTGCCGCAGCTCCCGACTTGCCGCAGGAACTCGCCTACGAAGAACTCAGTGCCGAGTTGGAGAAGATTTCCCGCATGAACCGCACCGGCCTCAGCTTTCTGGGTGATGGTTTGCTGGATCTGAGTCCTTCGCCTGTGGTCGGCCCGATTTGCGGTATTCGCAATTTAACAACCGCTTACACCCCCTATCAGCCGGAGCTTAGCCAGGGCACCCTGCTGGCCCATTGGATTTATCAGTGCTCGATGGCCCGCCTGACTGGCTTTGAGGCCGTCAATGCCTCGCTTTATGACCGGTCCACATCGATTTTTGAAGGGATCTGTGCGGCCATCCGCATGAGCCGTGGCCGCAATACTGCTATCATCCCGGAAACGCTCTATCCGGGGGATATCGAAGTGCTGGATACACTGGTTGAGGGCTTGGATATTTGCCTGGTAAAAGTTCCGGCTGATGCGGTTACCGGCCTGATCGATGCCCAGGCGCTGGAGTCGGCGCTTGCTGGTTGCGGAGAGCAACTGGCCGCACTGGTCTTTCCTCAGGTGAATACTTTCGGCTTGGTCGAAGCTGTGGATGCACTGACCCGGCAGGCTGCGGCTGTGGGAGCGAAGTCGATCGCCGTGATCGACCCGCTCTTGCTGGGACCGGGCGGGCTGAAAGCTCCCTCGGATTTTGGCGATCACGGTGTTGATATTATCGTCGGTGAGGCACATCACCTGGCTCTGGCGCCTAATTTTGGCGGGCCGGGCCTGGGGCTGTTCGGTGTGCGTTTTTCGGAAAATGACCGCAACGGTGTGCGTGCTGCACCTGGCCGCTTTATTGGCAAGGCACGTGACTGCTCTGGCCGGGATTGCCGTGTCGGAGTGCTCTCTACCCGTGAGCAGCATATCCGTAAAGATAAAGCCACGTCCAATATTTGCTCCAACCAGGCCTTTATCGCCACTCTGGTCGGAGCGGCACTCCTTGAACGCGGGGATTCCGGGCTGGAACACATTCTGACAGGAATGCGCATGCAGCTCAAACAAGCAGTCGAGCGACTGACGGCTTTTGAGGGCGTGGAGCTGGCCTTTCCGGGGTCTGTAAGTTTCCATGAGGTGACTTTGCAGCTGCCTGGCCCGGTTGCCGGATTGCTTGCCGCCGCCCACAAGGCCAGTATTCTGGCAGGTGCGGATGTGAGTGATCGTGTCAGCGGTGGCAGGCATTTGCTTAAGCTCTCTTTCAGCAATCGCGAGCAGGATATCGCGCCGCTAGTTGAAGTGTTTGAAAGTTATTTCGGGGCGCCGGGGGCGTCTAGCACAACACTTAAGTCACTTGATAGTGATATGTTGCGCTCTAGGGCACCCCAGCTTCCCCGCTACAGCGCGGATGAGGTGGTGAGTTACTACCAACAGTTGGGGCAGCTGAATGTGAGTCCGGACGATGGCTGCTACCCGCTGGGCTCCTGTACCATGAAATATAATCCGAAGATCAACGATTGGGCCGCTGGACTGCCGGGGTTTACCGACATCCATCCGCAGGCACCCGTCGAAGATGCCCAGGGCTGCCTCTTCTTGCTGCATGAGATACAGCAATGGTTCAAGCAGATCACCGGGCTGGCTGGAGTCACGACCCAGCCGCTGGCCGGTGCGCAGGGCGAACTGGTTGGCCTCAAGCTCTTTCAGGCCTATCACCGTGACCGGGGTGAGCTGCGCGATGTCATGCTGATCCCCCGCTCGGCCCATGGTACAAATTTCGCCACGGCTACTATGGCTGGTTTCAGCGGCAAACAAGGTCAGATCGTCTATCTGGAGGCCGATACCGCCGGGCGTGTCCTGAACGAAGACTTGGAACGTCGGATCGAGCAATACGGTCCGCGCATTGCCGGGATCATGATTACCAACCCCAATACGTCCGGCATCTTTGAAACCTCCTTCAAGGAGATTGCAGCAAAAGTTCACGCGGTTGGTGGCTTGGTTTATATGGACGGTGCCAATATGAATGCCATCGCCGGCTGGGTCGATCTGGGCGCGCTGGGCGTCGATGCTGTGCACAATAATTTGCACAAGACCTGGACCATCCCGCACGGCGGAGGTGGCCCAGGCGATGCCATGGTCGCTGTCAGCGAAAAACTCCTGCCCTACCTGCCGGGTTACCAAATCGTGCTCGACGATGGGATGTATCGCCCCGTTAAGCCCGCTAAATCTATCGGATCTTTCCACCGCCATTGGGGCAACTTTGCCCACAAAGTCCGGTGCTACACCTATTTGCGGCGGCTCGGGCAGGAAGGGGTGCGCCGGATGGCTGCGGTGGCGGTCCTGAGTGCGCGCTATACTCAGCAGCTGCTGGATGGCGAATATGCCCTGCTGCCGAAGGGCGCCGATACTGAACCACGCATGCACGAATTTATCATCACGCTGCGCGATGAGGATTACGCCCAAATCGAATCGGTCGGCCTGCGCAAGGCCGATGCCGCGCCGCGCATCGGCAAGCTCTTTCTCGATTTCGGCTTCCACGCCCCGACCGTAGCCTGGCCGGAGCCACTCGGCCTCATGATCGAGCCCACCGAGAGCTACACCCAAGCTGAGCTGGACCGCTTTGCTCAGGCCGTGCTGGCCATCCGCCGCTTGATTCGCGAGCAACCCCAGGCCCTCCTTACTGCCCCTCACTTTACGCCCATCGACCGGGTGGACGAAGTCGAAGCAAACCGCGAGGTTTGCCTCTCCGAATCCTTGGAAGAATTGCCTGCGATTAATCTGCCGCGCATCTCCACCCGCGAACTGGCCAAAATGCCAGTCGCAGAAATTTACACTAAAATTTTGGCGGCGTCCAAAAATTATACAGCACCTCAGTAGTGTGTCATCGCCGATGCTAGATTGTTGAGCGTAGCATTTGCGATGCAGAAAACAGATCAGATCGCTTTCTTCCCATTGGGGGTTTAATCTGCGCTTTATTTGAAGATCCGCTGGTCGAGATGCTCTGATAAACCTGATATTTGAGGAAAATTAGGCGCACAACAAATAAATAAGGGACAGGCAAAAAAAATATTGACATGATTGATTCGGTGGATGAAATGGTGGGCAAATTGATTTTCTATTTATTATGAGGACACGGCGGTTGAAAGTTTTGGGTGGTGGATCGGCGGTTTACCATGTGATGACGCGGACGGTGAATGGGGAGCGTTTGCTTAAGGATCGGGAGAAGGAGATTCTGCGTAAGATGATCTGGCAGGTGGCGGATTTTTGCGGGGTGGAGGTGTTGACGTATTGTGTGATGTCGAACCACTTCCATGTGCTGGTGCGGGTGCCGGAGCAGGCGGATGTCCCGGATGCGGAGCTGCTGCGGCGCTACCGGGTGTTGTATCCGAAGCCGACGAAGTATCAGACGGCTTCGATTCAGGTTTTGGAAAAGACGCTGGCCAAGGGTGGCGAGGAGGCGGAGGCGATTCGGCGTAAGCTGTTGGCGCGGATGGGGGACGTCTCGGAATATATGAAGACCTTGAAGCAGCGATTCTCGGTGCGGTATAACCGCACGCATGAGCGCTTTGGGACCTTGTGGGCGGAGCGTTTTAAGAGTGTGTTGGTGGAGGGGAAGGGAAATCCATTGCAGACGATGGCGGCGTATATCGACTTGAATCCGGCGCGGGCGGGGTTGGTGGACGATCCGAAGGATTACCGCTTCTGCGGTTATGCGGAGGCGGTGGTCGGAGTGACCGGGGCCATGCAGGGCATTCGCCACATTTGGGGGGCGTATGCCGACGGGTCGGAGCGTGCGAAGCTGTCGGTGGCAGAAGCACTGCAAATGCACCGGGAGCTGATCTTTGGCAAGCGTGCGGGGCAGGCTGGGCTGTCGGCGGTGTCGCGGGAGCAGGCGCTCAAGATACTGGAGCAGGAGGATGCGTTGTTGGCGAAGGCGACGGTGCTGCGTTGCCGGGTGCGTTACTTTACGGACGGGGCGATTTTGGGCAGTCAGGAGTTTGTGCGGGGCTTTGCGGATGTCTGGCAAAAGGAGAAGAGGCGCAAATATCCGCCCAAGGTTAATCGGATGCGCGGGGCGGATTGGCAGGACCTGGCCACGATTCAGGGCCTGCGGAAAGCGGTTTTCGGATGAGTCGAAACCGATGGACTTTTCCGCATGGGTCACATTGGTGGAGGGGTGAGCGGTAGATTCAATAGCCCCGGTTGTGCGTTACGTATCGAGCACAGAATGTGGATTGTTTCGAGATATAGCAAAGGAGTTGCATCTCATTATGGTTGAGTTTGATTTGTGGTATGTTTGATTCAACCAATGGTATTCTTCTCGGTGTGAACGTTGACCACAGTGCTACGGTGCGGCAGGCGCGCTACCGCAGTCATGCGTTCGATTATGGCGATGAAGTAGAGCCGGATCCTTTGGCCTTCGCGCTGGCCTGTGAGGCGGCTGGTGCCGATGGGATTACGATGCACCTGCGGGAGGATCGGCGGCATGTGCAGGACTCGGATGTGGTGCGGGTTCGGGAGCAGATCGTGACACGGCTGAATCTGGAAATGGCCTGCACTTCGGAGATGATCGCCTATGCGCTCAAGCTCAAACCGGACTCGGTTTGTCTGGTGCCGGAAAGCCGTGAGGAGGTAACGACCGAAGGCGGGCTGGACGTGGTCGGGCAGAAGGCGCGCATCGGCGACGTCATCGCTGCAATGACGGCAGCCGGGATTGCCACGAGCTTGTTCATCGATCCGAATTTCGCGCAGATCGAGGCTGCCGCAGAGCTGGGCAGTCCGTGGGTTGAGCTGCATACGGGGGCTTACGCCAACGCCTATTATCATGCCGGGCGCTCAAGCGAGCTGAAAACTTTGCGGGCAGGCGCCGAGCGGGCACATGCTCTCGGCCTAAGAGTAAATGCGGGCCATGGCATCAACTACACGAACATCGTTGAAGTGGTGACCCTACCACACCTGCATGAGTTGAACATCGGGCACAGCATTATCAGCCGCGCTTTGTTTGTCGGTGTTGCAAAAGCGGTAAAAGAAATGAAAGCCTTTTTGTTGTAATAATGTAGTGTTCAGGCCATAAGGGCATCTATGAGTATTTTAACCTACGCCCATCCTATTCTAACTTGCGGGCAAGCCCGGCAGCATGAGTCGTCAATTCTAACAGATGAATCCGCGGAGTGGGCCGCGATGCAAGAGGCCGGGGCAGGTATCGCCTGTTGTTTGACGCGGGACTTCAGCGAATTACGGCGGCCCCCCGATCACTTGCGTGTTTTGGCGCTGATTGGCAAGGGCCACAATGCAGGTGATGCCTTAATTGCCTGTGGGGAGCTGCTGGCCCGTTTTCCCCGCGCCTCGGTAGATCTGATTTTAGTGGCCCCCCCTACAGAGTTTAAGCTGCTGACTGCCCGCGCTTTCAAAGGATTGGAAGGGCGGGTGAAGCAGCACCTTTTTGAGGGTAGCTCGCTTGGACAGGCACAAGAATTTTTGGCAACTGTTGCTGACGGGCGCGGCTTTAATATCTGCCTTGACGGTTTATTGGGAGTGAATTTTCAGCCACCGCTGCACAGTGCGTTGCATGTTTTAATCGAAGCAGTCAACCAATACGAAGCAATTGATCTGCGGGCCGCAGTCGATTTGCCCACAGGTGCCGGTGATGCAGCCGGGAGCATCCAGTTTCAGGCCGATTTCAGTTATGCTACCGGTATCGCCAAGAAAGCGCTGTTTGAAGGCATCGCGGATTGCGGGCGTGTGCGTTATCTCGATCTCGGCTTCTTCGACGACGATGCAGCTGAAAAATTGGATCCCTCCGGGTTTGTTCTCATGCCTAGAGTTCTGGAGCCACTGAATAAGCTGCGTCCGGCGCATGTGGATAAGCGTGAGTTCGGCCACGTCTTCATTGTAGGCGGTTCAGCCTTCATGCCGGGGGCACTTTTGATGTCAGTTCAGGCGGCTGTGCGCTCCGGCGTGGGTCTGATTACGGCCTTTGCACCGGCGTCGATCGCGGCGGCACTTTCAGCCCAGGTGCCTGAGGCGATATGGGTGCCCTGGCCTGAAACCAGTAATGGCACACTCAGCCCGCGGGCGCTGCCGCTGCTGATGGAGCGCCTCGATCAGGCCAGCGCGGTGCTGGTAGGGCCCGGGCTCGGTCACGACCGCAATACCGAATTGCTGGCGCAGGAAATAGCGACCAACGTAAGTTTGCCGGTGGTTTTCGATGCTGATGGCCTGCGTGCACGGGTGGTTGAAGTGGCGCAAAAACGAAAAAGCAGCTTTGGAGAAGTTGTTATTACCCCGCACATGGGCGAGTTCATGCGGGTTGCGAAGATTCCAGAGCCGGATTATTCTTCTGAAACGCTGTTGGCATTTTCCAGAATTTACCGCGTCATCACCGTGCTCAAAGGACCGAACACGCGGATTTGCGATGGTGCATCAGTCATTTACAATACCACAGGTGGGCCGGTCCTTTCCCGTGGCGGCAGTGGCGATTTGCTCGCAGGTCTGATTGCCGGTATGGTGGCGCAGAGTGACTGCGACGTATTCACTGCGGCCGCGCGCGGCGTGATGCTGCATGGTCTGGCGGCGCAGCACTTGGCGCGAACGAAAGGGCAGATTATGGTAAACACCTCGCAGTTGCTGGACTACTTGCCGGACGTGCTCCGCTCCCTGGATGTGAATACCCGGCACGGATGAATCTGTCGCCCAACGACGCCCTGCTGATCCTGAACGGATTACCGCATGTCGGCCCGGTGATGTTGCGGCATTTGCTGGATGCCTTCTCCAATGATCCGGTTGCCGTGTTGTCGGTTGATCGGCAGCGCTTGCTGCGGGTAAAAGGCATCGGTGACAAAGCGGCAAATGTCCTGATCAACTGGCCGCAGCATTTTAACCTGGAAAAAGAGCAACAAAGAATGGCGCTTGCCGAAATCCGTTTTGTGGACCAGTCTCATGCGGATTATCCGGGTTCATTGGGCGAACTTTACGATGCTCCCATTGGATTGTATTGGAAGGGTGAATACAAAAAAGTGGAGCGTCCCTGTGTAGCTATAGTTGGCACACGGCGGGCCACGCTCTACGGGCGCAAGGTGGCCAAGCGCTTTGGTGCCGAACTGGCCCGGCTGGGTTTTTGCGTGGTCAGCGGTATGGCGCGCGGAACGGATACCGCAGCGCATGAGGGTGCGCTGGAGGCGGGCGGGCCGACGCTGGCGGTATTTGGCTGTGGCATGGATATCATCTATCCGCCGGAAAACCTGGAGCTCTCGCGTGAGATAACTGCGCGGGGGGCAATCCTGAGTGAGTTTCCCTTTGGCCGCCGGGCGGACCGGCAAACTTTTCCCATGCGCAACCGGGTGGTGACTGGACTCTGCGAAGCGGTTATCGTGGTGGAGAGTGCTGCCGCCGGAGGCAGTATGATCACGGCCCGCTTTGCCGGCGAGCAGGGGCGGCAGCTGATGGCGGTGCCGGGGCGCATTGACCAGGAAAGCAGTGCGGGTTGTCACCAACTGATCCGGGATGGAGCGACTATGATTACCTCGGTGCAGGATGTGTTGGAAGAGCTGCGTTATCGCTCCTCGGAACAAATGGAGGTGTCGCTCGAACCCGCTGCGCCGCAATTGGATGCGCGTGAGTCGGCGCTGATGGGGCTGTTCGCCGGCGGCGAAGCGCTCACCCCGGATCAGATTGCCGAGCGTCTGCAGTGGCCCTATCCGGAAGTCTCCGCGTTGCTGATGGGGCTGGAAATCAAGCGGCTGCTGAGCAAACGTTCCGATGGCGGCTACGAGGCAAGCTGACCGCTCCGGGTCACCGCACGGCCGCGGCATCTCAAAATGGATAACCCTGGCAGAGGCATCCGCCTGCTGGGCATCCCGACGGTCCAGGTTCGTCTGTTGCAGCAAGCCATGGCCCAAGTTCTGGACTTATGTTTTCAAGGACTGATGGCTGAGCACAGGGCATTCCGGATTATGTTTAAATTTGAAACGAGAATAGAGTTGCCAAGTTGGCTGGCGGCATCATGTTCATCTGTTTTTCTTATTCACTTCAGCGGAGGATACATTTTGAGAGACGACTATTTAAGAGGGGCACAAGAGGTCATCACAGATCCGATGATTCTGGTCAACGTGGTATCCCGCCGGGCCAAGCAGCTCAAGAGTGGCTACAAGCCATTGATTGAGTCGCTGGAACGCCTGTCTGCGGAAGACATGGCACTACGCGAGATCATGGAAGGTAAAATCACCTACCAGCTCGATGAGGAGACGCTGGAAGTCTAAATTTTTGTTCCGGAATGTGGTTCACCACTGCGTGAAGCGCACCCGCTGCGCTTCCCAATAGGGGAGATTGCATCGTGTGCGCTAAAAAAAAGTCGGCCAATCACCAGCGGGAAATTCGCAATGCGAAGGCGCACCACAATTATTTTGTAGGTGATTGCTTTGAGGCGGGGCTGGTGCTGCAGGGCACGGAGGTGAAGGCGATTCGTGAGGGCAACGCCCAGATTGGGGAATCGTTCTGCCGGATTGAGAAGGGGCAGGTTTGGCTCTTCAATTCGCACATTGGGGAATACCGTTTCGGAAATTTCCAAAACCATCCGCCGCGGCGCAAGCGCAAGCTGTTGCTGCACCGGCGGGAGATCAACAAGCTGCTGGGCGCAGTCGAGGCGGGTGGCAAGTCGCTGGTGCCCCTGCGAATCTACCTCAAACATGGTTTGATAAAAATCGAAATTGCGCTCTGCACCGGCAAGAAGCTGCACGACAAACGTGAAACCTTGAAAAAGAAGATCACCATGCGTGAAGCCGAACGCGAAATGCGTCAGCACCACAAGTGAACGGCGTGGTTGTCAGTCCCGGTTCGACCCACAAGCTATGTCCACCAAATCCATTTTAGTTCAGATTCCAGCCAGCACCTCAAACTGTGGTCCCGGTTTTGACTGCCTGGGCATTGCGCTCTCACTGTATAACTTTGTGCGGCTAACGCTGCGCACGGATTCAGTGATCGCACCGGTCGGCGAGCTGAATACGGGTACACAGGCGATGGTGAAGGCTTGTGCGCAGCGATTTGCGCAGGCGGCGGCGGTGGACTTGCCCGGCTTTGATTATGAAATCTGGGGGGACATTCCGCTGGCGCGTGGACTCGGCTCGAGTTCGACTGTGCGGGCAGGGATTATTGCAGGGCTCAATCATTATTTTGGACATCCGCTGACTCAGGAAGCGGCCATTCGTCTGATCACCGGTTTGGAGGGTTCACCGGATAATGCCTGTGCCGCGTATAGCGGCGGCTTTTGTATCGCCCGCACCGATCCGGAAACGTCGGTTTACCGGCATCATTTGCGTCATGAGTTGCCGCCGACACTGGCCTTTGCCGCGGTGGCGCCTGACTACCACGTGATGACCGATGATTCGCGTCGCCTGTTGCCGGAGGTGTTAGCTTTCAAGGAAGTGGTGCGGACCACCAACAGTCTGGCTTATCTGGTCGGGGCACTGCTCAGCGGAAACTTTGAGCGTCTGGAGGGTGCCGTGTATGATTGCATTCACCAGCCTTACCGCGAGCGATTTAATCCCTTTTGCCATGAGAGTATCGAGGCCGGTTGCAGTTCCGGTGCCTATACCGGCTGGTTGAGTGGCAGCGGGTCCACCGTGGTCTGCGTCTGCGCGGCAGGATTGGTCAATCAGGTTACAGATGCGATGCAGCAGCCTTATCTCCTGAACGGAATTCAGAGTCGTGCCTACCGTTTGTTCTGCGATAACCGGGGACTGCATGTCAGCGATGCGTAGTTTGTTCCCACTCACTTGGTTGACGCCGATGCTGAATCGAATTGTTTAATGCCTGTGGACGAATCGAATCGAGATTTTAATGAAGTAATCCGTGTGATACAGCAGGATGATCCACGCTACGGGCGCGGGGCTTATTACTTTCTGCGCCAGGCGCTGGACTACAGCCTGCGGGAGATGCACAAGAGTGGCCAGCTGAATAAGACCAATCATTTGACGGGCCAGCAACTGCTGGAGGGCATTCGTTTGTTCGCGATTGAGCAATACGGGCCGATGGCGCGCACCGTGCTGGAGAATTGGGGCGTCCGGAATTGCCGTGATTTTGGCAATATCGTGTTCAATCTGGTCGAGTGCAAAGTGCTGGGAAAAACCGACCAGGACTGTCCGGAGGACTTTGACCAGGGCTACAGTTTCAGCGTGGCTTTTGATCAACCCTTTCGGCCCGTCACCATCAAGCCGGCGACGAAACGACCACCACTGCGCTAGGATCGCAAAAATATGAAGCATAAAGGCGAGCAAAATAGCAGCGACAGATCCCATGATTTGCTGGATCAACTTTTTCGTGCCCCGGTGCAGCGGCACAGCTTCGATAACGGGCTGACGCTGGTGCAGCGGGTGGATCACTCCAGCGAAGTGGTCTCCGTGCAGGTCTGGGTAAAAACCGGCAGCATCCATGAGGGGGCATTGACCGGCTCCGGCCTTTCGCACTATCTGGAGCATCTACTGTTTAAGGGCACGCCAAGCCGTAACGGCAAGACGATTAGCCGTGAGGTGCACGCCATGGGCGCTTCGATCAATGCCTACACGACGTTTGACCGGACGGTGTATTATATTGACGGGCCTGCCGGGGCTTTCCCGCAAATTGTGGATGTGTTGTCCGACATCGTGCTGCACTCCACGCTGCCGGCGGCGGAGGTGGAGCGCGAGCGCGATGTGATACTGCGAGAAATTGACATGGGGCTGGACGATCCGGACCGCCAGCTGACGCAGGCACTTTTCCGGACTGCTTTTCAACGGCATCCCTACCGCGAGCCGGTGATCGGGCACCGTGAGTTATTTGCGAGGGTCAGCCGCAGCGAACTGATGGAATACTATGCGGCCCGCTATGTGCCCAACAACATGGTGGTTTCTGTGGTGGGGGCGGTTGCTGCGGCGGATTGCATCGAGGCGATTGCCACCGCTTTTGGTGCCTCACCCCGGGGCCGACTGGCACCAGTGCAGATTGAATCAGAGCCGGTTCAACTGACGCCTCGGCGGGAGGACATTCTTGGCGACTTCAATGTGTTCCGAGGCGGAATCGCCTTTAAGGTGCCGCATTTGAGCCATCCCGATTCCCCCAAACTGGACGCGCTGGCGCATGCGCTGGGGGGCGGCGAGAGTTCCCTGCTGTGGGAGCAGCTGCGCAACCGGCGGAAGCTGGTGCACTATGTGGATTGCCGGAACTGGAATCCCGGTGATAGCGGGCTGCTGATGATCAGCTACGTGTGTGATCCGGAGCGTGGCGCTGAGGTGGAGACGGCGATTCGTTGTTTGATCGACGAAGTGGTGGCGCAGGGCTTTGCGCGGGATGTCGTGCAGAAAGCCTGCCGGCAGGCACTCAGCGCGGAAATCAATGGACGCAAGACCATGAGTGGTCAGGCGACCCGGCTGGGGCTGGGCGAGGTAGTGATCGGCGACAGCAACTATGCCCGCCAGTATCTCCATCGGCTGCGGTCGGTGGAAAATGGTGATTTGCAGGCGATGGCGCGGACCTACCTGGTGGATGCCAATCTTGCGGCGGTCACGCTGGGGCCGCCAGCCAAAGCGGCGGCAGCGGCACAGGCCGAAGTCAGCGGCCCCGCGCTTGAAGCCTTTGAGACGATTGAGTTTGAGTCCGGTGCGCGCCTCTTGCTGCAGCAGGACCAGCGCTTGCCCAAAGTGCATCTGCGGGCGATCCTGCGGGGTGGGCCGCTCTATGAGCCCGGGGGCCAGCGCGGCGTATCGGCATTGCTGGCCGAGTTGTTGACAAAAGATACCGCCAAACGCAGTGCGGATGAAATCTCGCTACAGATCGAGAGCATCGGCGGCAGTTTTCAATCGACCTCCGGCAACAACACGATCGGTCTGGCCTGCGAGGTGCTGCCGATGGACTGGGAGCTGGCCGTGGAGCTCATCTCGGATGCGCTGACGCAGCCGGTTTTTGACCCCGCCACTTTTGAACGGGAGCGCCAGGCGCAAATCGCGAATTTGAAGGAAGAGGACGATGAAATCCTGGATTTCGGTTTCCGTCGTCTGCGGGAACACTTCTTTGAGGGCCACCCCTTTGCGGTCGGTCCCGGTGGCCGGATCGATGATCTGGAGCGATTGACACTGGAGCAGGTGCGGCAGCATTTTCAAGAGCTGGTGCGGGCGGGAAATCTGATACTGGTGGCAAGCGGGGATTTTGAGCGGGATTGGTTACTGGGCCGCCTGGGTCCACTGCTGGAGCGTGAACTCTACCCGGCAGCATTTGCGGCCCGCTTGAATGCAGTGCCCCAGGTGGTCACAGCGCGGGAACACATCGAAGTGCTGGAGCGGGAACAGTCAGTCGTGCTGCAAGCCTATCCGGATGCTGGTATTTGCGATGCGGACTTTGTGGTCAGCGAGGTCATGAACGAGCTCTTCAGTGGTATGTCGAGTCAGCTCTTCGAGCGTGTGCGCGAAGACCTGGGCCTGGCGTATTATGTCGGCTCAACCCGGGTAATTGGACTCAATGGGGGCATGTTTGCGTTCTATGCCGGCACACATCCCGGCGGGGTGAATGAGGTGTTGGCGGAGATCGATCATGAAATCCAGCGGGTGATGCGGGGTGAAGTCAGCGAGGCGGAGCTGGCGCGGTGCCGCACACGCTTGAAAGCGGCGCGTCCGATGAGCCGTCAGACCATCGGAGCCCGCGCCATGCATGCCGGCTTACAACTGTGCTATGGATTACCGCTCAACGACGATGCCGAGCATGCGGCGCAACTCGACGCGATTGATGCAGCTCGCCTGGCCCGCTTCGCCCGTCGGAATTTTGACCCCGCCAACAGGGTCCAGCTGGTGGTTGGACCAGCCGGAATCAAGCATCAGCCAGCAGACCCGATTCATGTTTAGCCTGGTCGTCTGATTGCTGATGCGGCCTTATCCTACAGGATGAATCAGTCCTCCTGCGGCGTGGAGTTCGAACGCTTGTTCAATTTACGATAAAAATTAGGGCCGTGGACCTCACGCATCATTTTACGACGGTGCTCGACCGCCAGCTTGAAGGCCTTCTTCTCGCCATATTTGTTGATGGAGAAAGAGGTGCATTTCTGCACGCCCGGCTCGGGCCGCCAGCTAACCGAGTAGCACTCATGTTTCGTTCCGTTGGGGGTCAACTTGGTCGTGCGGGAAACGCCGAGTTCTCCGGTGGTGTTGCGCGAGTCGGATAACACGATGCGCCGCTGACGGGTCCGCTTGGGGATGTTCTCGATTTCCGCGAAAAGTTCGTCGCGGTATGCTTTGGCAAGTTTCTGAGCCTTGCCCTTACCGCCGCACTTGCGGTCGCTGAACAACTTGGAATATGTCTTCCCGTTACGGTAGGCACGGACGAACCAGCCGTGCGTGGAGCCGCTGTCGATGCGGCTGATACCTTTATTTGCTGTTGATTTAGCCATGAGATTAGGGGTGTTGAATTGGCGTTGGGTAGTTGGGTAGTGACAAAGCTATGCCATGCTTGAAATGAGTTATAATTAGTCTTATTATGATTATTGTTTTTAATAAATTCAATATTTAAAAACATGAATTTTTAATGCTGAATCCTTAGGCACGCGGTATGTTGCTGGCGGTGTTAAGTTGCCCCGCGCACCGGCAGGGACAGCATCTATTCAGCTTCCGCGCGGGCTTTGATGCGCCGCTCGGCCTCGAGCAGGATCTCCCCGGCACCGGCAAACTTGTGGTCGTCCAGGCAGAGACGCTTCTTCTTGCCTTTGACTTCATAGATCGCATAGGCGATGCCCTTGTTTTTCCACTTTCTGCGGTCGGTGGCGATGATGGCGTCCAGCTCGACCCGCTGGCCGGAGGCGCCGATGACGGTCTCACCTTCGGCACGGATGCTCATGCGGTGGTTCCATGCAATCCAGGCACCAAAGAGAACCGCAACGCCCATCAAGAACCAGCCGAGGACCACTTGTTCCCGAATCGCCTTGTCGGTGCGCTCTTTGGGGACTTTTGGGCTGAGATCCGCTTCGATGGCATAGCGCTTCCAGGCGATCCGCAATTCTTCGCTCTCCTCGTTTTCCGCCTTGCCTGACTCGAGCATCTCGTCGCGAATCCCGGCGTAGGCCTCGTAGCGCCCGGCTTCCTTCGGCCAGATGATGTAGCCGTCAGTCAGGAACCAACAGGCAACACCAAACAGCATAGCGAACATAAACAACATACGGCGGCGCCATTCCTTGGAGATGCGGGCATGAACTTGCATAATTGGAACTAGTGCAGAGCAAATGCGTTTAGACAACTGCGTATTTTCAATCTGAGCCAAAAACTGTGCGGCAGGATCGCGTTACGGAACGGGCATAAGTTTGGTTGAGGCGACCGGGTCGTTGTTTCGCAATACGGCTATCCAGAGTGAATGGCTTCATGCCAGCTGATCGATGGCCAGCACGGCCTGGCCGAAGCGCGCTGCGGCACTTCCGGTCAGCTCGAGGTAGGGGAGCTTGAGCTGTTGCAGGCTCTGTTTGAATTTTTCATGCAGTTCGGCGCGAGCCGCGGCACTGTCGCGCTGCCCGGGATCGGCCTGCCACGCGATGCCCGCCGGGGCGCACAGCAGATAGAGCGCGTAGTCGCGGCTCAGGAAGGTCTCGTTGACCCACTCCAGCTGCGCTCCAAAGTAGTGGTTGGCGTAGAGGATCGAAGAGAGCAGGTTGGTGTCGTGCAGGATGAGCCGCCTGGCCTGTGCCAGTGCCTGATCTTCCAGCGCGAGCTGACCGCGTGCAATGGGTGCGAGATCCTCGCTTGTGAGTTCCCGGTCGAGTGCCGCCACATATTGGCGGACGAATTCCGACGTCCAGGGCTCCCCGTAGTAGCCTGCCAGTGCGGTGGCCAGGGTAGTCTTGCCGGTGCATTCGGCGCCTGTCAGGACAATGCGTTGCATGGCTTAGAGCTAAGACCGGGCCACCATTCCCGCCAGCCTTTTATCGCCAGCACGATGAATACGCTAAAGAGAATCACACTCGGCCAGGACTGGCCCGCCGCGAAGATGCCGAGATAGACGAAGTCGGAGAGG
>Ga0210020_1002006_pt1 | contig 16771 bp, 9 predicted proteins | sample CryGeymeta201514_FD_183980 | JGI IMG/M metagenome (GOLD analysis project Ga0210020, IMG submission 183980) | Groundwater microbial communities from Crystal Geyser aquifers in Utah, USA - Crystal Geyser metaG 2015-14 (SPAdes) (version 2) | ecosystem: Environmental > Aquatic > Deep subsurface >... | reverse complement strand
GCAAGCTTTCCAAAGAATTGGCTGAGGCACTTATTCAGAAGAAACAGGATTGTCCCAAGATAAACATACTGGTATTAACCGACCCGATTAACAGAATCTACGGGAATATGGAACCTGAATTTTTTTGTCGCATGAAAGATGCAGGGATTGGGATTGTTTTTACCGACCTTTCTTTGATGAATGATAGCAACCTCATCTACAGCCTACCCGTAAACATGCTTGTCGCATGTTTTGGAAGAATTTTATGGATAAACAAGCTACTGGATAAATCTTTCTTGCCAAATATTATGGACATTGATGGTAAACAGATGAGTTTGCGTCAGGTGGGACGGCTGCTTTTTTTCAAGGCAAACCATCGCAAGGTAATAATTGTTGACGGATACCCACAAGGGGGTAGCACCTCCGGCAGGGATGTCCCTACATCTGCCGGTGATTGGCAAATGCTTGTGACCAGCTTTAATCCGGCTGATGGTAGCTCAGCCAATTCAAATTGTGGATTATTTGCCTCTGGAGATATTGCTCTGGCTGCACTTGATACCGAGCTTTCCTGCGTTGAATGGTCAGCCATCAATCCATGCAATGTTCTGGGAGATGCAAAACGACTGCTTTCTTTGTTCAGAGAGGCACAAAGGAAAGAAGGCACAAAGGCACAAAGGTCCAAAGGCACAGAGGTAGGAAAAGAGGGAAGCAAAATTGAATGGCTGACAGAAGGGGCTATTCTGAACCGTATCCTTGATATGCTTAAATCTGCTGGTCCAGGGGATGAGGTACGAATGGCTATCTTTTATCTTTCTGAGAGAAGGGTAATTCAGGCAATTAAATCCGCAGCAAAAAAAGGGGCAAATATCCGAATAATTATGGATGCTAACCGTGATGCTTTTGGTCACATTAAGATAGGCATACCAAATCGTCCTGTAGCAGCTGAGTTGCTACAAGTAGAAAATATTACTATCCGTTGGGCAGATACCCATGGTGAACAATTTCATTCCAAGGCTCTTTGTATTGTAAATAAAAATAAGCAGAAGTATCAATTTATGTGCGGCTCCGCAAACTGGACAAGACGAAATCTCACAGGCAAACAGACACCCACAAGGGGATGTCCCTACAATCTGGAGGCAAACCTATTTGTAAATAATGCACCTGAAATAACCTCAAAATTTATTGAATATTTTGATCAAGTATGGTATAATAAAGATGGGCTAAAGCATACCGTTGATTATCTTGAGATTGGTGAAAAGGGATGGCAACTTTTTTGGAAAACTATTATTTATCGACTGCAGGAAGCAACAGGTGCATGCACATTTTAAGGTCTGTCCCAATTTTTCCACAACGCCGATAGACAAGATGAATTGACAACCTCGATGTGACACATTTATTTTGTGACAGACCCTAAAGGATTACTGTGTTCCCCAAATACAAGGAGTTGACATTCTCATGGAACATTCCAAATTTGTTCATTTACATACCCACACTGAATACAGCCTTCTTGATGGTGCAGCAAGGGTAGAGGCATTGATTGAAAGGGCATATAAGCTGAAAATGCCTGCTCTGGCTATTACTGATCATGGCAATATGTTTGGTGCCATTGAGTTTTACAAATATGCCTACAAGATAGGGATAAAACCAATCATTGGTTGCGAACTATACATTGCCCCGGAAAGCAGGCTTGACAAGAATGCTGTGCAAGGTGCAGTCACCAATTATCATGGGATATGCCTTGTCAGAAATGAGGAAGGGTATAAAAACCTGATGAAGTTGGTAAGTATTGGCTACACAGAGGGTTTTTATTATAAGCCACGGGTGGACAGGGGAATGCTTGCTCAGTATAGCAAGGGATTAATCTTCATGTCAGGGTGTGTTAAGGGGGAGATTGCCAGCCTTATTCTTCGCGGTCAGGACAAGATGGCACGGGAAAGGGCACAAGAATTTCAAAAGATGTTTGGTGAGGATAATTTTTATCTTGAATTACACTCTCATGGTCTGAAAGAAGAGGTTATTGTAAATCAACACCTGATAGGTATGTCTGTTGATATGTCCATTCCGCTGGTAGCAGCTAATGATGTTCATTACCTTTTCAAAGAGGATGCCGAGGCACATGATATTCTCTTGTGTATTCAAACAAATAAACATGTTGCGGACACAGATAGACTACGGTTTTCGTCAAATGAATTTTACCTTAAAACCTATGAAGAGATGAATGATTTATTCTCTCAATTCCCAAAGGCAATAGAAAATACCATTGGAATAGCCAAAAGATGCAATTTAGAATTGGACTTTGGTCATACCCATCTGCCCCATTACCACACCCCTGAAGATGTTCCCCTGCCCGATTATCTTCGACAATTGTGCATGGAACGGCTTGAAGAGAGGTATCCTGAGGTTACGGAGGAGATATTAAACAGGCTTAACCATGAGATACAAGTCATTACCCAGATGAAATATCCCGGATACTTTTTAATAGTTTGGGATTTGATAAATTATGCCAGACAAAAGGGGATTCCAGTGGGACCAGGCAGGGGATCCGCAGCAGGCAGTATTGTTTCCTATCTTCTGGGTATCACCGATATTGACCCTATCCGTTACAATTTACTCTTTGAAAGGTTTCTAAACCCTGAGCGGGTAAGTATGCCTGATATTGATATTGATTTTTGCTACGAGCGAAGGGATGAGGTAATTGATTATGTTATCTCAAAGTATGGAAAGGAACGGGTTGCTCAAATTATCACCTTTGGGACAATGTTGGCTAAAGGGGTAATTCGTGATGTTGGCCGGGCATTGGATATTCCTTATGGTGAAGTGGATAAAATTGCCAAGCTTATTCCCAATGAACTGCACATCACCTTGCTTGAGTCTATTAAAAAAGTACCTGAATTGGCAAAGATTTATGAAGAGGGTGGTCTAAAACAAAGGCTTATTGATACGGCATTGAAACTCGAAGGGGTGGCAAGACATGCCTCAACCCATGCAGCCGGAGTGGTAATAGCCGAGGATCCATTGACTGAATTTGCCCCATTATACCGTGACCCAAAGAGCGAGAGCATAGTAACCCAGTATGCCAAGGATGCGATTGAATCCATTGGACTTTTGAAGATGGACTTTCTCGGCTTAAAAACCTTAACCACAATTCATAATATGATAATCCTCCTGAAAGAGAAAAGGGGCATAACTATTGATATTTCTACCATTCCCATAGATGATGAAAAAACATTTCAGTTGTTAAGTGAGGGTGAAACCATAGGCGTTTTTCAATTGGAAAGCTCAGGCATGAGAGAGCTTTGCCGAAAACTCCAGCCAGATATGTTTGAGGATGTTATTGCCTTAGTTGCCCTTTATCGACCAGGTCCCTTGAACTCAGGCATGGTTGATGAATTTATCCTGTCAAAGCACGGCAAAAAAATAAAATACCTTCACCCTAAACTAAAACATATTTTAGAAGAAACCTATGGGGTCATGGTTTATCAGGAACAAGTGATGAATATTGCTGTAGTGCTTGGTGGTTTTAGCATGGCTCAGGCAGATGAGCTAAGACGGGCAATGGCAAAAAAGGTTCCAGAAAAGATGGAAAAGATGAATAAACTATTTGTAGAGGGTGCCAGCAATAACGGGCTTTTCCCGGAGATGGCGGCTAAAATATTTGATTTGATGGCTAAGTTTGCTGAATATGGATTCAATAAATCTCATTCTGCTGCTTATGCCCTGATAGCCTATCAAACCGCATATCTTAAGGCACATTTTCCAGTAGAATTTATGGCTGCATTGCTTACCGCTGAACTTGGCAATACAGACAAAATAAGTGCTTATATCGCTGAATGTAAACGAATGGGAATAGCTGTTCTACCACCGGATATCAATCAAAGCGACCTTTCTTTTACTCCGGTGCAAGACAAGATACGGTTTGGGTTAAACGGCATAAAAAATGTAGGTAATATTGCTATCAATTCTATTATAACAGCAAGAAAGATTGAACCATTTAAGTCTATATATGATTTTTGCAAACGGGTGGATTCCCGTGTAGTAAATAAAAGGGTGATTGAAAGCCTGATTAATTGCGGAGGCTTTGATTCCACAGGGGCAAAACGGGCACAATTAGCTCAAGTAATAGATAATGCCATAAAAATAGGCAGCCAAAAGGTTAATAAGGCTATGTCTTTGTTTGAGATGTTTGGGCAGAAGGATGTGGTTGATGAAGTAGAAAGACTGCCGGATATTCCTGAATGGTCTGAAACCGCATTGCTTAAATTAGAAAAAGAGCTGATTGGTATCTATCTTACCAGTCATCCGTTAGCTCAATATGAACAAGAGTTCAAAAAATACACCACCTGCCCTATCTCACAATTAAAGGAACATAAGGATGAGGAGATAGTAGTAATTGGGGGCATGATCTCCCAGCTAAAGAAGATACTCACCAAAAAGAGTGCAAAGCAGATGGCTTTTGTTACCTTAGAGGATATGGCTGATAGTGTAGAGGTTGTATTTCTACCGGATGTTTTTGAGACCGCATCAGACCGGCTTATTTTGGACGAGGTTGTTCTTATCAAGGGTAAATTAGAAATAGGTGAGGATAAGTTTAAGATATTAGCCAAAGAACTAATCGAAGCCTCAAAAGCCATCACCCTTGTTACCGCTGTCCATGTCCGATTAAAGGATGGTTTTGAGGACAATTGCCTCAACTTGCTGAAAGAAACCCTCCTTCAGTTTAAGGGCGTAAAACCTGTGTACATCCATATACCGGAGAAAGAAGGAAATGAAACCATAGTCCTGACAGGCCACGGTTTTCGTGTTACCCCATCTGATGAGTTGGTTAATCGGATTGAGGGCGTAGTGGGTGAGGGTGGGGTGTGGTTTGGATTTAATGGGGGTATTGGCAAATGAAAATAATTGTACTCTTTATTGCTTGCCTGACCCTGAGCTGTTCAAGCCCCAATGTTTGCGGTATTAAATGTCTGGTTGTTGCTGATAATTATATCTGTGCTCATAAGACAGAGCAAGAGTCAAACCTTGGGGGGAAAACGATTTTACGGCTTAAGGGTATTGAGGATACGACTATCTTGAAATTTGATACTAATCATCTTAAGGGCATGACTGTTGAGTCGGCAACCCTTTATCTCCATAAAAAAAAGCATGACTTATTAAGGGTAGGGGTTTCAACCATTGCCTCTGATTGGATTGAAGGACATGGAAAGGGCTATGCCCAAAGGCATGAGGCAAGCTGTTTTCAGTATGCTGCTTATAAAAAGACCCCTTGGTCGTATCTGGGAAGTGATTTTACAGATGTTATCTTTGGACAGGGCAACAGCCTTTTTGCCTATGCTCAGCCAAAGCTTGTTAATGGCTGGTATGCTATTCCTATTCAGCCAGATATTGTCCATGCCTTGACCATTGGTGACCAATATGGGCTTGCCATTACCGATGAAAAGGGGCAAATACCTGTGGAAAAATCTGTTGATTCTAAGGAAAGTATCTTTGCCCCGTTTCTTGTGGTTAAGGCAAAAAAGATGGATTCTATTCCTCCATCTCCTGTATCAGCATTAACAGTAATTGCAAAGGATGGAAAGGTTCAATTAACATGGGAACCAACAGGTGATGATGGAATAAATGGGAAGGCATTTGGGTATTCTGTCCGATATAGCTCACTTCCGATTGTCTGGGATTCAGCTTGTCCGGTCAAGCGATGGAAAATACCACGCAAGCCAAAGCAGGGCAAGGAAAATATTGAGCTGATTATTGATGGCTTAGTCCCTTGCCAAAAATATTATTTTGCTGTGCAGGCTTATGATGAGGCAGGTAATAAGGCAGCTATTGCCTATACAAATATTATTATGCCTGAGAAAGAGCCAGAAATGGAGCTTCTGGAGGTTGAATTGCCCCAACCTGAAAGCGTGCCATTTGTTCCTGTCTTTGGTAATGGGGCAGCATCTATCTGGGCGGTGAGCGATCTGGAAAAGGTCAATCCTGTTACCGGGAATCTCCTTGAAGGGGATAATTATACCATGCCGACTGTAGATACTGCCAGACTGAGCAATCCTATCTGGGATGCCGGCCAAAAGGTGGTTACTATTTATGGGGCAAGAAATGAGACGGTTGCCTTTCAAGTTATCGTTGAAGCCACAGAGAAAATGCTTAATAATGTGGTTATACAGGCGGATACCTTAAGTGGGAATATGGGGCTAATCGAGGCTGAGAAAAATATTGAGCTTTTTAAGCTCTGGTATGTGCCTGTGGAAGGGGCATATTACCCTGATGCTTGCTTGCCATTGAAGGGTAAGTTCAATATTCCTGATTCTAATAATAAAATACCTGAGCATAAGAATCAGGCTGTCTGGGTTGATATTTATATCCCAAAGGAAACACCATCCGGGGTGTATGAAGGGGTATTGTCTATCTCAAGTGATGAGATTAAAAAACCTGTTGAGATTGGGATAAATCTTACGGTTTGGGACTTCTGCTTGCCTGATACATCGAGCTTTGTCAATGAACTCAATGCCTATGGCGGCATTTACAAGGGTATGGGGGTAAAACGTGGAAGTCAAGAATATAAAAAGATTGAGCTTGGCTATCATCAATTGGCACGAAAGCATCGAAGTACTTTGAATGTCTTGCCCTATGGATATGAAGGGAATATTTCATCATCTGATTATGTGCCTTTGATACAAAGCAATCGGCAGGTTATTGACTGGACAGATTGGGACAATAGATTTGGATTATACCTTGATGGCTCTGCATTTACAGAGGGTTATGGGTATTATGGGCCGGGGATGAGCATCCCAGTTACCCATTTTTACCTTCCATTTAATGAAAACTGGCCTGTATTGATGATGGATGGCTATGGGGTAAATATTCAGGAAAAAGATTACCCTGCCTGTGTTTACGAACATGCCAATCGTGCTCCGTCTATTGAAAGGGCATTTTCCATGGAGTACAAGGAGTCGTTTGTAGGCATGGTTTCAGAGTATGCCAGACATTTTCAGGAAAAGGGATGGGGTGCGACAAGGTTTCAATTCTACCTGAACAACAAGTATTATGCCAGAGAGAATGGAAAAGGCACGGCATGGTGGCTTCTTGATGAGCCTGCTCACAGGGATGATTTCCTTGCTCTGGCATTCTTTGGTCAATTATTCTGGAAGGGTGTGAATACCGTAGGGGCAGGTAAACCTGCCAATTTTGATTTTCGGGTTGACATCTCAAGGCCGCAATATCAAAGGGAAATGCTTGACGGTCTGGCAAACCTTCAGGATGTCTCTTACAAGGCATTCTTTACGAAGAACAGGCTTTGCATGGAGAGAAAGCAAAGATTTGGTGAAACCTACTGGTTTTATGGGGGTGGTCCACAGATAGAGGAGACAAGTGCCAGCCTTATGGGGCTTTACTATCAGGCATATTTATTGGGTGCAGATGGGGGATTGCCTTATTACACGAGTTTTCGTCATCCAGATTGCTGGTCCAAGGGTGAATATCTGGCTATTGTTTATCCGGGAGCTTTTGGTCCGATAGCTGGATTAAGGCTAAAGGTAGAGCGGCGAGCGGTTCAGGATATTGAATATCTGACCCTCTTAGCTGCAAAAGAAGGTTGGAGCAGGGATAGGGTTAATCAAGCAGTATTAAAGAAGATCCGTCTGAAAGGGGATATATCATCCAAGGGTGCAGATGACCCTGGACAAATAGCCTTTTCTCACTTGAAACCAGATGATTTTAACAGGCTGCGGATTGCTATGGCTAAGACAATGTCATTATGGGAGTAGATTTGAAAAGCGGAAACTCCTCATCCCTCCTCCCAAATATACTCAAGTGGGGCATAAATTGCGATTTTTTTGTGTCATTTCGACCTCAAGGAGAAATCTTTTACTACGAGTTGAAAAATCTCCCGCAAAAACCGCAAAATCACAAATTATACAAAGAAAATTTGGAAATAAATTGGGTGGCTTTTTTGGAGTTAATCAGGTAGGATTTTATACGGTCGCTGTTCCAAGTTTACTTATTTTCATTTATTGGATTATTTTTTTATTGATAGATTAGGGATAATAGAGTATAATGCAAAATGAAGAGATGAGCATTGTTTGACAGGCAAATAAACAGTTGTTGTTCCAATTTATTCCCCTATTTGTTCTTGACAGGTGTCAATTTGTGAAAAAAGAGATTATTTATACTACTCATTTGCAATTGCGTATAAAATTAAGAGATATACCGTATAAACTCCCACAAAAGATATGCGAAGAAGCAGAAGAAAGATACTTTGATTCTAAGACAAATTATTCCGTTGCCGTAGATAATATCTATTACAAGGGGAAAATTCGTGAAATGGTTGTGGTTTATCAAGAAACAATTGATAAGATTGAAATTGTGACGATACATCCATTGAAGATAGATGAAAAATTGAGTAAAATAAAAAATAGAAGGTGGATAAAGAAATGAAAAAAGGAAAATTACTAACTTATGATTCAGAATCCGATGTTCTTTATATTGTAACAAAAAAAGGGGCGGAAGAATCTGTTGTAGAAATATCTCCCGGGATAAATGTAGAACTTAATGAAAGAAGCGAAGTTATTGGGATAGAAATATTGCATGCATCAAAATTGTTTAAGCCAATTGCTAAACCATTATATCAACAAATGCAATATGTAAATGTCTGAATTTTAAGTTTTGTCAAAATTTCACGCAAAGACTACAAAGGGCTAACGAGAATTTGCAAGTCTGGCGAGAAAATTTGATGTGTTGCAATTTTTTTCTTGACATTCAATATGCTTTATGGTATCATGTAATTTATCACTCAAGGATGGAGAAATATATGGATATGATGTGGCTTCCAAATAATCGTGGGGGGGGTAACTTATTGTTATATATATAGTTATGACTATTCTTGTCTACCGCTGGCAGGGGTAGTGTCTCTTGTAGCGGGTGATCATTCCTGCTTTTTCAAATCTTTTGTTTCTGCTGTTTTTTGCCTTCTTGTTAAATCATTCTGCTTGATTCAATCTGTTTCTGCTTTTATTTATCAAATTTTTAAATCATTAGTTTTTATAAGCTGCGTTATTGTCCTTTCTGTCATTTCGACCTCAAGGAGAAATCTTTTACTACAAGTTGAAAGATCTCCCGCAAAAACTGCAAAATCACAAAGCATACAAGGAAAAATTGGGAATAAATCAAATTAGGAGGTTCGACAGGCTGTTACGGAACTAAAAATCAAAGACAACACCCTACCATATATAGTCACTCTTGATGATATTTTTACAATATATCGTATGCCATTTGTGCGAGTTTCCTATTCCGTAACAGCCTGTCAAATTCAAAATTATGAAGAAGATTTTAGGTATTGTTGGAATTTTGGGGATTTTGGGATTGGGAATAATGGTTGGTGGGAAAGCCTGGGCTGCGAATATTTATGTGCCAGGAAGTTATACGACCATTCAAGCGGCAATAAATGCTGCAACTACTGGGGATACAGTCTGGGTGGCAGATGGGACCTGGACAGGAACAGGAAACAAGAATTTAAGCTGGAGTGAGAAGCATATTACTGTTCGCTCTGTAAATGGCTCTGCAACTTGCATTATAGATTGCCAGCTTGATGGCAGGGCTTTTAACTTTGATAACACAGACCAGACACCAGAAGATATAATAGATGGCTTCACCATAATAAATGGTAGTGCTACATCAGGTGGTGCTTTTTATATCACTAATGGCTCACCTACAATAAGAAACTGCACCATAAAATATAACAGGGCTACTGGTGACTGGCGAGAAGGTGGAGGTGCTATCTACTGTGGTAGAGCTTCACCTTCTATTACAAACTGCACAATATCAAATAATACTGCTAATTATGGTGGCGGAATTTACTGCTCTTCTTCCTCACCTGCTATCACAAACTGCATTATATTAAATAATACTGCTGCTAATTATGGTGGCGGAATCTACTGCTATTCTTCCTCACCTTCTATTACAAACTGCACAATATCAGGCAATAGTGGTGTCTTTGATGGTGGTGGAATCTACTACTATGACTGCTATTCCTGTGGAACCATCACCAACTGCATAATAACATGGAATTATGCTGATTGGGGCGGCGGAATTTATTGCTCTCATTCCTCTCCCTCCATCACAAACTGTGTAATTTCAAAAGGTGGTGCTGGTGGTGCTGGTGCTGGAATCTATTGCTATGATTCCTTTCCATCCATCATAAACTGTGTAATTTCAAAATGTATTGCTTGGAAGGGTGGCGGAATTTATTGCTCTCGTTCCTCTCCCTCCATTTGTTTTAGTGACTTCTGGAGCAATACCCCACAGAATTACTATGGTTGTTCTCTTGGTATAGGTTGTATCTCAACTGACCCCCAATTCATTGGAGGAGGGGATTATCACCTTGGCTCTTCCTCCCCTTGCATTGATGCTGGTTCAAACACGGCCCCTGCAATTCCTTCAACAGATGCAGATGGCAATCCAAGGGTAGTAAATGGCATAGTAGATATGGGAGCTTATGAGTATCAGAGGACACCAACCACAGGTTCTCTTACCATCACCTCTACCCCAGCAGGTGCTAATATTTACCTTGATGGAACAAGCACAGGCACGATTACACCGGCGATTTTAACCGGCATTATTTCCGGCACGCACACTGTAACGCTGACCAAAGCCGACTATTACGACTGGACAGGCATGGTAACTGTAATCGCAGAGGCAACCACAGAGGTTACTGCCACTCTGCCCCTGATTACTGGCTCTATCTCTATTACCTCCACACCAACTGGCACCAACATCTTGCTTGATGGAGTAGACATCGGCACGGTTACCCCATCTACATTAACCAGCATTACCCCCGGTGACCACACCATCAAACTGACCAAAGCCGGTTATTACGATTGGTTTGGCACAATAACCATAACAGCAGAGGCAACTACTGATGTTACTGCTACTTTAACGCTGATAGACAAAATATCCCCAACAACCACAGATAACGCACCAACAAGCTGGCAAAATGCCACGGTAACAGTAACCCTTACGGCAACAGATCCCACCCCATCATCAGGTGTAGCCAGAACTTACTACTCTGTGAATCAGGGGACATGGACTGTTGGCACGGTTGTGGTTATTTCATCCGAAGGGACAAACACACTGTCATACTATTCTGTGGACAACGCAGGTAATACCGAGACAACAAAAACTGCCATCGTGAGAATTGATAGGGTATCACCAATAACCACAGATAACGCACCAGCGGGCTGGTATAATAGTGTGATCACTTTAATTGCCACGGACCCTATCTCAGGTGTAGTCCAGACATACTACACCACAGATGGCTCAACCCCAACCATAAACTCTGCCACAGAAACGACCATCAACTTGACTACTGATGGCACATATACCATCAAATACTTCTCAATTGATAATGCAGGCAATGCCGAGGCAGTAAAAACAGCAGTCAATATCGTAATGATAGACAAGACCCCACCTGTTATTACTATCATCCCAGCAAATGGTGCTATCCTTCTTTCTACCCAAACTACTGTTGTAGGCAGTATTACCGACATCTCTCAATCTGCTTATGGAACATTGACTATTAATGGAACTTCAAGTGCGATTGATATTGCTGGAGACTCATTTGTGGCAACTACAACACTTTGTTACGGGAAGAACATTATTGTTGTAATCATCACAGATAAAGCAGGAAATATCAGTTCAAAAACAGTCTTTGTTGAAGTAGTAACCACCAAAGAACCTGTTTTACCTAATCAAACAGGTGAAACAGAGACAGCAGATGGAACAAGGATAGAGACCCTGAAGAATTACCCTGGTACAATGACCATTACTATTAATAATAAACCAAAAGAGGCGAATTTTGCTGTAGCTGATCAGAATCTGCCAAAAGGGATTGATATATCGCAGTTGGCTGAGGCAGTACGGGAATTCAAACTATTTAATGAAGAGGATGCAATAGCCAGCACAACCACCACAGGTAGATTTAGAATCACCATCTCATATCCAGTTACTGTTCCTGATAATAAAGCCATGGATCTTAGAATCTTCTGGATGGATCCATCGGACAATAAATGGAAGTTGGTGGGTGGCACAGTGGATACAATTAATCATACAGTTACAGTAGAGGTGGAACATCTTTCCATCTTCAGAGTTGCCTTCTATACATTTATTGCCTCTGACCTAACCAATATCCATGTCTATCCAAACCCATTCAAGCCCTATGATGGAAATTCAGATACAGGCATTCCTTACGATGGCTCTGTCAATTCAGGCATAATTTTTGATAGCCTAACCGAGGATTGCACACTCAAGATATTTAACCTTGCTGGTGAATTGGTGACAGAGCTTTCAGGAACAGGTAAGGTTCAATGGAATGCAAAGACGAAATCAGGGAAAGAGGTTGCTTCTGGAGTCTATATCTACCTGATAACAGACAAGGTTGGCAATAAGAAGACTGGAAAATTTACTATCATCAGGTAAAAACAGAAGTCAGGGGTTAGAATTTTATAATCTGTAGTAACTACTCAGGTAAAGTAATTCACCATGGAGAACACATAAGTTGATAGGTTTATAGGTTAATGAGTTTATAGGTTAAAGGAACACAGATTCATAAACCTATAAACCCTTCCATTTCCAACCCATCAACTATTCAACTTATCAACTTATCAACTTTTTGTGTCTCCGTGTCTCTGTGGTAAATTCCCCTCGCTGAGTAGTTATAATCTGTAAATAAAAAAGGAGGATAAGATGAAAAGATTAATTTTAGTGGTAAGTATTGTAATGCTGATAGGGAATTCTGCATATGGGAGCGATAATGGTGCAGGGACATCGGTTGCCCCATTCTTGAAATTGGGAGCGTCAGCCAAGTCTGCTGGTATAGGTGGAGTATCTGTTGCAATTTGTGAAGGTGTAGATGGCATTTGGTCTAATCCGGCCTTATTAGCCAATATTGAATTAAGAGAGGTTCTCTTTATGCGTCACCAATGGCTTGAAGAAGTGAATTTTAACTATCTTGCTGCTGTCTTGCCGTTAAAAAATCAAGGCATAGGTGCAAGTATCAATCTTATCAGCACAGGAGACCAGAAGAGAACAACATACTCAAATCCAGATGGTAATGGCAGTTTTAAGACAGGTGGAATGGTTTTGACTGCAGGCTATGGGAGAGAGATAAATAACCAGATTCAAGTTGGAGCGTCTGCAAAGTACATCAACCAGAAATTGGATGACAAAACCGGAACAGGAATAGGTGTAGATATTGGCAGTTTATATCAGACGCAAATTGATGGTCTTGTTGTCGGTGTTGTTGTCCAGAATATTGGTATATCAAAGATAACTTTCATAGAGAAAGAAGAAAAACTTCCCCTGATTATTAAAGCAGGTGCAGGTTATAGAATAAAAAATACTCTTATGGGAATAGATATAAGCAAACCTAATGACAACTCTGTTCAATTCAATCTTGGCGGTCAATATCAGATAACCCCCATTATTGATATAAGGGCTGGCTATGACTCATCTGTTGGGATTACTGCTGGGTTTGGTATTTCTCATCAAAATCTTACCCTTGACGGGTCATACCTTCTAACAGATGAAGTTGGCTCTACTTTCCGTCTTTCTGCCTCAAAAAAGTTTCGATAATATTACATGTCATTCTGGACATTGCCAGCAATTTTCATTTTGACTTTTAGATTCACCGCAGAGACGCAGAGTTCGCAAGAGAAATCGCAGAAAAAAGAAAGGCTAATAATATATTAAAAGCCAATAAGGAATTTACCATTAAGTTCTTGGTTTATAAGGAATCATGCAGCCTGCTTCTCTGCGTTTTTCTCTGCGTCCTCTACATCTCTGCGGTGAATCTGGTTGTTGTCCCAAAGCTCTGAGTATCAACCGTGTGTTCTTTGCGTCTCTGCGGTGAAAAAATGTCATAATTAGAATTGCTGCCCAGATACATCAACCCCGCACGACATGCGGATATTCCCCATCAAAGCATGCTGTACAAAACTCATTATTCTCCTTAGAGGATAATGCAGCAGTTAAAAGCCCCTCAAGACTCAAATAGCCAAGGCTATCTACTCCAATAAAATCTCTTGTTTCTTCAAGGCTATGGGTTGCGGCAATCAATTCTTTTGTGGTTGGTGTGTCTACACCATAGAAACACGGATATTTGATTGGTGGAGAACTTATTCTTAAGTGAACCTCTTTTGCCCCAGCATTCCTGACCATCGAAATTATCTTTTTACAGGTAGTCCCCCGAACGATAGAATCATCCACCAGAATTACCCTTTTATCTGCAACAACCTCTTTTACCGGATTTAACTTTATGGAAACTCCAAATTCCCTGATAGACTGCTTTGGATTGAGAAATGTACGGCCCACATAGTGATTTCTGATTAATCCAAGTTCGTATTTAAGCCCACAGCCCTCTGCATACCCTAATGCTGCCGATACCCCTGAATCCGGAATAGGGATAACTATATCTGCAGAAACAGGGGATTCTATGGCAAGTTGCTGGCCGCTTCGTTTTCTAACCTCATAAACACTTCTACCAAACACCTTGCTGTCTGGCCGAGAGAAGTAGATATATTCAAAAATACACTGCTTATATTTTTTTGGTTGCCTCTCAGGCTTTCGAGAGGTTAGTCCAGAATGATTAATTATAACCATCTCACCAGGCTCTACATCTCTTATGTATTCTGCACCAATAATATCCAAGGCACAACTTTCTGAGGCAAGTACAAAGCTGTCATTTAACCTTCCTATGCACAGCGGTCTGAATCCAAACTCATCTCTTATGCCAATCAATTCCTTGTTTGTCAGAAGGATAAGGGCATAGGCACCCTTGATGGAAGAAATGGCTTGAGTAATCCCTTGCTGCAAACCACAAGAGGCAGCATGGTTCACAATAAGCTGAATAATAACCTCACTATCGGATGTTGTTTGAAAAGCAGCCCCTTGTTTTTCCAACGACTCCCGAAGTGTATCGGCATTTACCAGATTCCCATTATGAGCAGCAGCAAGTTGTCCACCTGCATAGGTAACGCTAATTGGCTGAGCATTCTCTAAGATAGATGTCCCTGTAGTAGAATATCGCACATGCCCAATAGCTGCTGTAGTCGAGCTATCATCAAGCCGGGAATTTAAGAAAACCTCTGAAACAAGTCCCATCCCCTTAAATGTTTTTAGCCTGCCTTCTTGAAGAGAGGTAATCCCGGCACTCTCCTGCCCACGATGCTGAAGGGCAAACAACCCGAGATAGGTTAATCTTGCCGCTGCCAAAGGTTCATGTCCCCATATTCCAAATATTCCGCATTCCTCACGCATAGGTTACACCATCTCTTTGTAATAGTTCAGAGTAACTACTCAGCTACAAATGAATACAGAGATTTTTAGCCACGAATTACACTAATTACACGAATAAGAATTAAATTTTTCTTTTTTCTTTCCCCATTCGTGCCATTCATGGCTAATTTAACAAAGTCAAAATAGTTACCAATGTGCTTAACATAACAATAGCTGAGTAGTTACAGAAATTTAAGCACACCTTCATCGTCAAGGTGCATTCACCCGAAAGCACCGCGACCTTTGACAACAAGGGAAGGTGCGAGAATTCAATGTTTTCCAGATGATTATCAATTTTATGGTTCACGAAACGACAGAAATCTCCAAATCGGAAACGCAGTGCCGTTATTTTTGTCTATTGCCATAGCGAAAGCGATTTTAGAAAATTTTAAAAAGGAAGTATAATATTTAGGGACAGACACTTTTTTCTTCAATATTATTCTTGCCCATTAAATGAAGAGTAAATAAATGGTGTCTGTCCCCTATTTTTCCCGATACAACTCGAAGGTAAAATAGTTACTTGCGTCGTTTAGAAAGCCAATTATGGAATTCAAGTTGATTGCTACACCGTCATTCGATAGAACGACTCTCTTCTTCATCTTGCCCTCCTTCTGTGACTCAACTGCTAGCGATAAAAATAACTGGTGGGCTACTGCCCATCCAGTTCATTTTTCTTGTTAGATTTTCTTCGCTGTCTTTTTTCTTTTCTGTGATTTGTTTTCCCCCCTATACTATAGAACTCTATCCTTCCAATAGTCAGGGTCTCGATGGAGATGCATCACAGCAAGTATGAAAATTCCCCCGCCTTCATCATTATAAACGATTCCATATGGAAATCGCTTCGTCTGACATCGTCGAATATCACCTTCCAAAATGGTCCATGCATTAGGGTAATCGATGATATTCTGTATAGTTGCGTAGACTTCAATTGCAAAATCGTACCCGAGATATTGCTAGCGCCTTTTGTAATAATTGATGGCTTCGTAAAACTCAACCTCTGCTTCAGGATGAAATGAATATCTCATTTTGAAAAACACTTCCAAACTTTGGCAAATACTTCATCTCCTGGAATGGCAGATACTTTACCAGAACGCAACTCCTCTAAGCGACGCTTTGCCACTATTGTCCATTTTCGATCAATATCTTCGGTCGGGGAATTCAAACTCCGCAATAGTGAATCAACAACAATGGCTCTCTCTTCAACAGGAAATGAGATTGCTTCAGATATTAGTTCTTTCGTAGTTAACATGATACACCTCCATATCAAAGATTTTCTGCGTTTTTATACCGCTCCACGAAATAGTAACAGTGTTTTGTGTGTTTAACGATTGAGTTCAGCGGCGGCAAAGCCGTCCGCTGCAACGATTTGTTGAACTAATCCACAGTAGTGGCAGGTTTTCCAGAGTTTGGATTCGAAATATTTTCCATAATTTGAGTGTAACACATAGGATATGGAATGTCAAGAAAAAAA
>Ga0210020_1001988_pt1 | contig 16871 bp, 15 predicted proteins | sample CryGeymeta201514_FD_183980 | JGI IMG/M metagenome (GOLD analysis project Ga0210020, IMG submission 183980) | Groundwater microbial communities from Crystal Geyser aquifers in Utah, USA - Crystal Geyser metaG 2015-14 (SPAdes) (version 2) | ecosystem: Environmental > Aquatic > Deep subsurface >... | reverse complement strand
AAAAGCTTTGGAAATTGAGGATATCTTATGGCTTGACAGAATAGTTGATAAACTTGCTTGGAAGCATAATATTCTTCCTAGTGAGGTCGAAGAAACATTAAATGGAAACTGTAGGATATTTTTGAAAGAAAAAGGGAAGGTTGAAGGCGAAAACCTTTATAACGCGCTTGGAAAGACGTATTCAGGCCGTTATTTATCAGTCTTTTTTATAAGAAAGCTCCGGAACAAAGCCCTTATAGTGACCGCTAGGGATATGACAGAGACGGAGAGGAGGCGTTATGGGAAAAAATCGTCAACATAATGATATGTCAGTATATGAAGCCTCCGATTTTTGGGATGATCATGATTTTGATGAATTTGATGGTATCAAAGAGGTGAAGGATTTTGCCTTTTCCCCTCGGGCAAAAAAATACATCGGTATAGACAGTGAACTGTATGCCGCCATCAAGGACAGAGCTAAAAAAATGAATAAACCCGCAGAGGTCCTTATAGGCGAATGGCTTTCAGAGAAGACTGCTTCCTAAGATCATACAAAGAGGATTGAGCTATGAAAGCTAAGTATTTATCTGACGCCGACACGCTAAAGAAGCTGCAGGGCTGAGGGAGATTCCATATCAAGAAATGTCCGTAAATGCTGCGTAGAGACGCCTCCAGATTACCCGATAAAGCCATAGTCAGATCCTTAACATTTCAAGGCCCTCCCGCGGCTTGATTTTAATGATTGCAATGAATACAATGATGTCATATGGGTTTCAAGGGGGGTAAAGGAGATGGCAAGCTTAACTTTGCGGAATATAGATGACTCATTGAAAGCAACCCTCAGGATGCGTGCTGCCAAAAATGGCAGATCAATGGAAGAGGAAGCACGCCAAATCCTTAGACAATTCCTCTTGGCAAAGAAGTGCACAGGCGGTATGGGCTCCAGAATCTCCAAACGTTTTGCTGATATTGGAGGTGTTGACCTCCCTGAGGTGCCTCATTCAACTCCGCGTCAATCAGCGGTATTGCCGCCGGAGGAATCAGAGTGATTCTTCTGGACACGAATGTTGTTTCTGAATTGATGAGGAAAAAGCGTGATTCAAGGGTAATCAAAATGTACGATCCCCCCCATCCAGGTGAAATTCTCAAGGAGCTTTGCCTTAATCCGTTGGGTATAAGCATAACCAGAGCAGCGGAAGCTCTTGGGGTAAGCCGTAAGACGCTTTCCGCTATTTTAAATGGGAGAGCGGGCATCACTCCTGAGATGGCTATCAGGCTGTCACTTGCGTTCAATACCTCTGCTGAGAGCTGGCTTAACCAGCAGGCCTATTACGATCTGTCGGTTGCAAGGCGCAAAGACAAGGAATTCAAAGTTGAGAGACTCGCCGCCGCCTCTTGAAAATTTCTTAATGTTTATATGAAAATGCCCCTTGCCTTTATTCCTCCCCCCTCGACGGGGGAGGCAGGGATGGGGGTGATTTTTATCTTTCGTTGTGTCCCAAAAGGGCATGAGGGTTAGAAGCCATACCAGATATCAATGGAATTAGCGCGTTCATGAAAATATCCGTTGAAGAATCATCAGCCGGGCCGGTTATAAGAGGGGCTTTTCTATGAGGCGGTGCCTCATGGTTGTGGGCATGCACCGAAGCGGCACCTCTGCCCTTACGGGTGTGCTGGGCCTCCTGGGGCTTGATCTGGGCAGGAGCATCATGCCGGCCACGGAGGAAAACCCCCGCGGCTATTTCGAAAACCAGCGTGTAAACCGGATTAACGAGCGTCTCCTGGCAGCGCTGGGCTCCTCGTGGCACGATGTCTTTCCTCTTGAGGAGGGGTGGTGGAAAGCAGAGGCCGCGCGGCCCTTTGCCGGAGAAATAAGGTTGACCCTGGAAGAAGAGTTCCAGGAAAGCCCGCTTTTTGCCCTCAAGGACCCCCGCATGTGCCGCCTTTTTCCCCTGTGGCGCGAGGCCTTGGAGGATATGGGGATTGAGATATGCGCCGTCATTCCAGTGCGCCGGCCTGCCGAGGTCGCCGAATCCCTCAAGCTCAGGCACGGCTTTTCTCTGGAAAAGGGGCTTTTTCTCTGGATGATCCACACCATCTCGGCCGAGGCGTTCACCCGCGGTATGCCGCGCGCGTGGCTTTCCTTTGAAGGACTCCTTAATAATCCGAAAAAGACCATTGCCGGGATCGGACGAAGCCTCTCCCTGACTTTTCCCACGGCCTATGAAGATGTGCGGGAGGAGATCGCGGCCTTTCTGGAACCGGCCCTCAAGCACTTTAACCATAAGAAAGACTCCCGCTCCGGGATAACCCTTCCACGGATCGTGGGGGACTGGCACAGGCTTCTTACGGCCTCCTGCCGGCCGGATGGATGCGACCGAAAGACCATGAAGGCAATGGACGGTATCAGGGAGGAATTTGAGCGGCTCAGGGCCTTCTTTCAGCCTGATGAGATCCGAAACAGGCATGAATTCCTGCTGGCAGGTTCCGCTTCCGGGACGCAAAAACCTTTTGCCCCGGTGGAGAGGCCGGCCGCCGCTGTTACAGCCCCCAATCCTCCTGCGCCCAATCCCCCGCTTCTGGCCTCCGAGAGCTGGCAGTGGCTTCGGGAATACAGGGAGGCCGCCTCTGCACTCTCCTTGCCCCCCAATAAGGAGCGCAAAAAAAGCTTCTCGGTCAGCCCCCTCACCTATCACGCAAGGCCCATAACGGGAGACGGCCTCTTGCGGCCGCTTACGAGGGCACCCGAAAAACCCCGGATCATCCATGTGATCGGAAACATCAGGACAGGGGGTTCCACCAGGCTCGTGGTTGATCTCTATGAGCGTCTCGGGCACATCTATGACCAGGAGGTGATAAGCCTCGATATCCCGGACCCGCTTCACTATGACGGCTTTCCCTTCCATGACTTCTCCGAGCCTGTATCCGCGGAGGAACTTCAGAAGTTTTTTCGTGAAAAGGCCCCGCACATAATACATTTCCATTTCTGGGCAGATCCCTGGTATGAAAAGGTTATGGAGGCAGCCGCAAGAACAGGGGCGATCATCGTGGAAAACGTAAACACCCCTCACCGGATTATGCGGCACCCAGCGGTCGCCCATTACGTGTTTGTGAGCCGCCATGCAATGGATTCTGTTGCTCCCGGGCCCGAAAACGCATCCATAATCTATCCTGGAAGCGACGGGACAATGTTTGCGCCAGTGGGCGCCCCTGCGGATGATACAATCGGCATGGTCTATCGTCTGGACATAGACAAGCTGCGGGAAGATTCCATCCAGCCTCTTATCGAGGCGGTTCGGGCCAGACCGAGGACCAAGGTGATAATTGTGGGCGGGGGCGCCCTTCTTCCGTCCTATCGCAGACAGGTCGCGGAGGCCGGGTTGGCCGGCAGATTTCTCTTTGCGGGTTATGTCCCCTACCATGAACTTCCCTCCTGGTACGCCAAGTTCTCCGTCTTTGCCGCCCCCGTCTGGAACGAAAGCTTCGGCCAGGTGGTCCCCTTTGCCATGGCCATGGGGATTCCGGTTGCCGGATACGCAGTCGGTGCCCTCCCGGAGATTTTGGGGGCCGATGAGAAAGCGCTGAAGGAAACAGGCCCCGGCAGATCCCAGCCGGAAACCGGCTCAACCCCTGCTATAGCGAAGACCGATGTACCCGGCGAAATGGAGACGGCAGATTGCCTCGGACGAAACGAGGGCGAGCTTATTGACATCCTTATCAGGCTTTTGGATGACCGGGACCTGGGGCAGCGGATCGGAGATACCCTGCTGGCGCGCTTCAAGCGTTTGTTCAGGGTGGAGGCAATGATTGAAGGCTACGGCGAGCTTTACAGCCGACTCATTGCCTCGGGCGCCGATTCAGTTTCCATGCGGAGGGCAGGCTCATCTCGATGAAGATAGTTCATATCTCCACCTATGACATCCTCGGAGGGGCCGCCCGGGCGGCCTACAGGCTGCATTCCGGCTTGAAGGGCCAGGGCTATTCTTCCCAAATGGTTGTGAGGAAGAAGCAGTCATCCGATCCGGATGTTATTGGTGTAACACCTCTGGACACAGGCCAAGAAAATGAAAGGGAGCTTTTTTGCTACGCCGCGATTCAGGACAGATATATCAATGCAAACAGGACCAAACTGAGCAACACCATTTTCTCCCTTCCTTATCCCGGTTATGATCTATCCAAGCTGCCGGAGGTAATCGGCGCAGATGTGCTTAACCTTCACTGGGTCGCTTATTACCAATCTCCCTTTACCATCACAGCGCTGCTGCGGCTCGGGAAGCCTGTAGTGTGGACGCTTCACGATCAATGGGCCTTCACAGGAGGGTGTCACTACACTGCAGGGTGTGAAAGTTATATAAGCGATTGCTCCGATTGTCCTCAGCTTGCCTCGGATCCATACAGCCTGCCTGCAGGCGTGCTAAAGGATAAGATAGAGCTATTTTCAGGCTTATCCCTCACGGTAGTTTCGCCAAGCAGATGGCTGGCGGAATGTGTCAAGAACAGTGCTCTATTCGGGAGAATGAGGGTAGCAGTCATACCAAACGGTGTAGAAACAGACATCTTTAGGCCGATATCCAAGATGAGGGCCAAGAAACTGCTAGGCCTCCCTCCAGACACAATGACTGTGCTTTTCGGGGCTGAATACGGATCTGAGAGGCGTAAAGGGTTTAAGGAATTGGCTGCTGCAATCGGGCACTGCCTCTCTGATCCATGGTTTGAGGCCAAGGCGCGGGAAGACAAGGTGCGCATTCTTTGCTTCGGGCAGCCCGACGAGCGCATTGATTCCATTAAAATACCCGTCATTTCATTAGGGTACCTCAAGTCAGACCAAAAAGTCAGGGAGGCCTACAATGCGGCTGACGTATTCATTCAGTCATCTCTAGAGGATAACCTTCCCAACACTGTTCTGGAAGCCATGAGTTGCGGCACCCCGGTGATTGGATTTGATGTGGGGGGAATACCGGATATGGTTCAGGACGGCTCGGAAGGACGCATAATTCCGGCTGGGGATACCGTAGGGATGGCTAATGCTATCATCGGGCTTCTTTCAAGTCCTAACCTGCTAGTGGAAATGGGACAAAAATCTCGTTCAAGAACTGAAAGATTTTTTTCTCTTGGGAATCAGGCAAGAAACTATAGTGATCTCTATCTGGAACTCAGGGGTGAAGCAAAGGCATTTAGTAAGGCAGGGCCACAAACCAAAGGCAAGATTAGATTGAAACCAGGCGAGCCAGGAAAAAGATTTAGTCCATCCGTCCCCCTGATAACCCAGGGCGGATCCGATTTTTCAACGGTTTTCGACCGGGTTCTACTAAGGACTTTAAAAGACCTTTCTCCCAAACTGCAACGAGAGCTTGACGAATTGAATGCAGACAGAGAGCTTAGGCTCGATCTAATCAACAAGCAGGGCAAAGAGATCGAGCGGTTGCAGGCGGAAACGGACAAGTGGCTTAAGGAATGCGATCTATTGTGGGCAAAGGTCAACACAGGAGAAGGAGAGAGGAACCGGCTAGCCTCGGAGCTAGAAGAGGTAAAGGGGAGGCTTGAGGTATCGGAGGCTGACCGAAGTGAGAGACTTGAGGCCATAGAGAGGCAGGGGAAAGAGATCGAGCGGTTGCAGGCGGAAACGGACAAGTGGCTCAAGGAATGCGATACACTCTGGGAGAGGGTCAACAGGGGAGAAGGTGAAAGGAACCGAGTTGCCTCGGAGCTTGAAGAGGTAAAGGGGAGGCTTGAGGCATCGGAGGCTGACCGAAGTGCGCGTCTCGAGGTCATATTGAGGCAGGGGAAAGAGATCGAGCGGCTGCAGGCGGAAACGGACAAGTGGCTTAAGGAATGCGATATACTCTGGGAGAGGGTAAACAGGGGAGAGGGTGAAAGGAACCGAGTTGCCTCGGAGCTGGAAGAGGTAAAAGGGATGCTTGAGGTATCGGAGGCTGACCGAACGGATCGGTTACAGGTAATCTTGAAGCAGGGGGATGAGATTTCTAGACTTCAAGGGGAAAATAGCGCTCTTTTTGCTTCAAGAAATTGCTTTGATGCAGAGCTTGCCGAGTTAAAATCAAGGCTCGATGGCTCGGAGGCTGACCGAAGTGCGCGTCTTGAGGTCATATTGAAACAAGGCAACGAGATAGCGCAGCTCCAAGGGGATCTTCATCACTGGCTTAAGCAATGCGAAGAACTATGGAGTAGGATAAACGTGCTCCAGGATGAAAAAGGACAAACCGAATCTGAGTTGGGCAACCTTGAGAGAGCAAAGGCTGGGTTGGAAGAGGAAATGAGGATAATAAAAGAATCCAGGGGGTTCAGGTTGATGTGCCGTTTGGGTATGGTACGGGGTATCAATAATGGATGAAAATCAGGAATTTCTCGCTGCTTACGCTATGATCAAGAGACCTAAAATGCCAAGCATGGTCAACTATGATAGCGGGTCGCAAGTTAGGATAATAAGACAGCTAATATCGGTGGGGATTACTCCCATAGATTACGAAATAGATGTAGAAGATTATAGAACCTATTTTGATAATGCGGGTTATAAACGCAGTTTTCCAAACTATTACGATTTTAATCTGCATGAAAAATCTCTTGAGCATTATCTGTGCTCCCAATTGTTGTCACTTGGAAAGGAGGATGTTTACATAGATGTCGCCAGCGAACATAGCCCTGTTCCTGAGATCTACTCCCGACTTTTTGGAGCGAAATGTTATAGACAGGATTTGTTTTATCCGCCCGGGCTTAACGGAGACAAAATTGGCGGTTACGCAGGCAATATGCCGGTCTCTTCTGGATTTGCAACAAAGATGGGGCTTCACTGTTCACTTGAGCACTTCGAAGGCCGTGCAGATATTGCTTTCTTGAAGGAGGCTGGGAGGGTTCTTAGACCAGGGGGCCGAATTTGCATAATCCCTCTTTATCTGTCTGAGTTTTATGGGGTTCAGACTGATCCAGTAGTTGCCATGAAGGACAACGTTGCTTTCGATGAAGATGCTGTTATCTGCTGCGCAAAGGGATGGGGGAATAGGCATGGCCGTTTCTATGATTACCTGCACCTGGAGGAGAGAATTGTCGAGAATCTTGGAGAAATGAAAATCACTGTTTACGCCTTCACAAACGCCAAAGAAGTAGACCCGTCAGGTTATGTGCTCTTTGGTGTGGTCATTGACAAACCTGCCATGTAGCTATGCGTGAAAAATTGTCTATTTCTTCATGTGCCGAATACCAAGCGAAGCAGGCACAAATGAATATACTTATCCTTAACACGGATATGCCGGTATTCCCCGGCGGCATGGGATGCGAGTATCTCCACACAACCAACCTGGCTGCGCTTGCCAGAAACCTCGGGCTGGTTTCCATGGTGCATAGCCACGAGCACCAAAGAATGAAAGGGATATTAACCGAGAGAGGGGTAAAACCTTTTTTTTGGGAAAGCCCATGGATGAATCTACCGCCGCAGGAAACACAATTACCTTCGCTCAGAACTAGGATACTGACAAATCTATATTATTTCCTGCTGGCCTCCCTCAATAGGCCCGTTGACACAGTCGCCCGCGACTTCCAGTTCCGCAATATGGGATGGCCTCTGATAAATGCCCTCGTCGAGAGAAACTGGGATGCAATAGTTGTGATTCAAAGCAGTTGTGGCCGCTGGATCAACTTCTTGCCCCCAGCTCCGGCGAAGATTCTCGTGCTTCATGACGTAAGAGCCCTGGTTTATGAAAGGAAGGCAAGAAGTGCAAAGAATATCTCAGAGAAGATATCCGCCTGGTATGAGGCCATCCAATACCGCCGTCTGGAGAAGAAATTCTGTCGAGATTATGATTTGATCATAACGGTCTCTTCGGCGGATGAGAAGTGGGTAAAGGAGCACTATGATCCTCCCGCGCTGGTAACTGTTCCACTACCTGTTGACGGGGATTACTTTTTGCCTCTTCCCGGTAAAAAGTCTGCAAAGGCAATGATAGTCTTTACCGGAATGATGAACCATCCGCCAAACGAGGATGCGGTCTTCTATTTTGCACATACTGTTTTTCCTTTGGTGCGAGGTGGCTTTCCTGACGCGGAATTCTGCATTGTGGGAAGAGACCCGACTCAAAAGGTGAAGGACCTTGAGAGGATTGAAAATGTTAAGGTGACGGGCTTTGTCCCTGATATAAGGGAGTACCTGACTGAGGCGACCGTTATAGTTGTGCCCCTGCGGTTCGGTGCCGGCATGCGCAACAAGATTCTTGAGGCATGGGGCATGGAGAAGGCTGTTGTCTCCACATCTGTAGGCTCTGAGGGCCTTGATTGCAGACAGGGGGAGAATATCTTCATCGAGGATGAGCCCCGTAAGATGGCCTCACAAATTGCACGGCTTATTGAAGACGAAGAACTCCGGTTGCGCCTGGGCCGGGCAGGTCGGGCAGTGATAACCCGCAATCATGATCCAGTGCAATTGGGTAGAGCTTATTACAACGCAATCACCTCGGCAGTGGAGGTTAAGAAGGCAAAGCGGGGACCCATGAAGGCTGTAATAGACCTAAGGTGGATGAGGCCAGGCTTTGCAGGAGGAATAGAGGATCTTTCAAGATCATTTCTCAAGGAGCTTTTGAAATTAGACAGGATTAACAGTTATAGAGTCTTGGTTCCCGCAGAGGTAAAATATGATTTTGATTTGCGCCATAACGACAACATTGAGATAGCTGCTGCCGACGGTCCTTTATACCATTGGCGAAGATTTTTCATGCGTGGGGCCGGATTTGCCGCGCGTAAGCTTAGGCTTGATTATCGTCGAACGAATGAAACAGAAATATTGCGGCAACTGCACAGCATGGACTCAGAGATAGCTCTTTCAGTGCCTGGCTATATCAGTTTTGATCTTTATCCGCTGCTTAATGTCCTAATCGTCCCGGATATTCAGCACGAATACTATCCTGAGTTTTTCACCCCTCAGGTGTATGAGGAGCGAAAGCGGCTCTATACAGATTCGATAATGAGGGCTCAGCATATCTGTGCGATTTCGGAATACACGAGACATACCCTGATGGAGCGATTTGGTATTCCCGGAGAGAGGATTACCACCACGCACCTTGCCGCCGATCCCATCTTTCAGCCGGGAAGTCCCTTTCGAAATGACGGGGCGGCGATGTTGAAGAGACACGGTCTTGTAAAGGGTGAATACCTTTTTTTCCCCGCCAAGACGTGGCCGCACAAGAATCATGCAGCAGCCGTAAGGGCAGTCGCTTTACTTAAGGACGCCTACGGATTGGATGTGCCGCTTGTCTGCACAGGTGGCGAGCGGGAGGCACATCCTGAATTGATTAAGTTGATCAATGAGATGTCTTTGGAAGGAAGGGTCAAATTTCTCGGCTACTGCCCGAAGGATCATCTGCCTTCGCTTTATGAAGGCGCCGGAGCAGTTGTCTTTCCTTCTCTTTTTGAGGGATTCGGCATGCCGGTGCTTGAGGCCATGTGGTGTGGATGCCCGGTTGTATGCAGCAATAATACAAGCCTGCCGGAGATAGCCGGTGATGCCGCGCTCCTGGTGGAGCCATTGAGTCCGGAGGCATTGGCAGAGAGTGCGTTTAAGGTCTTGACTGATGCCGAATTGAGGCTTGACCTTATTGAAAAAGGGCGCAGACAGGCGCAGAAGTTCTCCTGGCGCAGATTTACCTTGCAATTGGTTCAGGTCATGAGTCAGGTTAGGGAAAATAATTGACAGGATTTTGAAGCTCCTTATGGGTACAGGAAAACCGCTTATTTCAATAGTAACACCGTCACTGAATCAGGCGCGTTTCATCAGGGAAACGATAGAAAGCGTCTTGAATCAAGACTATCCTGAATATGAACACATTGTGATGGACGGAGGATCAACTGATGGAACAATTGATCTTCTTAAGGAATATAAACATCTCAAGGTGGTATCCGAGAAAGACCGCGGCCAGGCGGATGCAATCAACAAAGGCTTCAGGCTGGCAAAGGGCGATATCCTTGCTTACCTTAATGCTGACGACACTCTTCTGCCTGGAACTCTGAAACGTGTTTCAGAGGAATTGAATCCTGTTGCCGGGCCTTTTATTTTTATGGGACGCTGCAGATTCACCGACGAATCCGGGAGATACACGGGCATAGAGCATCCAAGCGAATACGAAGGCCATTTGCGGTTGCTTAAGATATGGAAAGGACATACAATACCTCAACCGGCGGTATTCTGGGCCAGAAGGGTGTGGGATGAGTGTGGTCCTGTGGATGAGTCGCTCGCATGCTCATGGATAGATTACGACTTATTCTGCAGGTTCTCAAAAAGGTATGATTTCCATGTGCTTGATGACCTTTTTGCAACCTACAGATTGCACATGGATTCCAAGACCTGCCAGGCAGGTGAGGCTGACATCCTGAAGGATTCCATAAGAGTGAGCAAGCGTTATTGGGGTTCACCGCTTCTGCCGAAATACTGGTTTCTTCTTTCATCACTTGCTGTTTTCAGGTTCAATAGAAGGATAAGGGCAAGGGCCTGGATGCGGAAGTCAGGCGATTTATATCGAAACGGTAATAAGTTTGGCTTCTTACGCTATGGTATTTCCGGCCTTTTACTTGCCCCCGAGGTGGCCTTCAATGTTTATGCCTACCCGAGATTGAGAGGGCGGGCAGGGGCTTTGATAAAAAAGACATTACACCCGATAAGGTCTCGTAGCAGGGACAATCCGCAGACTAAGGTTTTTCTGCGAAGGACCGACCCCTGGGATGATGGTTGGGTAGGCCCAAAGTTTGCTGCACAGTATCAACTGGAGCAGGATGCCGCCGTTTTGGAATTGCTCGGATTTGCTAACCTTCAGTTTCTGGGTAATTCCTTGAAGCTGAGCATAGCAATAGACGGAGAAATGGTTGGAGTTCATAAGATAGACAAGGACGGTAACTTCTATCTTGCCTTGCCCCTTAAGAGGCCTATGGCCTCAGGTATGCATAAGATCGAAATAGAGGCAGGTAAATGGTATGTTCCGGACAAGTTCCTTGCAAATAAGGATTTTAGACCTCTTTCGTGGCAGTTGGGCAAAATATCGTTTAGATGAATAAGAATTATTCCAAGACAAAAATATGTTTTAATATATTAGCCTTTTGCGCGATCTTGATTTTTGCGCATACATCTTCATTGGCCTGGCACATCCCTGAAACCGGGCAAGACCTTTGCTATGACAACGCTGGTGAGATTACCTGCCCAGATTCGAGCTCTGCCTTTAACGGCCAGGACGGCAACTACTTCATCAACCCCCCTTCATACACCAAGCTCGACAGTTCGGGTGCGGAACTTCCTTCGGATGCCTCATCCATGGCCATGGTTCGCGACAATGTTACAGGCCTTATCTGGGAGGTTAAGAAAAGCAAGGACGGCCAGACCGACTACGCTGATCCACACGACGCGGATAATTATTACACCTGGTTTGATAACGATTCTGAGACAAACGGCGGAGACGTGGGTACCGCCGGAGATCTCAACGATACAAAGGATTTCATCTCTTCCCTGAACAACGAAAGGTTCGGTGGATTTGATGATTGGCGCCTGCCCACAGTTCTCGAAATAGCCTCCATCATTGATTACGGCCGCTACGGACCTGCTGTTGATCCGGCCTTCTTTCCGAATATCATGCCGGCCGGATATTGGTCTAGCGTCACACATGCTTCCAATCCCAGCTACGCATGGAGGATTGATCTTGGCAGCGGCATTGACGATTATTTCCCAAAGGCAAACAGCTATTATGCGTTTGCCGTGAGGGGAGGAAAGACGGCAAATGCATTTGTCACAAATGGTGACGGAACAGTTACCGACAGCTCCACCGGCCTTGTGTGGGCCCAGTACCCTGCTAAAGGCGGCTCCGGCAATTCTCAGACAATGACCTGGCAGGAGGCCCTGTCCGACTGTGAGGCTTCGATGCTGGGTGGATTTCCCGACTGGAGGCTTCCGACCATAAAGGAACTTCTCTCCATAGCCGATTATTCGAAAACAGGCCCGGTGATTGACGAATCCGCCTTCCCTGCAACCCCAGGCTCTCTTTTCTGGACCGGCACGACAGCGGCGGCCGATCCTGCCGGTGCCTGGCATGTGGACTTCGGCTCAGGAGGCTCTTCTTACTGGGTGCAAAAGACTTCGGCACTCTATGTGAGGGCTATGCGCGGAGGTAAGGCTCCCGTGCCCGATGCCGGTTCATTAACTGTCAATATTGAACCGACAGCGGCTCGTAATTCAGGCGGCCAGTGGAGAAGGCTTGGAAGCTCCGAATGGCACGACAGCGGATATATCGAAGCCGGTCTTCCTGTGGGGACTTATCTGGTTGAGTTCAATGAGCCGGCAGGCTGGGTGCCGCCGCAGGCTCTAAGTGTTGAAGTCGTGAAGGACCAGCAGGCAGAGGCAACTGGAACCTACAGCCAAATGCAATACAGCGTATTTTATGTTGCTAAGGACGATCCAGACTGCGGCGGCAAATCCCCCTGCTTCGCTGAAATTACGCAGGCTATGGCTGAGCCGGGGAATGCAAAAATGATTAAGATTGCTGAAGGCGACTACGCAGAGCATATTCACGCCGACAAGAACGAATCTCATATTTTCCAGGGCGGCTATAATGCTTCATTTTCAAAAGTTGTATCTTTCTCAAGTGTTTCCGATATATCAATAACCAACGGGAACCTCATTCTTGAAAAAGTCCAGATCGGTAGTCCCTCAATTGCTTCTCAGGCGGCTTCGCCCGGGCAGGTTTATGGTGAGAGCTTATCTGAAAGCGCGGTAAGTACCTCCACTGTTGTGACCCCTAGCTTTAGTGAGGAACTGCTTGCCTCAGCAAGGCCGGGATCTCCGGAAAAAGCCCTTTTGAATAGCCTAGGTAGGGATGTGGAAGCGATCTTTAGTGGATGCACTTCGCCTCGAAGCTCAGGCTTTCCTGTTGACGTTTTGCTTGATCTATATGAGCACTCTCTGTGGCGCTCTCCATATCCTTGGGCAATTAAAATGTGGCTTTGCTATACGGACTACCTTACTGCTAAGATAGGTGCCGATGAGAGCCAGGTGATCTGGTATATTACAACCTTTATCTTTGAATCCGAGGAGTACTGGCAGAGAAAGAGAAATCCTGATCAAACCATTGAGGATCTATATGCAGGGCTGCTCTCCAGGAGACCATCAGCGGATGAAAGGGCTACTTGGCTTAACGGTGATTGGACATTTAGACAGGCTGTCTTTGCATTGACAAGGGGATCTGAATTCAAAGGAGTCATGGCTGAAAGATGGGCCATTGAAATAGCTAAGACAAATCGAAGGGAGTTTATAAATCTCTATATTGGCCTGGTGGATCGCTTTCCTACTAACGAGGAGCTGGATCTTTTTGAGGCGGAATTCGGCCTGCGATTTGACTTCATTGGCTTCCAAGAAAGCTTGAATGGTTATATTATGATGTCCGATGAGTTCAAGAAACTTGAACCTACTGAACGTGGCGCAAATCTTAGGCTCGGTTTAACGCTCATTGGCCCTGACTTTGACGCGCTTTATCTTATGCCGCCTGAGCGCTAAGACAGTGGTCGCTGGTGACAAGGTCAATGGAAGGATGGCAATAATTAGGGATCCTCTATGTCATCATTTGAGGTGCTTAGCGACATTTCAGATATTGAGGTAATTGCAATAGGTAGCTCTATAAGAGATCTCTCGCGATTGGAAAAGCAGTATGGGCATGGTCACTGGCGCAAGCTTAAGGGAACTGCTACTATTCATGTTTCGACGTGCCATACTCGCCTGGCTGAACTTCACTGGTATGAAGCTCACGGAATTGGGAGAAAGGAAATCAAGCGAAAACGGTATATGGATTTTAAAAAATGAAGGCAAGTTTTGCAATATGCATTAAAAACTCAAAATATCCCGCTTCACTTGAACTGCACAAGGTTTATCGGGTACTGCCCGATAAAGATGCTGAAACGGATGGTGATCTGCGGATAATTGATGAGAGCGGAGAGGATTATCTTTACCCTGCTGATTACTTTGTAATGACAGAGGTCACAGAGGAAGCTGCCCCTATTCTCATGGGTTCGTTCGAGCAAGCAATGCAGGCTTCTTGAATCAGCATTGGAAGGTTCCGTATCTGATCTGTGCGGCAGCATTTCCTATTCCGATTTCCAGAGAAGTTCGGCCTATTGCCAGGCACAGAGAGATGCAGGACAGTCTTTCAAAGCACTTTCTATAGGTGCTAAGGGGATAGTCTCATGAAGAACTTAAAAAGCTATTTTGAGGAGACTACTAGATGGCTCGATTGACTTATTTAATCTCAGTAATGCTTTTTTCTCTGATTTTAAGTTTTATAGCGCCTGCTGCCCACGCCGGCCAGCAGTGGTACGTATGCAGTATAGTCAAGGTAGGCCAGAGCGGTGGCCGTGATTATGTACAGCTCACGCATGTTCCTAACGAGGGCGCGGCTGCTTTTACGGCCAGGTACTTCAAGCTGCCGGCCGAAAAGGCAAAAGAGATGCTTGCAGTCGCCCTTTCAGCTGTCACAGGCGGATTCAAGGTTGAGGTCTATGTTGACGGGCAGATAGAGTATTCGGATCTTTACGCTATGTATCTTTTGGCTGAACAATGATCGAGTATTCAGAAAGAGAGAGCGGCGTCTTTTCGGGAAACAGGATTCTTATTACGGGCGTCTGCGGCACAATAGGCAGCGAACTGCTAAGGCAGAGCCTTGAGTTGGGTGCCGAGGAAGTGGTCGGGCTCGACAACAACGAAATGTCAGTATTCTTTCTCGCGGAGCAGTACAGGGCTGAGCCGAAGGTGAAGCTTTTCTTTGCTGATGCCAGGGACCTGGACAGCCTTTCCCAGCACATGAAGGGCGTTCAGATAGTTATCCATGCGGCAGCCCTCAAGCACGTCATCGTATGCGAGAGGTCTCCCCGCGATGCCATAAGGACCAACATCATTGGTGTTCAAAATGTGATAGATGCAGCGCTAGCAAACGGAGTGGGCCGGGTTGTATTTACAAGCTCAGATAAGGCTGTGAACCCGACCAATGTAATGGGGACGAGCAAGCTTATGGGCGAGCGTCTTATGACGGCGGCAAGCGCCTTGGGTCAAGTCGGAGGGACTGTCTTTGCCTCAACCAGGTTTGGTAACGTCCTTGGCAGCAGGGGGTCGGTAATCCCTGTGTTTCTAGCACAGATAAGGAAAGGCGGCCCTGTCACAATCACCGATGACAGGATGACCAGGTTCATCATGTCCATAGAGGAATCGGTTAGACTGGTGCTCGATTCAGTAAGCATGGCGCGAGGCGGAGAGGTCTTTGTAACCAAGATGCCCTCCATCCGCATTATTGATCTTGCCAGGATTATGATAGATGAGTTATCTGAGGTTACCGGCAGGAGTTCCGAGGAGTTGGCAATCGAAAAGATAGGGTCAAAGGCCGGGGAAAAGCTTTATGAGGAGCTTTTAAGCGAGGAGGAAACCAGAAGGGCCGTAGAGCTTGAAAGATACTTCGTGATCCTGCCTGCCTTCAGAGCGGTTTATGATAATATAGAGTATGATTATCCTGGTATCGTGTCTTCAAATGTGGCGCAACCTTATAACTCAAGGAGGCAGGCGCCTATGCAAGCCGAAAAAATAAGATCTTTTCTTAAAGAACACAGTTTAATCTAAAGGGGGCAACCCAAATGCGAGTTCTTATCCTGGGGGCTGACGGCTACCTCGGGTGGCCGGCAGCCATGCATTTTTCGGCCAAAGGCCATGAGGTTGAAGCTGTAGACAATTATTTCAAGAGGAAGACATGTCTTGAACTTAACTGTGAATCCCTATTGTCTATTCCTAATTTGCACGCAAGGGCGGCATTGTGGGAGAGCCTAACCGGCAAGAGGATCGTTGTGAAGATAGGCGATATAGCGGACTACTCATTTATATCGGAGGTATTTAAGGAGTTTCGTCCCGAAGCTGTAGTTCATTTTGCCGAACAGCCCTCCGCCCCCTATTCGATGATGGATCAAGCGAAGGCCTTTTTCACGATTCAAAATAACCTGCTTGGAACCCTCAACATAGTTTATGCGATGAGGGAATTCTGCCCCGACTGCCATCTCATAAAGCTTGGCACCATGGGAGAGTATGGAACGCCTGAAATAGACATAGAGGAAGGCTGGATCGAAATCAATCACAAGGGGCGGAGAGACACATTTCTTTTTCCAAGGCAGGCAAGCTCTCTCTACCACACAGCTAAGATACAGGAAACAGATCTCCTCTGGTTCTATGTGCGCACCTGGGGCATCCGTGTCACTGACCTGATGCAGGGGCCTGTTTACGGAATAACGACACCTGAAATAGAAAAGGATCAAGGTCTTGCAACCTCCTTCCACTATGACGAGGTATTCGGCACAGTTGTCAACCGGTTCGTTGTGCAGGCCGTTGCCGGCCACCCATTGACCGTCTATGGACAGGGAAATCAGGTGAGGGGCTATATTAACCTTATTGATGCCATATCCTGTGTCTATCTTGCTGCTGAAATACCCGCCGATGCGGGCACTCTCCGAGTCTTTAACCAGATAACAGAAACATTTTCAGTAAATGAACTCGCCCGCAGGGTAAGAGCAGCGGGCGTGACTTTGGGCTACGATGTAGTTGTTCAGAGTGTCGAGAATCCGAGGGTTGAAAAGGAGTCCCATTATTACAATCCAAAATACACAGGGCTCCTGGAGCTTGGACTGAAGCCCCATTTCCTGACCGAGGAGTTGCTGAAGGAAATGTTCAGGGTGGTATCTCAAAGAAAAGAGGGCATTATATCAGATAATATATTCAAGGGGATAAAGTGGAAGGGCTAGCTTGCATTAGCATTTTGTTGTCCTTAAAAGGCGTGTCCAAGAATGAATGAATCACTGATAGGTCTTCGCCTGGCAGGCCTTGCGACAGGCAT
>Ga0210020_1001969_pt1 | contig 16992 bp, 18 predicted proteins | sample CryGeymeta201514_FD_183980 | JGI IMG/M metagenome (GOLD analysis project Ga0210020, IMG submission 183980) | Groundwater microbial communities from Crystal Geyser aquifers in Utah, USA - Crystal Geyser metaG 2015-14 (SPAdes) (version 2) | ecosystem: Environmental > Aquatic > Deep subsurface >... | reverse complement strand
CGGCAACCTGCGCCCTTCGAGGCCGGCGAGCAGGTTTTCGCAGGCCATTTCGGCCATGCGCTTGCGCGTGCCGCGCGTCGCGGAGCCGATGTGGGGAACGATCAGGCAATTCGGCAGTGAATACAGTGGATGATCGGGCGGCAGCGGCTCCGGGTCGGTGACATCCAGCGCGGCGGCGGCAATCCAGCCTTCGGTCAGGGCACGCGTCAGTGCGGTGGTATCCAAGATCGGGCCGCGCGCCGCGTTGACCAAAATCGCGGTCGGCTTCATCTCTCGTAAAACAGTCTCGTTGATCAAGCCACGCGTCTCGGAGGTCAATGGGCAGTGCAGGCTGACGAAATCACTCTGCCGGATCAATTCATCGAGTGACAGAAACGTTGCCCCGAGCGCCGCTTCGACATCCGGACAAGAGGCGGTATCAGTGTACACCAGCCGCAGGCCAAAGCCGCGCGCCCGTTCGGCCACGGCGCGGCCGATTTTGCCCATGCCAATGATACCCAGCGTTGCCCCGCGCAGGTCCGCGCCCAGCCAGCCGGTCGGCGACCAGGTTTTCCAGCGACCGGCGCGCGCATCCTGAGCGGATTCGGGCAGCCGCCGCGCCGCAGCCAACAGGAGCGTCATCGTCAGGTCGGCAGTGGCGTCGGTCAGCACGCCGGGCGTGTTCCCGACCGGGATGCCGCGTGCCGTGCAGGCCGCCACGTCAACATTATCCACGCCGGCGGCCATGTTGCTGACGACGCGCAGTTTGGGCATACGCTCCAGAAGTTCCTCACGCACCGGAATGGTCAGCAGGCAGAACAATCCCTCGGCTTCGCCGAGGAGGTCCGCCAATTCTGGAGCAAGTTGCGTGGCATTCTCCGGCCCTGCAACGGCACGGACTTTGCCTCGAAGGGAGGCTATCCAATCCTCAGGGAGGGTGTGCGTGATAAGGACAAGCGGTTCCAAAAGAAGCTCAATTTTCAAACTGCCTCGTTATCTCGGATGGCGTTTTGTATGTTCTCAACCTCAAGCTATTACTCACCACGAAAATACTACTGAACGCCATCGCGCCAGCCGCGATCATGGGGTTCAAGAAACCTGCCGCCGCAGCCGGGATCAAGATCACGTTGTAGAAAAACGCCCAGAACAGGTTCTGCTTGATCGTGCCGAGCGTCTTGCGCGAGAGCGAGATCGCCCGCGCCACGCCGCGCAAATCGCCGCTGATGAGCGTGACCGGGGCAGCCGCCATGGCCACATCGGTACCCGTCCCAATCGCGATTCCAACATCTGCTTGAGCCAGCGCCGGGGCATCGTTGACGCCATCGCCGACCATGGCCACTACGTCAAAGGTCGAACGTCGAAGGTCGGGAGACTTTTGACCCTTCGACAGGTTCAGGGCAGGCTTTTCAACCTTTGACTGCAATCTTTTGACCTCCGCCGCTTTCCCTTCCGGCAATACTTCAGCCAGAACAATGTCAATCCCAACTTGCTTCGCGATGGCCGCGGCAGTCTTGCGATTGTCGCCGGTCAGCATGGCAACTTTCAAGCCCATGCGATGCAGTTCAGCGATGGCCTCCTGTGAGCCGTCCTTGACCGTATCGGCGACGGCGATGACGCCGCGCACCGCGCCATCCACGGCCACCAGCATGGCTGTTTTGGCCTCGGATTGCAGGTGTTCGACTTCACCCCTCAGGAACCCGTTTTCTTCGAGAAAACGGGTTCCTGCGATTCTTTCCATCATGCGCAGGTTGCCCACCGCAACCGCGTGACCCTCTACTTCCGCTTCGACGCCGTTCCCGGCCTCGGCTTTGAATCCGCCCGGTTCGACGAGCAGCAGGCCGCGCGTCGTGGCTTCCGCCCAGATGGCTTCGCCCAGGGGATGCTCGCTCCCCTTCTCCACCGAAGCCGCCAGCCGTAGCAACTCGTCCGCAGTCAGAGAATAGAGATTAGAGACTAGAGATTGGTCTTGACTACTCTCTACTCTCGACTCTCTAATAACTATGTCCGTAACCGCCGGCTGCCCCTTCGTGATCGTGCCGGTCTTATCCAGCACCACCACCGAGACGCGCCCGGCGCGCTCCAGCGCTTCACTGCTGCGGAAGAGAATCCCCAACTCCGCGCCTTTGCCCGTCCCGACCATGACCGCCGTCGGCGTGGCCAAACCCATCGCGCACGGGCAGGCGATGACCAGCACCGCCACCATGTTGATGAGCGCCCGCGTGAACGCGGTCGTGTCCGCGTTGACGGGCAGGGCCGGGCCGAGGAAATACCAGCCTGCGAAAGTCAGCGCCGCCGCGCCGATCACCGCCGGGACGAACCACGCCGAGATCTGGTCAGCCAGCTTCTGGATGGGCGCTTTGCTGCCCTGGGCTTCCTCCACCAGACGAACGATCTGCGCCAGCGCGGTCTCTTTGCCGACTTTGGTGGCCTCGAACTTGAGCAGCCCCAGCTTGTTGAGCGTCGCGCCGATGAGCGGGTCGCCGGGACCTTTCTCGACCGGCAGCGACTCGCCGGTCAACATGGATTCGTCCACCGCCGAGCGCCCGTCCACGACCACACCGTCCACCGGGATTTTCTCGCCCGGCCGCACGAGCACCACGTCGCCGACGCGCACCTCGTCCACCGGCACTTCCAATTCCACACCCTCACGCACGATGCGGGCGGTCTTGGCGCGCAGGCCCATCAGTTTCTTGATGGCCTCGGACGTGCGTCCCTTCGCCCGCGCTTCCAAGAACTTGCCCAGCCGGATGAGTGTGATGATGACCGCCGCGGTCTCGAAATAGACGTGCCCCGACAGCAACTCCAGCATCACCACGATGGAGTAGACATACGCCACCGACGAACCCATGGCGATGAGCACGTCCATGTTGGCCGAGCCGTTGCGCAGCGCCTTGTACGCGCCGGCGTAATACTGCCCGCCGACGTAAAACTGCACCGGCGTCGCCAGGGCAAACATCAACAGGATCGGCCACGCCTGCTCCATCCACATCATCGGCAGGATGCGGAAATCCAGTCCCATCGAGAACAGGAACAGCGGGACGGTGAAAATCAGCCCGGTGATGAGCAGACGTTTCTGCTGGCGGATCTCGGCCTCGCGCGCTTTCTCTTCCGCGTCTTCGGCCTCGCCGCCCATCTCCACCGCTTCGAAACCGGACCGGGCAACTGCCGCCCTTATCTCAGCCTGACTCACCACCGTCGGCACGTACTTGACGCGGGCGTGCTCAGTAGTAATGCTGACCTGGGCCTCCAATACGCCTTCCAGTTTCGCCAGCGTCTTTTCGAGACGGCGGGCGTCGTTGTCGTCGGCGAGGCGCTTGATGACCAGGTCCGCCTCGCCGGCCGCCACGCCATAACCGGCGCGTTCGACGCGGCCGATCAAGTCACCCAGCCCGACGGCTTGCGGGTCGAATTCTACAGTAGCCCGCTCCGAGGACAGGTTGACGACCGCCGACCCAACACCTTCGAGTTTCTTGAGACTGCGCTCGACGGTGGCAACGCAGTTGGCGCAGGTCATGCCGGTGATGGGGAGGGTTAATTGTTTGGCTTCTGTCATTTTGAGTTTCGGGTCTAAGGGTACAGGTCGAAAGTCGAAGGTCAAAGGTCAATCATTCTGACAGTCTGACCTTCAACCCTTCGACAATGCTTCGGCAAGCTCAGCACACCGGCTCAGGGCAGGCCCTTTGACTTTCAACTATTATTTACGCCGCGACCGGGTAATTGATTTCCGCCATCAACGCCTTGATCTTCGCCTCGTCCGCCGGGACGTCGAAGACGATCTCGACCTTCTTGCTGGCCGCGTCCGCCTTGACGGAATTCACACCCGCCAGTTCCGAGACTTCGGTCTGGATGGTGTGCACGCAGTGCATGCAGGAAATGTTGGGGACAGAATAAGTTACTGTTTGCATGAGAAACTCCTTTTGGGAAAAGTATCAAGTACACAGGTACACAAGTATCAAGTACACAGGTACACAAGTAAACAGGTACTTGTCTACTTGTCTACTTGTTTACACTTTATTCGCCATCTCAAACACCTCGCCGATTTCCTTCAGCACCCGCTCGCGCTCGCTTGGGTCCTCCCCGCGGATGGCGGTCGTCACGCACGAATTCAGGTGATTCTCCAGGATGGCTGTGCTGACCTTGTTCAGCGCGGCCTGTACCGCCTGGATCTGGCGGATGATGTCAATGCAGTAAGCATCTTCCTCCACCATGCGGGTCACGCCGCGCATGTGCCCCTCGATGATCTTCAGCCTTTTCAGCGTTTCTTCATTTCTCATGGCGACAATCCTTTTCTCGTCGCAATCCCCCCCAGGGGGGTGGGGTAGCGCATATTATTACCGATTATATCCAATTTGTCAAGGTGAAACGTGGAATTGTATGCCCTCGTAGTCTCTCCGTGTTACAATCCATACAAACCGGAGGATAAGCTACGTCACACAAAGCGCACTTTTTCATTTCCGAAGGAGCCGGTGGAAAGACGAGCCACGATTTCAGCGCCTCCGAAGTCATCCGGGAATTCTTCAGCCAGCACCCCAAGCCATGATTGACGCTTCTCGGCTGATCTTCATCCACGGCTCCGAAAGCAACAGCCAGACCTACAAGGCGACCCTCTTGCGCGGCCTTTTCCCCGGCATGGTCACGCCGGATTTCACCGGCAGCCTGTCCGAGCGGATGGCGCAACTGGAGGCCATTCTTGGCGATCAAACCGGCTGGACGATCATCGGCTCCAGCCTGGGCGGGTTGATGGCCGCGCTCTTTGCGACGCAGGCGCCAGGTCAGGTGCGGAAACTGGCGCTGCTCGCCCCGGCGCTGACCCTGCCCGAATTCGCCGAAATCCCGCCAGCATCCATTGATGTTCCCACGCTCATCATCCAGGGCACGCGGGATGAGCTAATCCCGCTGGAGGCGTCGCGGGGCATCGCTGAAAAAGTCTTCACGAACCTGACCTACCTCGTCGTGGACGACGATCACCGCCTGCACAAGACGGCGGAAGAGATGGATTGGCAAACTCTTCTAGAATAACCTGTGATCATTCCCCCGGACTTCCTCGAACAGCCATGAGTTGCAGTCGAATGTCGAATGTCAAAGGTTAAAGGTCAAAGGTCAAACGTCTGACGTTCGACGTTCGACGTTCGACATTCAGTGCAGGCTGTTCTTTTTCATCCCCCCGCCAGCCGGAGCAGCGCCTCCGGCACCCAGAAGCCCCCATAACCGAACATCAGCAGCGTCAAAGAGGCTGCCAGGAGTACAATGCCGGCCGCGATCAGGACACGGTCGCGGCGCTGGTAATGCAGTTCCTCCAGCCAGGTGCGCGGACCGACGCCGAAGGCGCGCAGGTCCATGGCGTCAATGATATCTTCCGAGCCGATGATGGCGTGGATGGTCACCGGGACGATCAGGGGGCCGAGCTTGCGCACCTGTTCAATGATGCCCCCGCTGATCTTTTCAAGCTCGTAGCCACGCGCCCGCTGTGCATCCATCGTCAGTTGGAAATCACGCCCAAAGGTCGGGATGAAGCGCATGGTCAAATCCATGGCGTAAGCTATCTTGTCGGGGAAGCCCAGCCCGCGGAAAGTCACGCCGTACAACGAGGGATTGAGCGTGTAGGGGATCAGGATGGTCATGATGGCAATGCTGAAGACACGCGCCAACTGGCTGACGGCGAAGAAAGAGCGCTCGACCGTGATCGTCAACGTGGGACGCCAGCCAAAAATCATAAATGGCGCAGCCAGTTTGTTGATCAGATGCTCAACTTTGTAGGCTTCCTCCCCTCCCCGTCCAGTAAGGAAAGTCAGGAAAGTATAAATGACGATAAAGCCGCCGATGAACAGGAAGGGACGGCGCATCTCCCTCCACGTCACGCCGGAGGTTAGTAAAGAGAACAGGGCAATCGCAAAGAAAACGGCGAGGAAGCGGACATCCCAGAAAAACAGCGTCCCCGCCAGGAAACAGGCGTAGAAAATCATCCAGGCGCGCGGGTCGAACCATTGGATGAACGACTTGCGCGTGCGGTAACGCCAGGTGACGAGCATAGGGAAGAGAGTAGAGAGTGGAGAGTGGAGAGAGGAGAGAGGAGAGTAGAGAGACTGGTACGACTCTCTACTCTCTGCTCTCTAATAACTATCTCCCGGATTGCTTCTGCACAGCCCGGTAAGCCACCACCAGCAGCGGGACGAGGATGGCGATGAAGATCAGGTTCGGGCCGGCGGCCGGCAGGAACTCACCCACAATCGCCGAGGGCAGCGAATAGCCGTTGATCCAGATATCGGAGAGAGCGGCGAAGCCAATGCCCAGGATGTTGCCGAGCATGCCCCAGGTCACGGACGCGGCGAGATCCAAATCCTTGCCGAAGGCGAAGCGCACGATCAACACCAGCGCGAAGCCAACTAGCAAGGAAATACCGGCGAAGATCGAGATCGGCGCATCGCCGAAGACGTTATTGGGCACGTCAAAGAACATCATATTCGGCAGCGTGCGGTTGATGAAATAGATCACCAGCGCGATCAAGGTCAACACGCCGCCTGCGCCCAGGACGCTATCCAGGCTCTTCTTGCGATCCTTGAACAGCAGCGGCAGGCCGGCGATGAAGCCGATCAGGCCGTTGGCGATGCTCCACTGCGGATACAGGCCGAAACCGGTCAGGGCATCGCCGAACATGTTGCCAACCGCGCCGGAGAAGAAGCCGACGATGGGGCCGAAGGCATAGCCGAAGAATACCGGGATGGCGATTGCCGGGCGCAGCGCCACCTGGCTGATGGATGGCACGAAAAACACCGTGCCGTTGAACAGCCACGAAAAGACCGCGTACAGCGCCGCGCCGATAGCCATCCAGACCACCTGGCGGGTGCCGACTTCCCAGGCCGGGCTGTCCTTTGTGCCGTAATAAACGCCCAGCGCGATCAACAGGCCGACAATCACGAAGGCAAAGCGCAGCATCGGATTCTCGCCGGTCATCAGGCGTTCGACGCCCATCACGTTGCCGCCGATGTAAACCAGCAGCAGGAAGATCGCCAGGATGACTACCAGGGCGATGATGACACCAACAAGTTTGTTTTTCATTATCATTCTCCTCTTCAAATATGCGCCAGCGCCTCGGCCCTCAGGAATTGATGTGTCTGCGGATATTTCCGCAGATTGACATCCAGCAGTGACGTGGGCACGAGACGGCAGGCTTTTAATCGCTCGAAGTCGCTCAGCACCTCCTGCGGCGAGCCATCCGCCACCAACCCCCCATCGGCCATCAAAAGCACCCGGTTGGCATAGATGACCGCCAGGTCAATATCGTGCGTGATGAACAGGATGGCCTCGAAGCCGGGCATCTGTAAGATCGCATCCATGAAGTTGATGTAGTTGAAATAGTCCTGCCCGGCAGTCGGCTCGTCCATGATCAAGATGCGGGAACGCATGGCCAGGATGGCCGCAATGCTGACGCGCTTCTGCTGGCCGAATGAAAGCGCCAGCGGTGGATCTTTCTCGTTATCGGTCAGGTTTACGATCTGTAGCGCCTCTTTCACCTCCTTTTCGATCTGGTCTTTGGGATGTTTGAGATTCTTCGGCCCGAACGCCAACTCCTCGTGAACGGTTGGGGCAAAGAGCATGTGGCTCGGGCTTTGGAACACGTAGCCGAGCGTGCTGGCAATCTGGGCGACGCTGGCATCCTTCGTATCGCGGCCGTCCACCAGCACGCGGCCGGACTTGGGTTTGAGCAGGCCAATGGCGTGCTTGACGAAGGTCGTCTTGCCGGCCCCGTTCGGCCCCAGGACAGCGATCACGTCGCCGCGCTTGATTTCCAGGTTGATGCCGTGCAGGACTTCTGTACCGGCTTCGTAATCGAAAGCGACCGACTCGAAACGAACAATCGGCTCTTTCCCGGACCCTGGGCCGGCTGCCCCTGCGTTGAGCGTAGTCGAAACGCCTGGGAGGATGTTCAACGCCGCTGGAGGCGGGTCCGCTTTGGCGCGCAGCATGATGACCTCGGCCGGCAGCTTGACTTCGTGATAGTTGACCACCTCCCCCAGCCCGTCCAGAGGCCCGAGATAGCGCACGTCGCCCTCGGACATGAACATCACCCGGTCAGGCCGGATACCCAGCACGTCCTCGACGCGGTGCTCGACCATCAGCACGGTCATGCCCTCATCTGCCAGGCGGCGCACCATATCCAGCGTATCCCAGGCGCTGGCCGGGTCGAGACTGGCGAGTGGCTCATCCAGCAGCAGGATGCTCGGACGCATGGCCAGCACCCCGGCGAGGGCCACTTTCTGCTTTTCGCCGCCGGAGAGGTGAAAAGTCTCACGTCCACGCAAGGGGGTGATCTTCAGGTAGGCCAGCGCCTCGTCAACCCGCTGGATGATCTCGTGGCGCGCCATGCCCAGATTCTCGAGGCCAAAAGCGACTTCATTGAGCACCTTTGTACCCAGGATCTGCCGTTCAGGGTCCTGGAGAACGGTGCCGACCTTCTGGGATATTCTCGCCAGCGACCAGCCGGCAGTATCCTCGCCGTACAATAAAACCCGGCCAGTCCTTTCGCCCTTGTACGAGCGCGGGATCAGGCCATTGATACAGCGAACGAGCGTCGTCTTGCCGCAGCCGCTCGCCCCGGCAATCAGCAGGATTTCACCCGCGCCGGCCTCGAAAGAAATGCTGCGAATCGCCGTCCCTTGCCGGTCACGGTAACGGAATGAAAGGTTTTCGACGATCAGGGGGAGTTCAGCGGTCATGGATATTCAACCATCATAACACCAGCCGTTGGCGGAGGTTCTTACCGGTACTACAATTCCATGCTTTGCACGGTCACAAATTGCGGTTTTCTGCCGCCTGGTTCGCGGGGCTAAAGGTCGCGGGGCTAACCCACAGGGTGCTTCGCGAAGCCACCTGCTCAGTACATGGAAGTCCTCTCGGACTGGTGCAATAAGTCGGTTTTAACCGACTTTAATGTACTGAGGCAGGATTTTAATCCGCCGAATCGTAAAGGAGTTGAGCGGTAGTTATGGCAGCCATGCAAAGCTTTCAACCAGACGTTTGCGCCGCGTCGCAATCCCTTCCCACATCAGGTAATCGTCTTCAGCTTCGAAAGTATAATGTTCCGGCTTGTCTTCGCTTTTCCAAGTGTGACGGTAGTCCTCGAATACATACCATACTTGCTTTCGAACGAATTCGGGGGGATTTGCTCACAAACAACCTTTCCTGTTTACCGTTGCATAATCATATCATAATCTCGTTCTGGTTACTCGAACAAAGCGCCCGACCTGTCCTTGGGTCGTCGCTTGCTGCCGCTCGCGGCGAGCAATCTCGTTGTCAATGGCGTCGAGCGTGAACTTGCGTTTGCGCAAAGCGAGACGTTATGCTAGAATGAAAAAAGTTACAGAAAGGAGTGTTGTTCTATGGCGGTAGTAAACGCTCGCGAATTGCTCTTGCAGGAAATACGATCCCTGCCCGACGCTTTGTCCGAGGAGGTGTTTGACTTTTTGCTATTCATCAAAGCCAGGCACGCAGAAGAAAGTTTTCTGTGGCAAAAAGTCGAAGAAGCCCAGGCGTACCGCCGCAAACACCCGGAAGAAGTCGTGACTGTTACAGGCGAAGAATGGGATCAGGTTACAGCACACCTGGGGGAGAAGTGACGCCGGTATACCGCCTGCGCTACGACAGGGAATTCTGGCGTCAGTTGGAGCGACTGCCGGGAGATATACGAAACCTGGCTCGTCAGAAGATCAGAGCGCTAGCCGATCAGCCACGCCCAGCGCAGGCAAAGGAACTGGACGAGCATCCAGGCTATTTTCGCCTGTGGCTGCCGCGTGACTATCGCTTGATCTGGCAAGTTTCGGACGAAGAACGGATTGTGGATTTGTTCTACGTGGGGCAAAAATTGCCTGACCTGTACGAGCGATTGGGCTTGGGACGAAAACGAGAGTAAGGGTATCAGTCACGTGAGCAAAATGGCTCGCAAATAAAAAGCCGCAACATCCAGCATCATTTGTCCATCACGACTTCGATAATATCTCCCACCTGCGCGCCGAGCTGACGCGCCGCGCTGCCGTTGACGACGGCGATCTCGACGAAGTTCTCGCTATCCACCAGCGCAACCAATTCGCCGGGCGGATGGTGTCCATAGGCTTCGACCAGCCCGCGCACCTCACGCCCGCGCAGGCGGAAGGCGACGCCTTTGGCCGATGCAACGGCTGCGGCAGGCAGATCGGTGGCGCAGTTGCCAAAGACATCCACGACCGTGACGTGGGCACGCCAGCCGTCGTTTGTCTTTTCCGGGTGCGGCATCTGCAATCGGACAGGATCATGGATAGCCTCGCCCAAATCCGAAAGCGGCACGGCCTTCGCCAAATGAGCGGCGACCGGAGCAAAGATGTCCCGTCCATGGAAGGTGCGACTGACGCTCGGCAGCCAGTAATCTTTATTCGTCAGGTGGACAATTTCGACCTGCCATCCATTCTTCCCGGCATCCGCGAGTACTGGCGTGAACAAGCCGTTATCCGGCCCGACGAAGAAATGCCCGCCCAAGCGCATCGCCAGCGGGCGGCGCTGCGTCCCCACGCCGGGATCAACAACCGCAACATGCACCGTCCCGGCCGGGAAAAACGAGTAGGCGCGCCATAAGGTGAACGCGCTTTCGAGCACGTTTTGCGGCGAGATGGTGTGGCTGATATCGGCAATCTGCGCTTCCGGGCAGATGCCCAAAATGACGCCTTTCAGCGTGCCGACGAAGCCATCTTTGAGGCCGAAATCGGTGGTGAGGGTGAGGATGGGCATGGGAGTTTGGATTTACGATTTACGATTTACGATTTACGATTTACGATTTGCGATTTGCGATTTACGATTTACGATTGGGGATCGAGGATTATGGATCGAGGGGGCTTTTCCCTACGGGATGCTTCGCGATAACCGCGCCGGCGCCGCGCTGAAGAACGTGGGTATAAATCATAGTGGTTTTCACGTCCTTATGCCCAAGAAGCTCTTGCACAGTGCGAATATCGTAGCCATTTTGTAATAACTGGGTAGCGAAAGTGTGGCGGAAGGTGTGCGGGGAGACGGGTTTATCCACCCGGACGGCAAGGGCAGCCTGCCGGACGGCTTTTTGAACAACGGTAACATCCAGATGATGGCGTTTGATGCGCTTTGAAATTGGATCAACGGAACGGTTCATTGAGGGAAAAACGTACTGCCAGGCAAATTCGCTGGGGGCGCTGGGGTACTTTTGGGCAAGCGCATAGGGGAGGGATACTTCGCCGTATCCTTCTTTCAAATCCCTTTGGTGAATTAGCCTGGCAATTTCGATCTGTTCTTTTAGTTCCGGTATGAGCGAATCGGGCAAGATGGTGGCGCGGTCCTTTTCGCCTTTGCCATCGCGGACGGTGATGGTTTTGTAGTCGAAGTCAACATCTTTGACCCGCAGGCGCAGGCATTCCGAGACGCGCAGCCCGCTGCCATACAGGAGTTTGGCGATCAATCTTGTCACGCCGGCCATTTTGCTGATGACCGACATGGCCTCCTGATGGGAGAGAACAGTTGGCAAACGTTCAGGGCGGTTGGGGCGGATGATATCGGATGGGAGGATGATCTCTTTTTGGAGAACGTATTTGTACAGGAACTTGATGGCGCTGAGAGCCTGGTTTCCCTGGCACCGACCGCCAGGACGGTGTGGGTCGAGGAAGCGACCTTGCGTTCGTTGGCAAGGTAAGTGATGTAGGCCTGAATTTCCTCAGGGCCCATATCCTTTGGATGGCGCTTTTGGTGGAAAAGGATGAAGCGTGTGATCCACTCGACGTAGGTTTGTTCAGTGCGATAGGAATAATCCCGAAAGTCCAGGCTACGCGATGTTTGACGCGGATGGTTTCGCGAACTTGGTCGAGCAGTTTTTTCGGTTTATCGTCCATGTTTACCTCGCGAGCGGGGTTTTATGCTATAATTTTATCATCTTATTCTAACCCAAAGCCGTATAAAATCCCAAGCGTTTGGGGCATTATACGGTTTGTCCATAAGGCGTTATACGATCCGCTCAAACGCGAGTTAGCCCGTTCCTTTGATATCAAAGTAATTTGAGAATCTATGTCTGATAACCAAGATAATTCCGCTCAAATGTATAAAAAGCTAATACGCTTTTTTCTTGAGCGAGAAATAGCAAGCTTTTATGAATTCTTAAAAACTCTTGATGAAGGTTTGAGCATAAGAAGGCAGGAGTTATCCGCCAACATTGATATTGCATCCAGCAAGCTAGATGGCATAGATAAAAATGATGAGCGCCGAAAAGAATTGATAAATCTTATGGTCGAAGCCGAACAGGTAAAAGGCTTTACAAACCTCTTGCGGCAGTCTTTTTTGACCAGCCTGTATTCATTTATGGAATTATGGCTCGTGCGTGAGTGTCATCTTGACAGTAAACGCAGGGATGGCGGAGAATCATATAAGTCCACAAAAGGAAAAGGGATAGAAAAAGTAAAGAAATATTTCTCTAGCATCATGGCGAGTGATTATCCTTTTGGTTCAAGTCAAGATTGGCTGTGGATAAAAAATTTTCAACTCTTGCGAGATTGTATAATCCATCGTCAGGGAAGCCTCACAGGTTTTAGCGATTTTGAAATCGATTCAACTCTTGTTAAATTCATAGACCGCGAAAATGGTCTCAGTTTGTTTGGAATAGACAATAAGCAAGTTTTTATCGAATACGAGTTTTGCTTAAAAGCCTTGCAAACCGTTCACAGGTTTATGCTAGCATTATTTGCTCTATAGGCAAAAAAAAAACGGGCTAACACCGGTTCCAGCGGACAGCGGCTCTGCCGCTCGGAAACCGGCGCGATTTGCCAGAAATGATGCATAATTGAGGAGGAGTCTCGCCAGTCCCGCCGCTGCCGCTGAACCATTCCGTTAGCCCGCTCTATGCAAAGAGAGAATATTTATGAAATCAAAAGATTTGAAAAAAACCGTGCCCACCAAGAACATTTCGCTTAGGCGCGTGCTTAACAAAAATGAGAAAATCAAAGAAACTGTTAAGCAGGCTGCAAGTGAACTCAACTCGGTAAATGAAGTTCTAAAGCAGGAAAAAAAAGTCAATATCCCTGTTCAGACCATCCAAGAGGCCATCACTCAGAACGAAGGTGTCGAGCACAAAGTGGCGAAAGCCGCAGACGATTTGAATCAGGTTAACGCCGAACTTACCAAGGAAGTGGCTGAACGAGTAGCCTTCGAATCCGAACTCGCTGACACGAAGATCGATCTGGCCGAAGCGCGCGACGATTTATCGAAATCCCAAGTCAAAGAGGAAGAAACGCGACAAATTACGCTTCATGACGCGCTCACGGGCCTTCCGAACCGTGTGTTATTTGAACAGCGTCTCGAACACGGGTTGATCCAGGCAAAACGGCGCGATTGGAAACTCGCCGTCTTGTTTATTGACATCGACAAATTCAAGAGCATTAACGACTCTTATGGTCATGATCTGGGAGACAAGGTGCTGCTTATGGTGGCAAACCGTTTACAGTCTTCCGTCCGCGAAGAAGACATGGTCTGTCGCTGGGGAGGCGACGAGTTTGTGTGTCTGTTGTTGGATGTCAAGCAAGAAGCCAACGTGACTCGCCTTGCAGAGAAGATGGTTATTCGGATTGCCGAGGCCTGCGAGTTTAATGGGACTGTTCTTTCTATAAGACCCAGTATGGGTATTGCCATATATCCCGCAGATGGAGAAACGGCTGATATCCTTTTCAAAAATGCCGATACGGCAATGTATAAAGCCAAGGGAACAGAGAAGAGAGTTGTGCTGTTCCACGAATCCGCTTTTGACTGATCCATGACTTTCTGGATTATCATTGCATAAGACTTTCCCTCAGATCTGAGAATCTGGTAAGCAAAAAGCGGGCTAACACCGGCTGCTAAGAAACAGCTTTTTTTCGCTGATTCTTGTGGATTGAAGGATGGCCTGCCATCCGGGCAGATTCCAGCGGACAGCGGCTTCGCCGCTCGCGCGCAGGCGCGATTTGCCAGAAGTGCGCGATAATGGCGAAGGTGTCTCCCCTGCCCCGCCGCTGCCGCTGAGCCATTCCGTTAGGCCCTACACCACAAACAATAGTAGCCAACATAAATTTTGCAAGGAGGATAAGCGCATGAAAGCCACAGCGCCAACACTGGTCAGTTTTGCTGTGACCAGAGAATGCAACCTGAAGTGCAAACATTGCTACAGTCAGTCCATCGATTCACCTCATCCGAGGGAGCTAGATACCGCTGAAGCCAGGCGGCTGATCGGTCAAATTGCCGAGACTGGAGCGCGTCTTATCATATTGGACGGGGGCGAACCGTTGATGCGCTCCGACATTTTTGAGCTTGTGCGTCACGCGCGGAGCGTGGGTCTCACCCCCGTGATGGGCTCAAATGGCACTCTCATCACGCCCGAGGCAGCGATGAAGCTGGCAGACGCTGGCCTCGAGGCTATCGCCATCAGCCTGGATGGAGCAGATGCGGAAACGCACGATGCCTTCCGTGGCCTGCAGGGAGCGTGGGAGCAGACGCTGCAAGGTATCGAGAACATTCGTCAGGCAGGCATCTCCTTTCAGATTGCGCCCACTTTGCGTCACGGATGTTGGGAGCAATGGGGAGCCATCGCCGACAAGGCGAAGGAATGGGGAGCCAAGGCCGTGGAGGTCTTCGACTATATCCCCGCAGGACGAGGAGAGGAGAACGCCGAATTTGAGATGACGATCGAGGAAAGACGTGTCTTTATACGGGAATACATCGCCCGCCAGCGGGCTGAGGACGAGATGATCTACCGCTGTGTCGGTCTCCCCCAGATCTGGGTAGAGGTAGAGAAAACCGTGCCCGAGGACGAAGTGCTGACAAAGTTCGTCCGCAGTTGCTGTGCTGCGGGAACACGTTATTGCTGTGTCCTGTACGACGGCGCAGTCTATCCGTGCATGGTGCTCCAGAAAAAAGCCGGAGATGTCCGCGAGCAGAGTTTGGTGGACATCTGGCAGAATTCGGAGGTCTTCCAGATTCTGCGAGATAGAAACGGACTGGAAGGGAAGTGTGGACGCTGTGACTACCGCCATGTTTGTGGTGGGGCTCGTTGCAGAGTCTACGCCAAGACAGGCTCCCTCACTGCTGAGGACGATGCGTGCTGGTTCAGCGAGGAGGAACTGAAGCGATGAGAAGCATGCCCTGGGACGAAGATCTCTGGCGGAAACTGAAGGATGCTATCTCGCCCATGCCTCCCTTTGTGCGCCAGCGAGCACTCAGCACCATCGTCGAGGCCAGTGAAGCGTTGGCTCAGGAAAGAGGTTCAGAAGTGGTTGAAGAGGAAGATCTGGTCAAGACGGCAAAAACAAAAATGCCGGCTCTCGCCCGTCAGCGAATGCTCGACGCCCTGGTTGAGGTGGGGATAAACGTTGAAGCAGCAGAAGGGACCGAACCATAAAGTTGCCACCGATGCATTGCACCGATAACCGGCATTTACAGCCGACCGCTGTTCCGTTGCGTTGCGCAGCAATGGCTGTGGAGAATTAATCATGCCAGAAAGCGAAAAATGGCTCAGCCTCAGTCAGGCGGCTGAACTGCTCGGCGTGCACCCAAGCACGGTGCGCCTGTGGTCGGATAAAGGACAACTCCCCGTCCACCGTACGCAGGGAAAGCACCGTCGCTACCGTCGCTCCGAGGTCGAGTTGTGGGCCAAGACCGCCCGCCAGCCGCGCAGCCTCGAACCGGAGAGCGTCGTCCAACACGCATTGGGGCGGATGCGTTTCCAGATCGGAGAAGGCAACCTGGAAACCGAGCCCTGGTACCAGAAACTCGACGACGAAGCCCGCCGCCAATATCGCGTGAGCGGCCGAGTTCTGGTGCAGGGACTGGCGAACTATCTCGCCTCCGAGGGCGAGGAGGCCATCGCCGAGGCGCGTTCGTTTGGTTATGAATACGCTTCGCGCGGCCGTCGCTACAACCTGGACAGCATCGATGCAGCGCGAGCCTTTCTCTTTTTCCGCAACGCCTTGCTGGAATCGATAGTGGCCGTCTACCAGGAGGCGAAGATCCCCTCGGGCGCGGCTTGGGGAGAGATGCTCCACAGGGTACATGCCTTTACCGACCAGATCATGCTGTCGCTGCTCGAAACCTATCAAGCGTTCGAGAACAACCACCGATGAAAAGCAAGCGCTCTAATCCTCCGGTTTGGCTGGGACGACTGATACCTGTTCTATTGGTCTTGCTGCTCCTGGCCTTACTGTCCACGTTAGTACTTGTCGGTCTATCCGTGCTGGGCCTGATCCCCGGCGCGTAAATACTTATTGGAGGTTCCATGCACTACATTCCCGTTCTTTCCACCCTGGTCACGTTCGCCTTCGCCGCAGCCGTCTTCCGCCGTTACCTGCTGCGGCGCGGCCCGCACCTGCTGATGTGGACCATCGGCCTGCTCTGGTACGGTCTGGGTACGCTGGCCGAGGTATTCCTGGGCCTGACCTTTAGCGATTTTGTGCTCAAGCTCTGGTATTTGAGCGGCGCTATGTTGACCGCTGCCTGGTTGGGACAGGGGACGGTGCACCTGCTCATCCGCCGGCGCGGCGTGGCCTGGACCTTGACCGGCATCCTGACTGCCGTCTCGCTGCTGGCCGCGACCCTGATCCTGCTCGCCCCGCTGACGCCTGCCGCGGCCTCCTACAGTGTGACGCAGGCCATCTCGTCCCAGTACAAGGGCATCCTGACGCGCGGCGGCCTGACCATCGCCCTGACAATCCTGCTCAATCTCTACGGCACGATCATGCTGGTCGGCGGGGCGATCTACTCGGCCTACATCTTCTGGCGCAAGCGTGTGCTGTTCAACCGCATGATCGGCAACGTGCTGATCGCCGCCGGCGCGCTGGCCCCGGCCATGGCTGGTTCGTTCGTCAAGTTGGGCCTGGCGGACGTGCTCTATCTGTCCGAGCTGGTGGGCGTGATCCTGATGTACATCGGCTTCTTGCAAGCCACGACTGTCCCGGTGCCCGCAACAGCTCCCGCCGCGGCAGACTAGATCTGCAAACCAGTGACAACGCATGC
>Ga0210020_1001964_pt1 | contig 16997 bp, 14 predicted proteins | sample CryGeymeta201514_FD_183980 | JGI IMG/M metagenome (GOLD analysis project Ga0210020, IMG submission 183980) | Groundwater microbial communities from Crystal Geyser aquifers in Utah, USA - Crystal Geyser metaG 2015-14 (SPAdes) (version 2) | ecosystem: Environmental > Aquatic > Deep subsurface >... | reverse complement strand
GTAACAAACGGCACGCCAGCGGATCGGTGGCCGTGCCGTTTCAATGTGGGGTTCATCGAGAATTACTATACAAAATTTGGGAGGCAAAGTCAAGAGATTGTAGAACCTCTAATCAAACGCTAATGTGAAATTTTCACCGCATCACCAGCGGGAGATGGATGCGGTAGAAACACAGCGCGCCGGTGACGAAGGTATCCCGGTCGCCGGTGTAAGCGCGCAATGGATTGCCCCAGGCGGCATCGCTGTAACCCGACACGTAGTAGTTCTCATTCCCGCCGAATACGGCAATGCCGTAACTTCTATCGTTCCCGCTCCCGCCCAGGAAGGTGTTCCAGGCCAGCGCGCCGGCTGGATCCAGTTTGGCGGCGAAGCCATCATAATTGTTGGTATAGCCGCGCAACGGATTGCCCCAGGCGGTATCACTGTTACCTGCTACGTAGGCATTCCCGGACCCATCCACAGTGATGCCGTAGCCAAAATCGTACCCGGTTCCACCCAGGAAGGTGTTCCAAGTCAGCGCGCCGGATGGATCTAGTTTTGCGACGAAACCATCTGCATTACCACCGCCATAGTCGCGCAGAGGACTGCCCCAAGCCGTATTGCTGCGCCCTGTCACGTAAACATATCCATTCCCGTCGACAACGATGCCGTAGCCAAGATCATCCGCGCTCCCGCCCAGAAAGGTGTTCCAGGTCAAGTAGCCGGATACGCTGTTCAATTTGGCGGCAAAGCCATCCCAATTGCCGGTATAGTCACGCAATGGAATGCCCCAGGTTTCGGTGCTGTAGCCGGTTACGTAGATATTGCTTCCGTCTGTGGCCAGCCCATAGCCCACAGTGGTCCCGCTCCCGCCCAGGAAGGTGTTCCAGGTCAACGTGCCGGATGTGCCATCCAGCCTGGCAATATAGGCATCTTCAATGCCTCCGAAAGCGCGCACTGTGCAATCCGTCGGCGAGCAACTCCAAGCGGTGGCGCTGTTGCCTGTTACGTAAACGTTTCCGTTGCCGTCAACAGCAATGCCCCAGCCTCGGTCTGCGGCAGTTCCGCCCAGGAAGGTGTTCCAAGTCAGCGCGCCGGAGGCGGCATCCAGCCTGGCAACGAAACCATCAAAATCACCGCTTTTATCACGCAATGGAGCGCCCCAGCTCACATCGCTGTAGCCCGCCACATAAATATTTCCGCTCCCATCCGCGGCGACGCCCATGCTGTTGTCGGTCCCGTTTCCGCCCAGGAAGGTGTTCCAGGCCAGTTCGCCGGATGCGCCATTCAGTTTGGCGACGAACGCATCGGACGCCCCGGTGTAGGGGATCACCGTGCAATCATCCGTAGGCGAGCAACTCCAGGCGGCGGCGCTGTCGCCCGTTACGTAAATGTCCCCGTTCCCATCCATGGCGATACTGTGGCTGGAGTCATTCATCTCCCCACCCAGAAAGGCGCTCCAGGTCAGGTCGGGATCAATTGTCAGGGGATAGCGCGGGTCATACGCGCCGAGGACGAAAGTTACTGTTTGACCGCCTGCCTCAGTTTCTGTGTGGCGCATACCCGACAAGGCGCTCCTGGCCGGAGGGAGGAAGAAACGCGCATCCACTGACACGCGCTTGCCCCCGATCTCCTGCCAGGCGATGGGCGCGCTTTCGGCCAGGACGCCGGTCTCGAAGGCGAGGCGCAAGGTTCCATCTTCATTCAAAGTGAGTGGGGTGTTGTAGCGCAGGCGGATGTCTTTGGGGTTTGCGCCGGGCTGTAAGATGTAGGTACTGCGCAAGATGGTTCCTGCGGGCGCGTCGTATGCCAGGCGGATGCCCGGCCACAAGTCCGGGTAGGTGACGCGGTTCAAGGACGCGGCTTTACCGTCTGTGCCTGTCCTGCCCCACGGGGGCGCTTCGCGAAGCGAAGTCGAAGGGTCGGCGGGTGAGTCTGCCCGAGGCTGGACGTTGTTTGCGTTCACAAAATCCACGCGCAGGGCGTGCGTTCCGGCGGCGGCGTAGATGCCATTCGCGGTAAAACCAAGCGCGTGTCCACTGGAGGTGAATTGCGCCAGGACCGGCGCGGCGGCCTGCGCCGGCCTGGTCATGCTTCCCACTATTCCAAACAGCATCATCAGGATGAGTAAAATATAACAGGCGTGTTTGATGCGCTTCTCATGTTGGGTAAACATGGTTTCTCCAATCTGGTTTGCGGCGCCCATCGCGTTTTCGCGGGGCTGGTCTCAAACCACTTTTCCCTGCCTGCGCGATTGTGGCAGGGGGATATTCTCATTATCCGATGCGCCCTGTTTAAAGTCAATAGTGGTGATCGCTGGTGATTACCCACAAGTCGCCGTTTACAGACTTGACATGTCTCATCGAAAGTCCAATTAATACGCGCCGTTGTCCGCGCAATCGTTCTGACGGATAAGGTGCGGAGGAGACATGTCAAGTCTCCACTGTGGGACTGCCGCCTGAACTTGTGGGTAATCACCAGAGGTGGGTGTGACTAAATCAAGTTGGTCAACCTTTAGGCAACATTGCCAAGGTCTCAGGGCTGTTCAGTTCTCGTTGATCATCGCTAACAATCAGTCGTTTTCGGCGGCTAAAGAACACGGATTAGTGGAATTTAACGGATTTTACCGCTTGTCGCATAATTTACTAAACTTATTGGAAGGAATTGCGAGTGGAAATTTGAATTCTGGTTTAGTTATTTATGCGGTACTCTGTAGCCGCTGAATCTGTTAAATTCCACGCATCCGTGTTCTTACACCGGCCGGTTTTATTCGACCGTCACAGATTTCGCCAAATTCCTCGGCTGGTCCACATCCAGGCCGCGGATGGCCGCGATGTGATAGGCCAGCAATTGCAGGGGCAGGACGGTGACGACCGGCGAGAGCATCCACGGCGCTTCGGGAATCCACAGCACGTGGTCGGCCATGGATGCCACCAGTTCGTCCCCGTCGGTTGCGACCGCGATCACCGTTCCGCCGCGCGCCTTGGCCTGCTGGATCTGCGAGATCATCTTCTCGTGCCACGGATCCTTCGGCGCGAGACACAGCACCGGCATCTCCTCGTCAATCAAGGCGATCGGGCCGTGCTTCATCTCACCGGCCGGGTAGCCCTCAGCGTGGATGTACGAAATTTCCTTCAACTTCAGCGCCCCCTCATAGGCGATGGGCATGTTGATGCCGCGCCCCAGGTAGAGACAGCCGCGCATATCCTTGAACGTCTGCGCCAGTTTCTCCACCTCGGCTTCGCGCGCCAGCGTGCGCCCGGCCAGGTCGGGCGCCAGGCGCAGGTCGGCCACCAGCGCGCGGCGCGCCGCCTCGTCCAGCGTGCCGCGCAGGTCGGCCAGCAGGATCGCGAGCATGTACTGGTCCACGATCGGGGCGGTGAAGGCCTTGGTCGAGGCCACGCCGATCTCGGGTCCGGTTTGCATCGAGATGAATCCGTCCGCGACGCGCATGGCCTGCGAGCCGATCGCATTGACGATGCTCCAAACAATCGCGCCCTTGCGGCGTCCCTCCTCCATGGCGGCCAGCGTGTCGGCGGTTTCGCCGGATTGCGAGATCGCCAGCACGACGGTGCGCTCGTCCACGATTGGGTCGCTGTAGCGGAACTCGGAGGCGATCACCACTTCCACCGGCACGCGGGCGATCTTTTCGATCAGGGTTTTTCCGACCATGCCCGCGTAGGCGGCCGTGCCGCAGGCGGTGATGGTTATTTTTTGGATGCGCTTCGCCAGTTCGGGCGTCAGGTTCAGTTCGGGCAGGCGGATTCTTCCATGCTCGAAATCCACGCGGCCTGCCAGGGTGTCGGTGAGGGCGCGGACTTGTTCGTGGATCTCCTTCTGCATGAAGTGACGGTACGCGCCTTTCTCCGCCGCGACGGGATCCCACGCCACGCCCTGGACCTGGGGCTGGACGCGCCCGCCTTCGAGCGTTTCCACCCGCGCGCCGTCCCGCGTCACCACCGCCATCTGGCGCGATTCCAAAAAGACGACGCGCCGCGTGTGTTCGAGGATGGCCGGCACGTCCGAGGCGACGAACATCTCGTCCTCGCCGTAACCGAGGACGATCCCGCCTGCGTTGCCGATGCGCGCCGCCACGATGCGGTCGGGCTCGTCCGCGGATACCAGCACCACCACGTTCGCGCCCCGGATTTGCTGGAAGGCCTTGCGCGCGGCCTCCACCAGGTCGAGTCCGCTGGCGAGGTAATGCTCCACAAGATGGACGATGGTCTCCGTGTCCGTATCGGATTTGAATTCCACGCCCTCCGCAGACAATTCCTCGCGCAGTTCGAGGAAGTTTTCCACGATGCCGTTATGCACTACCACGACGCGTCCCGTCTGTCCGAGGTGGGGATGCGCGTTACGCGCGCTGGGCGCGCCGTGCGTGGCCCAGCGGGTGTGACCGATTCCGAGATTGCCTTCGATGGGGGATTGCTGAAGCAGGTCGCCAAGCGCGGATAGTTTGCCCGCTTCGCGGCGCACTTCGATCTTTCCGTCTTGCAGGACGGCGATGCCGGCCGAATCATAGCCGCGATATTCCAGCCGCTTCAGGCCGTTGTAAATGATCGGCGTCGCGTCGCGGCTGCCGATGTATCCGACAATGCCACACATGGTTGGGTTCCTCCAGGTTGAGTAATCAGTGATCAGTGATCAGTGATCAGTCACTGATCACTGATTACTGATTACTGATTACTGATTACTGATCACTATTCTCTTGCCTCGCCATTCCCCGCGCCTTTGTCCGCGCGGTTGCCCGCGCGGCGTTGGTTGCAGGGATTTTGCACTGGAGGGAAAGGTGTCGGGACTGGCAGTCCCGGAGGGCATCCGCTTTAGTTTTGTAGTTACGTAGTTTTGTAGTTACGTAGTTGGTAGTTGTGTAGTTACGTGGTTGCTGATCTCCCCGCGAACCAACTACCGAACTACCGAACTACCGAACTGCCAAACTGCCAAACTACCGAACTGCCAAACTACCGAACTACCAAACTATCAAACTATTAAACTACCGAACTACCAAACTACCTAACTAAAGTCCATGCGCTCTTTCCCGTTGAAAATATCGAATTTCACCTCCTCGGTTGAATTGCGGGCGGGATTATACCGTAAAAAACAGCAGGACTTGGAAGAAAGTCCTGCTGTTTTTTCTAAATTTGGTTGCCGACTTAGCAGTCGCCGCCGCCGCAGAGCGTTGGCGTTTTGGTCGGCTCGGTTGGGGGCGGGGTGTTTGTTTTCGTCGGCGTAGGCGGAATGGGTGTCTTCGTGCGCGTGTTCGTGGGTGTGGAAGGAATAGGCGTTTTCGAAGGTGTGAGTGTTTTCGTAGGCGTTTTCGAAGGCGTGACGGGAGTGGGTGTGCGCGTGCGCGTGGGCGTATTCGATGGGGTGATGGGCGTAACCGTGGGCTTGATGGTGCACGTGGGTGTGAGCGTGCGCGTGGGCGTGAGCGTGCGCGTGGGTGTGAGCGTGCGCGTGGGCGTATTGCTCGGCGTCAACGTGATGGTGGGTGTGTTTGTGATGGTGGGTGTGTTTGTGATGGTGGGTGTGTTTGTGATGGTGGGCGTGTTTGTGATGGTGGGCGTGTTTGTGATGGTGGGCGTGTTGCTCGGCGTGCGCGTGATCGTTGGTGTCCTGGTCGGCGTTCGCGTCCTGGTCGGCGCTCGCGTCCTGGTCGGCGCTCGCGTCCTGGTTGGCGCTCGCGTCCTGGTCGGCGCTCGCGTCCTGGTTGGCGTTCGTGTCAAGGTCGGCGGTGGCTGTGTACGGGTGGCGGTGGGGGTGGGGATATCCGTTTGTGTGGGTGTAGGGGAGGGAACGGTCGGCACGGTAAACTGTGGCGGCACTTTAACGGCGCGTGAGAGGCGGAATTGCTCCACAATGCCCTCGCGGTAGGAAGACAGGTGGATCATATCCGGCTGGATCCCGAAGGCGGGCAGGACGATGAAGGTAAAGTTGTAGTCCGCTGCGACAACCACGCGATCGCCCGACTCGCCGGGATGCTCGACCGGGGTGCAGTCACTGTATTGCGGGCCGCCCATATTCGGGGGGGTGAAGACCCTCTCCGTCGCCTCGTCAACCATGGTGGTGGAACAAACCGTGATCTTTAGGTAATCATTAGCCGTTTGCGCAAAGGCTTCGTCATGCGGCAGGGCAATGATCATGTGCCGGGTTTCGTCTTTAATGGACGGGAGGCGCGCCGCGTCCACTTCCTCGCTGCGATGCGCCCCAGCGCATGGCGTGCCGTCGCCGTCCAGGTCTACGCAATATCCGCTATCGAATTCGCCGGTGGAGGCGTAGCGCACGCCGAAGCGGGTGGCGTTCTCGATGATGATCCAGGCGTAAAACAGGCGCCCAAATTCGAGCACGCCGAACAGCAACAGGAGCAAAACCGGCAGCACCAGGGCAAACTCCAGCATGCTTTGGGCTTTGCTCTTGCGCCGCTTGGTGCGCTTGCGCCATAAGGTCGAAATCGGGTTCATGGTACTACCTCCAGCCGCAGCTGCAAAGTCGGGAGACTTTGCAATCCGGGCGAAAATCTTACTGGGAAAGCCGCGTGGCGATGTTCTCGGCGATGTTACGGAAAATCTCGACCAGCTCGTCGGTGGTGGGCGCGAAATAATACAAGCCGTGGTTGACCTGGTCGCCGCTCTCATTTCCAGCGGTGAGGGCCGCATATTCCATTAACTCCGGCCCTCCGCTGGTGGCGCCTCCAGCGCCTGGGTCCATCGGATTTCCCAACCCGATCGAGAAGATGACCACGCCCTGGCCGGTCTTTGGGTTGGCGAGGAAGTCAGCCGCGTCACGGGCGTAATCGTCGGCATCGTAATGCTCTACATCGAGTGTAACATCGAATAGTGTGCCGTCAACGGCTAAACAACGGTCCCTAGTTTCAACATCGAAGACATTGGTGCAATGGCGTGTGACGGTCGAATTGTCGCGGCAGTAGTGCGTAGCCCAGGTAGTGGATGGGCAGATGCGGCCATCCGCGGTGGTGTCTCCGCAAGTAGCCGGGTCGTAGCAGCCGGTATTGGCCGCTCCACCGGACAGCAGGATGGTTACCCAGAGCGAATCCTGGCGCCCAAGCCCAAATTCATTGCTGGCCAGCCACACAGCATCCCCGATATTGCTGGACGGGACGGAGGAAGAGTCGTTATTACCGTGCTCAAGGTTATAGCGATAAAGAGGGTATTCCAACCCATGGTAAGTTCCTGGGGGCGGATAGTTAAGGCAATTTGGCACAGGGCTGGCGGCTGAAACAGGATCGGGGCAGATTTGCGCCGGTTGAAATACCGTCAGTCCGTTGATGGCGGCGATGACGGCGGCTTTGGCGTCTGGGCCGGTCATGCCGTCGGTCGCGTCCAGCGGCATGATCAGATGGACATTGCGGTCGAAGGTGATGATCGCCACGCGGTCGTACGGGAAATACACATATTGATTCACGAAATTAACCGCATAATCCTTGATGTCGCGAAGCGGTTGGCAGTTATCGGCCGGGTTACAGGTCGAAGGATCGTCGGCCGGGTCATCGCCTGTAGTGGGATCGCCGCCACCCTCGAAAGCCATGGCGGCCGAGGTATCCAGGACAATTACGAGGTCCACGGAAGCCGCCTCGCCGATGGACTGGGCGGTGATGTCCGTTTCGTAGATCCCGATCACCCGCAGGAACCCGAATCGCACGTGGCGCGAGGCGATGACGCGCGCCAGTTTGCGCGGCGGGGTGGGTGGGATGGTCAGGGGGGGGCAAAGTTCCGGGTCGCCTGGGGCGGAGTCGCAGGTTTGCACGTCAATATTGAACACGTTCGATTGATTTAAGTTCAGAAATTCCTCGGCGGCGTTTTCCAACTCGGTTATGGTATAGCCTTCGCGGTATTGCAGGGCGGCGGAAAGCGAAGCCGCGTCGATCGCGCGTTTCAAGCGGCCATATTCGATCAACAGGATGCCGCCGTCCACTATTAAACCGACCATGGCGATCAGGCCGATGGCCGCCGCCGCGATCAGGATGATGGCCTGCCCGCGTTCTGTTATGTGAAAAATCTTATGCCGCATATTTTTTTCTCCTACGGTAATCACGGAGGTTCCGCCGCCGGCAGGGGCATGATCGTGTAGGCGTGCAACAGGATCGGGTCCGGCAGGAAAGGCGCCAGCCAGGGCAGGGCCAGCACCTGGTGATAATTAAAGAATACTTCCACCAGCAGGACGCCGGTGTCGGGCGCGCCGCTGACCAGGCGGCTCCCGATCTCGACCGTGGACAGGCGCGAGGGCTGGTTATTAAACAAATGGTATTCCCCTCCATTTTCAGGGAAACGGTCAAGAACGGCAGAAGTTTTTATTCTGAGAACGGAGACAACCACGTCGTCTTTATCGGGATCGAGGTCAATCTTGCGCGATGAATCCTTTGCCCTCTCTTCAGGGGAGAGCTCTCCATCACCGTTGATGTCTTTTGGTCGCAGGCTGGTAAACACCATGCCTGCCGCGTTCTGGTAGAAACTGGTGCTGTCGCAGTCTGGGTCATTGTAATCTGTGGTGCAGTTTGCAATGCAGTTGGCCTCATTATCAGGCAGGCAGGCAGTAGCTATATTGCAAGTGCATGCTTCTTCAAAGGGAGTGAAGTTGTTGAAAGTGCGGGCGGATTCGCGGGTGGCGTCCATCAGCGACAGGTAGTAATTCAACATAAAGCCGAATTCCACCAGCCCGGCGAGCAACATGATCAGCACCGGAAACGCGATGGCAATCTCCACCAGGCTTTGTCCCCGGCTTTTGCGCGCGCGGCGGCTCCCGGCGGGGCCGGTTTGGAAGAAGGCGAAAATTTTGCCTGGGGCTTTTTTCATGCCGTTTGGGTTCCTGAAAATTATCTCGTTAAGAACTTAGAAGTTAAATCCTTGCGCAAAAAACAAGATGATTAAACACAACCCGCAGGGTGCTTCGCGAAGGGCACAAAGTAACACAAAGGAAGAGCTTTTAAGGTTTTCCTTCGTGCCCCTTCGTGGTTAAAGGTTTTTCTCTTCCGGCTTGTCCGAGTTAGGGTCTTGTAGTTACCATTATACTTCATGCTTCAAGTCGGTTTTGTTCCGCTTTCCTTTGTGTAAGCCGTCTGTAATGTAGGGTTTTGAAACCTATTGGCCGAATTGGATCTCCGGGCTGACGAGGGCGTCGTAGTTCTGTTCGTCCAGGTAGCGGATGGTGATGTTGCTGTTGCCGTCCAATTCGATGGTGTAGCCGATGATCTGGCTATGGTAGCCGTAGCGCGACTCGTTGCCCAGGATGCGGATCTTCGAGGCGGGCGCCAGGATGGCGCCGCGGAAAATCGATTCATCGGAGCCGTTCAACACCACCACGGAGTGGTTGTCCATGGGCAGGAAGAGCAGCAAGTTTTTGAAAGGCCCCTTGCCGGGGGCTTCCAACGTGATGTTGGCGGTACTGCTAAAGTGTACCGAGCCATGCTCGACGACCAGCAACACGCCTTCCCCGGTCAACTCCGTGTCTTCAACGCGCACGTCCCCATTGATGCAGTACATGCCCGGTTTCAATTTGGTGACGCCTTTGGGCGGGAAATCCTCCTCCCAGTTGCCTGGACCCATGACGGTTTCGTCCAGGGGGTCTATCTCGGCCATCCGCGCCCCGCAACGCGGTTTGGGCATGACGAATGGCGGCGGGTAGGGCATGGGCGAACTTCCGGCGCTTGGAAGGAAGGCCAGCGCCGGCTGGCGGGTGGGCGTCTCGCCTTTGCTGGGGGTCGGCGCCGGTTGCCAGACGAGACGTTTGATCAACTGGACCTTTTGGATGGATGCGCCGCCCACGATGTTGAACGGGTTGTTGTCCGCAAAGACCAGTCCGCCGCTGCCCTCCTGCATGAAGGCGCAGGTGGGATGGTCCGAGTTGATGAAGATGCCGCCGCCGGAAATTACCAGCGTCGACTCGCCGTGCGCCCAAAACGACCGTTGCGCGGCGCAGTCGCTGGCGGGCGCCAGGCTGACGACCGCGTAACCCTGCATGAGCGGGCCATATTCGGGCGGTTTCGCGCGGGCGACGGCTTCCACGTTGTTGGTCAACTCGCGGATGCCCACAACCGGCCCAAAGGTTGTGTTGTAATGGGACGTGATCACGATCTGGATGTATTCCGAATTGCCTTCATACGGTCCGCTGACGGGCGGGGCATTAACCTCGATGGAACTTTTCACGCCATCGTCCTCGTACCCGTTTTGCTGGGACCTGGCCAACGCGACCGACTGGTAATTTTGTCCGCGCAGCCGGGCCAGCGAGGCGGCCAGGACGGCCGAATCGGCCGCGTTCTGCGCCCGCCTGCGGTCCGCGTAGTACATACCCCCGTCCACAGCCAGGGCGGTGATGCCAACCAGGCCGACGATGGCGAGAACGATCAGGATCATGGCCTGGCCGCGTTCCGAGGGAAGTTGTCTGTTCTTCATGGGTTCCGTCCGTTCATTCGTTCGTTGATATTTTTCATGGGCAGGAGGGGGTCAGGATCGTATCGGTTACCGCGGCTCTTAACTGGATGTGATCCGATCCGAGTACCGCTCCCATAAATGGCATGGAAACAGGATAGTCGTAAACCAGGCTAACGGTAATGCTCCTGCCTTCACAGGCCCCATCCGGGACCGAAATGCTGATACCCATTCCAGCATCGTAGATATTTTTGATCAGGCCGCTTTCGCCGGAGGCGTTTACCACCCGGTCACAGATGGAGGCAACGCTCTTATGCGGGCAGTTCCAATTGCCGGCGTGGGGCGGCGGATTGATGGAGCCGTACAATGCGCCTTCCTGGGCGGCATCCCGCATGGCGACATAGTGGAACAGGCCGATTCCAAAATCCACTGTGCCGGCCAGCAGGATCAACAGGACGGTCAGGCTGACCGCCAACTCGACCAGGCTCTGTCCATTCTCAACCGGTGGAAAGGAAAGCGTCTGTTTATTCATGGCAATTGGCGCGCATTCGATGAGTCGAGCGCGGGACATTGATTTTCGACAAAGGCGACGATGATTTTTTCGGAGCCGTTGGCCTGATAGTTCATGCTAAAACCTGCCACCAAAAATTTATTGGCGCGCGGGCCTATGGAAACGTCGCCGCTGAAGTCGCCGAAAAAAGTGGGCGAGTCGCTTGGCTCGATGCCGTTCCAGATGTTCGCGCCGCCAAGCGTGAGTCGGTTCAGCGTTTGGCCTGCCGGGGAAGGGGGACTCCATATCTTTATGTTTGTGATATGGATCGTCAACCCGGCGCTGTAATTGAAGATGGTCATGCCGAAAGGCGAGGCCCTCAAGACGCTGTGACGCACGTCGCAGGGCGCGGCCGCCTCAGAATGTGACCCCTGGGGGGGCGCGGCGGTGGAATCCGCGGCTGCATTGGGGTCGTCTGTCGCGAACTCAATGTCCTGCGCTCCGCCGGTAATTGCAATCGTCACGCCGACTAAAATCGTGCGCGCGCTGACGGATGTGATGGTCAGCGGTTGCAACGGAATAAACGGGAGCATGGGAGTGTATTCCGTGCTGACCTGGACTCGCACCCGGCTCGAATTTCCGCTGGAGGGTTGAAAACTCCTGTCGAAGGCCATGCCGGGTTTGCAATAGGCGGATTGATGCAGTTCTTCGCCGTTGTCATGCCAGATGAGAATATCGGCATCTTCAAAATTATCGAGAAAACCTGAGCGCTGGGCGGCGGAGCGCATCCCGGCGCAATCCTGATAGCGCGGCACGCCTCCGCTGGTATTTAATCCTGTCGTCGAACCGTAGCGGGTGGCCTGGCGCGCGGCAGAGACCACGTTGTTGTAAATGAAGAGCAACCGTCCCACTTCCAAGATCCCGTAGACGATCAACAGCAGGATGGGCAATACCAATGCAAATTCCACCATGGCCTGCCCCGGGCTTTTTTGCGGGCGGAAAAGAATTGGCTTCCTCATTATTGTTTGCTTCCTATTTTTAGTGTAGGCACATGCGCGTAATCGTCCAATCCTACTTAGGTACTATGGCTTTGACCCAGGTTGGCAAGTACAGGATCAGGAACGCGCTCAGGAGGAAGTACGGGCCGTACGGGATAAAAACCATCCAGGCCTTGTCCTTGTACTGCCCGCTGACCAACAAACCCAGCAGGAGCAAAATGCTGATGGCGCCGCCCAACAGGATGCCGAGCAGCAGTCCGAACCAGGCGATTGGCCAGCCCAGGAACAGGCCCAGGATGGTCGCCAGGATCACATCGCCCGCGCCGAGCGCCTCCTCGTTGTCCGCCGCCAGTCCCGCCTTCCGCATCCGCCGGGCGCGCAGCCGCGCGAAGACGGCGCCGAGCAGGTAGAAAAGGAACATGATGGCGAAGCCGGCCAGTCCGCCCGCCAGGGTGGAGAACAACCCCTGGCGCAGCGCGCCCGCCCCAAGTCCAAGCAGGGCGCCGAAGATGCTGGTCGGGTGCAGGATCAGGCGGTGTTCCAGGTCTATCACAAAGTCCATCGTAAAGTACAGCAGGATCAACAGCCCCAGCGCGTATCCCAGGCGGGCCGGGGGCGACATCCAAATGTAAATACTGACTGCGGCCAAAAACACCTGAACGATCCAGACTCTTGGTTTTCTCCGTTTTCCGCACGAACGGCAGGCGCGCAAAAGGAGATAATCCTGCCACGTGGTGGCGGCGTCGCAGTGTTGGCAGGCGGGTTGGCTGAAGCGCCGCGTGGCCGGCAAAACGTCGGCCAGGTAATTGACCATCCAGCCGCCGATCCAGCCCACGATCAGCGGGATGACCAGACTGGGTTCCATGCTTTCATTATATTCCAAACAATTGGCGATGCACGGGCTGTAAGTGATTTGCAATGCGCTTGGCGAAACCGTCAAACTGCCTTAGAATGGCAGGGACTTCACAGGAGAACCCATGGAAAAATTTGTCATCGAAGGCGGTATTCCCCTGCGGGGGGAGGTTACGCCAAGTGGAAATAAGAATGCCGCCTTGCCTTTGCTGGCCGCCTGCCTGTTGACCGAGGAACCGGTCGTGCTTCACAACCTGCCGCGTATTCGGGACGTGAGCGACATGCGGCGCCTGGTCGAAAGCCTGGGCGTGCAAGTGGAGGATTTGGGCGAGGACTCCTGGCGCGTCACTGCGCGGACGGTCCGGCCGGCCGACCTGGACCCCGGCCTTTGCCGCAACATTCGCGCCTCCATCCTGCTCGCCGGGCCGATGATCGCGCGCTCGGGTGAACTGCGGCTTTCCCCGCCCGGCGGGGATGTCATCGGGCGGCGCAGGCTGGACACGCACATCCTGGCCTTGCAGACTCTGGGCGCGCAGGTGAACTATGGCCGCACGCTGGAGTTCCAAGCGAAAGCGCTGAAGGGCGCGGACATTTTGATGGATGAGGCCAGCGTGACCGCCACCGAAAATACCATCATGGCCGCGGTGCGCGCAAAAGGCATCACGGTCATTCGCAACGCGGCCTCCGAGCCGCACATTCAGGAATTGTGCCGCTTCCTGAACCGCCTGGGCGCGCGCATCGAGAACATCGGCTCGAACACCCTGCATATCGAAGGCGTGGATCAACTCCACGGCGGCGAGTTTTCGGTGGGTCCCGATTACCTGGAGGTTGTCAGCCTGGTCGGCGCGGCGGCGGTGACGCGCGGCGGGATTCGCATCCGGGACGCGGGCGTGCGTTACCTCGAAATGGTCGCGCAAGTCTTCCGCAGGTTGGGCGTGACCTGGCAGGTAGAGGGCGACGATTTGATCGTCCCGCCGGACCAGTCCCTGGCGGTTGTCCCCGATTTGGGCGGGGTCATCCCCGAGATCAAAACCAACGTCTGGCCGGCCTTCCCGACCGACCTGATGAGCATCGCCATCACGGTTGCCACGCAAGCCGCGGGATCCGTGCTCTTCCATGACTGGATGTATTCCGGGCGCATGTACTTCACCGACAAACTGGTGGGCATGGGCGCGCGCATCATCCTGTGCGACCCGTACCGCTGTCTCGTGCAGGGCCCCAGCCAACTTATCAGCGAGAACCTGGAAAGCCCCGACATCCGCGCCGGCATGGCGCTCCTGCTGGCCGCCCTGGCCGCGGACGGAACCTCCACCATCCGCAACGTCAGCCAGATTGACCGCGGCTACGAGCGCGTGGACGAGAAATTGCGCGGCTTGGGAGCCAACATTCAGAGGGTTTCGGAGTAATGGAGGAGACCTGACATGTCTCCACAGAACCCCGATTAACCGCGACCCGCGTCCGCACAATCGCCTTGGTTAAGCAGGGCGCGAGTAAGACATGTCAGGTCTTAAAGATTCAGCCCGACTCGTTACGAGCCGGGCTGATTGATTGTTACTGGATGTCGGTAGATGCGCCGGTTTACGGGAAAACCCATTTCATACCCTGGTAATCCACGATTATGGTGATCTTATCATTGCCGTGGATGCAAGCCTGGGGACCTGAGAGTGATGCGGGTTTCTTGGGGTCGTTTACATAGGCAGATGGCCAATAGCAACCCTCAGGGATGGTGACGCCCAAGCTGCTTCTGGATCCGATGGAAGATACACCACGGACGAATCCACATGCGAACGGTGTTTCATTCAGATAGAGAGAAAAGGTCAAAGTTCCTTTGGTGCGGTTGTCAATGACCACATAAACCTGCGGCCCTCCGGGTTTTGGATTCATCAGGCCGCTGCAAGCGCCGCCGGATGCCGCGCTTGTCGCTGTCGGCAGGACGGACGGGAACGTGGGCAGGGCAAAGGTTGGGCTGGGCGGCGCCAGGGTGGGCGTTTCGGTCGACGGCAGGGTTGCGGTCGCGGTCGGGAGGGCGGCCTGGGTTTGCGCGGCCATCGTGAACGCCATCGCCACCGCCGAAGCCTGCACGCTGGCCGCGTCAATGGTCGGGGCGGCTTTGGGGCCGCAGGCCGCCAATAAAACGGTAAGCCCCAAAATCAGGGGGAAAACTTTTTTCATTCCTGGATACTCCTTAACTTACTGGTGATTACCCACAAGTTCAGGCGGCAGTTGGACTGCCGCCTGCGCCCGCAGTGCAACTGCGAGCAAACGGCGACTTGTGGGTAATCACCGATTAACTTATGGCTGAGTGATAATGATTTTTTGTCTTTTGAACGTGAACGTGTATTCCAAAGATTTCTTGATCCGGATATCCCCGATAAATTGCCGGCCTTTGACCCAGGCAACGTAATGGCAGGGTCCGGCCGGAATGGAGGCGACGATCCTTGCATACACGGGATATTCCAAATACGATGTCAAACCGTTCTCAAGCGTGCAATGGAACGAAATGTACACCATCTCGTTGGTCAGGTTGATCAGGTGCACGCGCCCGTAAGGGACGGCTGGCGGCACGGTACCATAGAGAAGGACGCCCGGCGTTGGCGTCAGCGTGGCTGTGACGGTTCCGCTGACCGTGGAAATGGTGAGCGCGCCGGTTGGAGTTGGACTACTGGTCGCGGTTATGGTTCCTGTCGCGTTGGCGGCGCTGGTCGCCTCGGGCGTGGATGTTGCGGTGTTGGTCGGCGCTCCTGTGGCGCTTGGCGCGGTGGTCGCGGTGAAGGTTGGCGGAGGCGTATTCGAGGGCAGGAGGCTGGGGGTTGGCAGGGCCGCTTGTGTTAGCGCGGCCAACGTGCCGGCCAGCGCTATCGCCGTCGCCTGTGAATCGCCGGCAGAAATCGGCGATAACCCCGGCACGCACGCGTTCAACCCGACAGACAGGATCAAAATAGCGAAGGCCAGACGGCGGCTCATTATGTACCTCCTGGAGGTTATGCCGGTGTGATGACTTCCATGAATTGGGTGATCACGTCCCGTAACATGCGCTCGGGCAGCGCGCCCACCTGGCGGTGAACCACCTTGCCTCCCGAAACGAATAACATCGTCGGAATGCCCTGAACGCCATACTTGGAGGCCCATTCGGGATTCTCGTCGGTGTTCACTTTGGCAACCAGAAACTTGCCGGCGTTTTCCTTCGCAAGTTTGTCGAGGATCGGGCCGACCATTTTGCACGGGCCGCACCAAGGCGCCCAGAAATCAACGATCACCGGAAGTTGCGCTTGCAGGACGGTCTTCTCGAAAGCATCGTCAGAGACATGGATGGGTTCTTCGATCATTTTGCTACCTCAAAAGATGATTTATGCAACGATATGCGTTGCCAGTCGGCGAGTATAACATAAAAAGCAAAGCCCCTGATATAATCCCCCGCCATGACGGATGTCCTATCCCGCGGGTACGCGGGACTTTCCCGCTGGCGCGCGGGCCTCTCTAAGACCGGTAAAGCCGCCTTCGGGCGCGTCGCCTCGCTATTGGGCGCGACGGAGATCACCGCCGAAACATGGGACGATTTGGAGACCCTGCTCATCCAGGCGGATGTGGGGATGGATACCACCGCCAGCATCCTCGACTCACTCAAACGCCTCGCGCGTGACCGCGGGCTGGTCCGCGCCGAGGAACTTCGATCGGCCCTCCGGGCGGATCTCCGCTCCCGCCTCGACAATCCGCCCGCGCTCGATTTTTCCGCGCGTCCGAGCGTGATCCTGCTCGTGGGAGTCAACGGCTCGGGCAAGACCACCAGCGCCGCCAAACTCGCCCGGCGATTTTTATCGGAGGGGAAGACCGTCCTCTTCGGCGCGGCGGACACCTTTCGCGCCGCGGCGGTGGACCAACTCCAGGTTTGGGGCGACCGCCTCAAGGTCACGGTGGTGGCGGGCGCGCCCGAGTCCGATCCCGGCGCGGTGGCGTTCAACGCCGTCCAGTCGGGCGTGTCCCGCGGCGTGGACATCGTCCTGATTGACACCGCCGGGCGTTTGCAGACCCGCTTCAATTTGATGGAGGAACTCCGCAAGGTGCGGCGTGTGACGGCCAAGGCCCTGCCCGGCGCGCCGCATGCCGTCTGGCTGGTGTTGGATGCGGCTACCGGGCAAAACGCGCTGGGACAGGCGCGCAAGTTTCACGAAGCCGTGGGCGTGACCGGCATCCTCCTCGCCAAATTGGATTCTTCGGCGCGCGGCGGCATGGCGTTCGCGATCCAACGGGAACTTGGCATTCCAATTTTGTTTGCCGGGCTGGGCGAGAAACCCG
>Ga0210020_1001939_pt1 | contig 17128 bp, 17 predicted proteins | sample CryGeymeta201514_FD_183980 | JGI IMG/M metagenome (GOLD analysis project Ga0210020, IMG submission 183980) | Groundwater microbial communities from Crystal Geyser aquifers in Utah, USA - Crystal Geyser metaG 2015-14 (SPAdes) (version 2) | ecosystem: Environmental > Aquatic > Deep subsurface >... | reverse complement strand
TTTGATTATTTAAGTGAAAGGTAATTTTAATTACCATATATTATTGTATAAAGAATATAAAAACACCTTTTTTTGGAAAATCCGATCCCCAAACTTTTAAACACAACACCAAAACATTAACTAATCCCCAAACTTTTAAACACAACACCAAAACATTAACTAATCCTCAAACTTCCAAAATTTGTACACTTCTTCACAACAATCTTTCATATCAAAAATAACTAGCACACAATCATTATTTTTAATATCTGTGTTTTCATTAAGTTTAATAAAGGTTTTGTTTCTATATATTGCAGCAACCAATCCCACTTTATCTGGCAAGTCCTTTAATTTTAGTGGTTTAAACTCATCATCAATATTTATTTCTATCATTCTATAACCAACATCATCAATATGAATCAAATCATAAATTAAAGGGTATTTTAAATAAAAAACACATGTTTTACCTGCTGTTTCATTTGGTTGCAAAGGGAGAATACCTATTTGCTTAAGAACCTCTGAAAATTCTTCTTTTTGAATAACAGCAATCACATTTTGAACAAATCGGCGCGCATACACTGCTGCAGCAATATTTATACTATCGTCATCTGTTGCAGCAATTACAACATCTGCACTATCTAATCCTGCATTGTGAGTTACTTGCGAGTTAATGCAATCTCCACTAAATACTTTTGCGTTTGGAAACAAAGATGCTATTTTTTGAGATTTTATATCATCATTTTCAACAACAATAAATTTGGCATTATGAATTTTCTCCATAATTGTGCGCGCAATTTTCCCTGCTCCATAAATGAGGATTTTCATAATATTTTTATACTTATAAAGAATATTCTTAGTAATTGGCGCGCTCTTTTATTACATAAAGCACACTGCTAACAAAAACTAAAAAGCCCAAAATTTCAATTCTGCCCATCCACATTAAAAAGAAACACAACAATTGAGACACAAACGACAAAGAAGTTATATCTATAATCATAATTCCGGCGTTTGACAAAAAAGCTGCTGCTGTAAATAAAGAATCAAAAAAATTTAATCCTCCAAAAACTAAAAAAATTACTGCTGAACCAAACAAAACCATAAAAAAAATACTAATATACACAAACACATTATGTATTTCTTTTTTATCAATTACATTGTGTTCAAAAATAACAGGAATAACAGCATTTTCAGGCAACAAATACTTTTTGATTTCTGCGTAAATTGTCTTAAATAAAATAATAATTCTCCATATTTTTAGCCCGCCAGTTGTTGAAGAATAACTTCCCCCTGTAATCATAAAGCCAAAAAGTAACAAAATAGCAAATGGAGATATTTGAGTAAGATCTATATTGTTTGTAATAATTCCTGTTCCTGACAACGCAGATGTTGCCAAAAAAACAGAAGAAATAATATCTGAATCTATTGCAAAAATACAACCCCCTACAAAAATTACAACAACCATAACCTTAAATTCAATATTATTTAACAAAGATTTTATAAAATTTTTTCGTATCAAAAACAGAACAAAGCAAGATGCTCCAAGCAACATAAAAATAATTAAAATTATTTTTTGAATATCTGAAAAAGAAGAATACCAAAAAAATCCACCTGTTGAAAGTGTGACCATCGCTAAATTAATTGCATCAAACCATGTCATTCCTGACATTAAAAGTAAAAGAAAGCACGCCCCAGTAAGTATAACATAAACACCAAAAATTTTTTGAGTAAATGATTTTATAGAAATCCCCCGAATATTTTTAATTTTATCAATATACACTTTATGCTCATCTTGCTGAAAAGGTGATTTTAAAATAAGAAATGCAAAAAATATAAAACCCATACCCCCAACCCACTCTAAAAAACTCCGAAAAAACAACAAACTCTGGCTGATTTCTCCACTATGTAAAGTTACTCCTGTTGTTGTCCAACCACTCATAGCATCAAAAATAGATGCAAAAAATCCAAATCCTTCGAATAAAAATGGTATTGAGCAAACCATAGCTCCTATTGGAAATACTAAAAACAAAACAAGCAAATATGTTCTTTTGCTAAAATCTTTAACAGAAACACTTTTTCGCAAAAAATACCAAAACCCAACTAAAATTAAAAAAACAAGAAAAAAACCAACTGCTGCGAGGCGTTCACCAAAATAAACTGCTATACCTATAGGCAATAAAAAAAAGGGTGCAAGCAGACCTAAAAAGTACGCAGCATACACAATACTTTCTTTAAATAAAGACACCATATTTTTTTGTGATTTGAATTATTTTAATTTGTATAATTTTGTGATTTGAATTATTTTAATTTGTATAATTTTGTGATTTGAATTATTTTAATTTGTATAATTTTGTGATTTGAATTATTTTAATTTGTATAATTTTGTGATTTGAATTATTTTAATTTGTATAATTTTTCAGTACAAGTATTACATATATTATAAATAATCCTGTGCTAAAAATATGCTGTTGTTTATTTATTCTAAAGTTCTTTGTTTTTGATATTTGGAAAAAACTTTTTTATTTTCAATATTCTTTTTATTTATAGTGTTGCTATTATCTGGTTTTATCACTCCATAAACCCCATCATATCCTGGTACAACCTCAATTTTTCCTATCCTATTTTTTAAAATTAACTCAACAACTTGCTCGTCAAAAACTAATTTTAAATCTTTTTCTGAAACATTTAATAAAATTTCAAACTCATTGTTGAATTTGCTGACAGTATCAAAATATTCGGTTTGAATATTTTTGCTTGTTATACCTTTTTTGCGCGCAAAACTTAAAAGTTCAATCAAAGGAATTAGCCTTTTGTATTCTGCTGCACCCGTTAATTTATATTTTTCTAATCTGTCAGCCAACACTTCAACGCGCGCCAACACCCCTATTATTAGTGGTTTTCCACAAACAGGACAAAGTTTGTTGTGTTTTTTGCTTTCTTCAGGAGAGTAAGATATATTGCAATTTCTGTGCCCATCAAAATGATATTTTCCATAAGCAGGATCAACTTCAATAGTTCCTATGTAACCTTTTTTTGTTCTTATTGCATTTATTAAATTTTCATATGTTATCTTATCAAATTCAAAAATTGTTGCTTCTCTTCCGATTCTCCATGGCCAAAAACTATGACAATCAGAACTTGACAATATTGTATATTTATCCAAAGAACTAACTCGCCAAAACATTTCAGGATCTGCTGACAATCCTGTTTCAAGGCTATGGATGTGGTCTGCTTGATCACCAAAACACTCTTTAACAGAATCAAAGCCAGATTTTGAGCCGAACAAACCAAACCAAGGCGTCCATATATGCGCAGGAATAATTTCAATATTGTTTGAAATTTCTAATATGTCTTTTGTAAAATCTCTGCAAGAAATGTTAAAAATTGGGCGGCCATCATAATCAATTCTTCCTCTTTTTAGCAAGTAATTTGTGATTTTATCAACAATTTCAAAACTTGGCGCAAGAACAACAAGATGAACTCTCCTGCCTTTTTTATTTTGAGTATATACTAAAGATATTTCTGTTTGAAGCACAAAATTTTGATTATATATTTTATCCTGAAAAATACCCTTTCCTAAATCAATAAGTTTTTCTTTTAGTTCTTTTATCCAAATAGGATGAGTAAAATCACCTGTTCCAACAAGATTTAGGCCTTTGATTTTAGAGTATTTTGCAATATGCTCAATATCCATTGAAGTTGAACATGCGCGCGAATGTTTGCTATGAATATGTAGATCTGCGAATATTTTCATATTTTTTTTGGTAAATTTATGAATATAAATTCCATCTTAAAAATGCTGCGACCCCGCCAAAACCATCAAGTTGTGTCCTTACAAATGAGTGTGAAATAATGAAGATTTTTGCGTGCTTTTTTTCTGCATCTTGTATTAAATCTACAATAATTTTATCTCTTAAAAATGTCTGACTTATAAGCAAATTTTCAACAGCACCTATTTCTATTGCTTTTTTTAGATTCTCCAAACCATAAGTGACCTTTTCATTGCGTCCGACACATCCTAAAAAAGTTTCCCAAAGTTCAAATTCTTTTGCTTGTTGTTGATTTTTTTCTATTTTGTTTATTCTTCCTTGCCGCATAATTTCAAAAAGTCCATGTTCGTCGCCGCTTGATGATCCTTCTATAAAAATTTTTAGATGAAGTTTTTTATCTTCTAAACTTTTTGCCACTATTTCTTTCCAAAATCCAGGCCCAAAAACCACGACTGACTCAAAATTAAATTGTTGGTTTAGATCTTGAATTTCTTTAAAAAATTTTACAGTGTCCCATTTGCTTGTTGTTTGCCCAAAGTCCTTTGCAATAGCATTGTAATTAATTTTAGCCAAGTGTTTTATTTCGCGCCCCATTACAAAAAAATTAATCTCATCTTGCTCAACTCCTATAAAAACCAGTGGCTTTGTTGCTTTTTCATGTTGTTTAATTTTATCAATTTCCCATGCCTGCCATTGCCTTTTTTTTATAAAATAAGAACAACCAACATCAACAGATATTGATTGGAATTTACCTTTTTGCTTTCCGTCCTGTAAAATTCCAGAAGCATGAAGCACACTACTCTCTTGAAATTTAATGCTGTTAATTTGAATAGTAGCATTGAAAATTTCAATTTTTGCGCGCGGTCTTTCACCTTCTTCACTTATTTCAATTTTCCTCCGAGCCTTTCCAACCAAAATATCTCCTTTGCACAAAATCCGACAAAGCAAAGCAAGATCTTCATAATTGTCTGGCTGAAGTTTGACTTCTTGAATTTTTGGATTAAAAGACAATAATTTCATAGTTTTTTTATTAAATGTGATTTTAAAAGTTATTTTGGTTTTTTATTTTTCATTATTGTAAAATATAATATTATTATATAAATAATATGGTAGAAAAAACTCCTAACAAACAAGACTCTCCTGAAAATAAAGTTGAACAAGAAATAGCACTAAACCAACAAACAGCTTACCAATGCAGTCATCAACTGCAAGAAATTGAGCAACGCATTGTGGTTTTTACAGAAATTTATGAAGAACTTAAAAAATTGACTGATGACGAGGTCTTTCAAATTATTGGAGATGTTATGATTAAGAAAAAGCGCGCAGATGTTCTTGTTGGATATGAGCACCGCATAGAAGATGGAAAAAAGATAAAAGAAGTTTTGGAGCGCACAATACAACAAGCACAAGAAAAGTTAGAGAAGTTGACAAAAAATAAACAAGAGCAATAATTTAAGATATATGCACAACAAATTCTAAGATTTTAAAATTTATTTTATTTATATTTTATTATTTTATTTATATAGATTATGCTTCTAAATAATAAGTTGCTATCTCTTTAATGGAAATATTTAGCTTTCTAAATAATAAGTTGTTATCTCTTTAATGGAAATATTTAGCTTTCTAAATAATAAGTTGCTATTTGTTTGGCGATAAATGCGCGCGCAGGTCTGAAATATTTGTTGCAAGGTAAAAACAAAGTTATACCTTTTGATTCCTCATTGCTTGGTTCTACTAATGCAATAATAGGTAATCCAAGCTGAATCGCATCTTTAATAAGATAGTCAGAGTAAAAGTCAAACATAAAAATTAAATCTATATCTAAAAAATCCTTTACATTTGTGTTTGTAAGATTACCTGCGCTGTAAGATGACTTAATATCACATCCAAGAATTTCGGCTAATTGCTGTATAGACATATCATTTGGATTTTTTGAAAAAAGTATTATTTTCTGATCTTTATAATTTTTAAGCATTTTTGCTATGTTTTTAATTTTATTATCTATTTTTGTCAGATCAAGAATTTTTCCTATTTTTGATCCAACATATGCAAACTCTTTATAACTTTTCCAAATTTTACCATGCGAATAAAGTGCGCGGCTTTTCATATAGCCCGACTGCTTTTCAAATATTTGCTTGTCAATTTCTACGCGCGCTTCTTCAATATTCATTGGTTTTGGTTTATCTTTTTTTTCATAAAAAGGAGTTTTGGCTAGTTCTTTTTGTACAATTTCTGTTTTAGACATAATCTTTTTGTATTGATTTCATATTAAAAATTTTATGGGCTTGTAGCTCAGGTGGTTAGAGCGCCGGTCTTATATGACTAAGTTTCTGTAAGAAACTTGAATTAGTTTGCAATGTTTGTAAGCAGGTTCATACTTTGCTTACTTTGGTTTGCAAGCAAGTTTTTATAAGTGCAGCTCGTGCTGTACTTGCTCTGAGAAAACCGGAGGCCCGGAGTTCGAGTCTCCGCAAGCCCATGCAACCAAATAAATAAAATTATGGTAAACTTACAAGCAATTAAAAACTATTTAGAACGATGCTACCGAATCCTAATTATTCTCAAAAAACCATCTGATGGAGAACTCAAACAATCATTGATAGTTACACTTATTGGGTTTTTGCTTGTAGGAGTTATAGCTTTGTTGATTTGGGTGTTTGCAAAAGTAATTTTTTCATAAAACTATGTTTTTTGAAATTAAATTTGATTTAAATTTGTAAGTTGTTTATACTTCTGTTTGTGCTTGTTGGTTTTTAAGCAAAAGTTATATAAAAATATATGCACATACTAACGATCCACAGCGATTATATAAAGGTTGAACCACAAGCAAAAGCACTTGAATCTGGCTATGACCAAGACGCACAACCATTTAATGCAGAAGATGCGCTTGTTGTTTTTATATCTGTTGAAAAAGGCGATGAATTCAATGAGATAAAGATTGTTGAAAACACCACAAAAGAGATATTATCAATTTATAACCAAGTTAAAGCCAAAGAAATTGTAATTTACCCTTACGCGCATTTATCCTCAAATTTAGCTCCAGCTTATCCGAGCAACAAAATTCTGAATGCTTTGGTTGAAAAGATCAAAGAAATTGCTCCTGTTAAAAAAGCGCCTTTTGGTTATTATAAAGCGTTTGAGTTAAGATGTAAAGGCCATCCTCTTTCTGAGCTTAGCAGAGAAATTACAGTTGAGAAAGAAAATAAGGAAGAGCAAAACCTTGCTTTAAAAGCAGAGGAAAAATTAAAATCATATTGGTATATTTTAAATGTTGATGGAAAATTAACACCTGCTGAAGAATTTGATTTCACTAGTCACGAAAATCTTAAAAAATTTGTAGATTATGAGGTCAAAAAAGTCAGAACATATGCTCAAACTCCTGCCCATGTTATATATATGCGCGCATTAGAATTAGTTGACTATGAATCAGGATCTGATGTAGGTAATTTGAGATGGTATCCAAAGGGTTCGCTTATCAAGCGACTTTTAGAAGAAAAAATTAACAACACAATGTTTAAATTAGGGGGAATGCAAGTTGAAACACCAATAATGTATGATCTCGCCCACCCTCAACTACACAAATATTTAAATAGATTCCCTAATCGTCATTATCTTGTAAAATCAGGAGATAAAGACCTTTTTTTAAGATTTTCTGCTTGTTTTGGACAATATTTAATAAGTCAGGATATGGTATTTTCATACAAACAATTACCTATAAAATTATATGAATTAACACACTATTCTTTTAGAAAAGAGCAAAAAGGCGAACTTGTTGGTTTGAAAAGATTGCGCGCATTTACAATGCCTGACATGCATACGCTTGTTGCTGATATGAATGCAGCAAAAAAAGAGTTTTATTTACAATACAAAGCATCGATGGATTGGATGAATGATATTGAACTTCCTTATGAAGTAGGAATAAGATTTGTTAAAGACTTTTATTATCAAAACGAGGATTTTGCAAAAGAACTTGTTAGTACTATCAAAAAACCAGTACTTATTGAGATGTGGGACGAGCGCCCTTTTTACTTTGTGATGAAATTTGAGTTTAATTTTATTGACGCTTCAGATAAAGCATCAGCTCTTTCAACTGTTCAGATAGATGTTGAAAATACCGAAAGATTTGATATAAACTATATAGATAAAGATGGAGAGAAAAAGTATCCAATAATGCTTCATGCATCTATTTCTGGAGCAATTGACAGAAATATTTACGCTTTACTTGAAAAAGCACATTTAGAGCAAAAAAAAGGAAATATTTCTATTCTTCCACTTTGGCTTTCACCAACTCAGATTCGCATTTTGCCTATTAGCAGTGAAAACCACCTAAAATTTGCAGAGAATCTCGCTAATAAACTTGAAAAGCAAAATATTCGTGTTGATATTGATGATACTGATGCTACACTTGGGAAAAAAATAATGAAAGCAGAGCAAGAGTGGGTGCCGTATCAGATTGTTGTTGGTGATAAAGAGCAAGAAGATGGAGAAAACAGCACCTTACAAATAAGGGCGCGCGCAGACAATGGCAAAATATTTAATATGAGTGTGGCAAATTTAATAAAAAAAATTAAGAAAGAAACAAAAGAAAGGCCATTTAAGCCGCTGCCTTTGCCGAGGTTGATAAGCAAAAGGCCAAAGTTTGTAGGGTAATAACTTATTTTAGAGCCTATAATTTATATTTTGTTTTTGCAACAGGTCTAACGCGCGCAAATTCATATTTTTTAATTTTATATATACACAAATCACACTATTTTATCACAACTCTGGTTTCAAGTTCTTTGTCTTCTCTGCGTTTCTTTGCGTTTTTTAAATGTGTTGCATATCCAACAACTAAATTACACTGTTTTTTGCTTGAAAACTCAAAATACTTGCTTGCAACATCTTTATTTTTTTCAAATTCAGGAGACATTTCATTCTCAGCTATTTCCACAAGTGCGCGCGCAGTTTTTTTAATCTGCTTTATTCTGATATTTCCCATAATATTTTTAGCAACTTTTTAAACTCCTATCATAAAGAGAATTATGCTTCCAAAACAAGAGGATTTGGTGTTTTTTGCGCGCACTTCAGACAAAAAAGCCAAGAGCATGCTTTGGGCAACAAAAGAAGAGCCAGACAAAATCCAAGTTAAATATAAATGTGTTTGTGGCTATATTGGCAAAACATCTTTGCCAAGAAAAGACATTGTTGTGTATGTGTGCGAAAAATGTGGAGAAAAAATACAATATATAACTTACAAAGTTGAGAAAAAGCGCGCAAAAAACAAACAATAATCAATGAAAATTAAAAAAGAGCGCGCAAAAAACAAAGATTGTTAATTAGTTATTAAATATTTATTATATTATCTACTAAATCACTCATCAACATATTATCTACTAAATTACCCCTTAATAATAGCTATTGGCGTTAGCTCAACCAAAACATATACTAAATCTTTTTGATTTTCCATAACAACATCAATGTTTTTATATGCACCTGGCGCTTCTTCTAAATCTGCTTTGCTTCTTATGCTGTGCATAACACCAAAATCCCTTAGTTTTTTTATTTCTTTTTCTAAATCTAAATTTTTTACTGCCTCTTTTCTACCCATTATTCGTCCTGCTCCATGAGAACATGACTCAAAACTCTCTTTGTTTCCTTTGCCTTTGACAATATAACTTTTACTTCCCTGATTTCCAGGAATAATTCCTATTGTTTCTTTGCTTGCTAGTGTTGCGCCTTTTCTGTGAATCATCACCTTTTTGCCAAAATGTGTTTCAAGAGACGCATAATTATGGGCAATATTTATAAAATTTGTGTATTTAATTGAGTCATCGAACAATTTGTTAAGAATTTGTTTTATTCTGTCAAGCATCAATTTTCTGTTTGCCAGTGCAAATTCAACACAATATTTCATTTCATTCATATAGTTTTTTCCGTCTTCTGTGTCTAACGGCAAAAATGCCAAGTCCCATTCTTTTGGAACATTACCATATTTTTGACCAAATTCAGATGATTTTTCACGCGCAATTTTATTATAATGTTCTGCAACTTTTAGTCCTAAATTTCTGCTTCCTGAATGAAGCATAATCCAAATATATCCATCTAACCCTTTTTGTAGTTCAATAAAGTGATTTCCTCCCCCTAAAGTTCCAATAGATTTTCTGGCGTTGTTAAACTCTTTTTTGACAATTTTGAGTTTTTCATAATCGCTAGGCATAAAGTTTAGATCTTGCATTTCTTTGTGCTTATTAAATCCAACAGGAATTGCTTGCCTTATTTGTTTCATAATTGAAATCAATTTCTCGCGCGATATCTCATTTAAACTTGTTTTAACTGCGCACATTCCGCAGCCAATATCAACCCCAACAGCATTAACAACAACAACACCTTTTGTTGCAAGAACACCCCCAATAGGCATGCCAAAACCAACATGTGTATCAGGCATCAAAGCAATGTGATGAAACGCAAAAGCCAGGTTTGCAAGATTTTTGGCTTGTTGGAGCGCGCCATCTTCAATCTCATCTAACCACATTTTAATTGGAATTTTCTCAGTTGTGATTATTTTTTTCATAATGTTTTTAAATTTTTACACCTTGGCGGCAAAAATCTAGTTTGCTCTCTAAAATTTCAGAACAACATTTTAAGTCATGTTCAGACTTAGCAAAAATCCCTAATTTTGCATCAAATCCTGTTCTGTCTGTTATATCCATATTAGGAGTAATCTTACCCAGAAGATATCCTATGATATCACCATTTTTATAAAGTTCGCTCACAAAAATTATAGGTGATCCATATAAACCACTAACTGTTGTTTTTTCAAATTTTTTTAGTTCTTCAATAATTTTAGGAAGGCTGTATCTGGTGCTAATATCACTTATTACCTTCTTAATATATCCTTCTGATTCAAGAAGGTCTCTAGCCTTCTTATGAGCAAGTAGATCCGTATTAGTTCTTTTTATTATTTTACTAATTTCCTCATAACGCCCTGTCATCTTAATATATTTACACAATTTACAACCTTAATTTGACCTTTCTTCTTCGCCAGTGGCGCATTGTTGGCCCCCCAGCCACTTTGCGATTTGTTTTAAGAAATATCCAATAAGGTGCAGTTCTAAATAGACCAGCATTTGCTGTTGCCTTTGCTAATCGCCTTTTTTTCAAAGGGCTTTGTATTTTGCTCATTTTTCGTCCTTATCTGCTTTATTGGCTTTTTTTGTTTTTAGTACAACGAGCATGCTAATTTTAAATGGTTTTTTGCAAAAAGTGCGTATGTCTTCGCTTCGGTCTAGTGTAATTATTTCAACACCCCCCGCCTGTTGATAATATTGCGCGCTCTTAAATTCAGGTGAATCCTTTGCCACAACAACTATTTCAGCGTTTCTGTTTTTCATTGCCTCAATACTTTGCTTTGCGCCAAATTGCGCGCGTCCTTCTTCAATTGCTTTTTTTACTCGCTCCATATGTTTTTGTAGCACTTTCATAAGTCAAGATAATGTGCAAATAAAATTTTAACAGATTTCTTACATAAATATTTTATGGGAAAGTAAAAATCTTTCCCTAAGGAAAAACAAAATGTTATACAAAACAGGATATAATACATATAATACAATAGAGAACGCAAATTTAAAATCATACCTATTAAAAACAAAAAAGGATATAACCGCTCTTATAAAAAATTATTCTCCTTTACGTGTTAAAGAATATTTAAAAAGCCACACAAGAAAAATCCAAATGCCTGAGAATAGTGGATTAAAAAATATGAAGTATGTTGAGAATTTCAGAGACGAGGAATGGTTTGAAAAGTTAACACCTGAAAAAAAAGAAGAAGTTGAAACTATTATAGCAGAGCATATTCAGTTAGAAATTAAAGAATATCTTCCAAAAATTTATAATAATTTTTATAATAACACAATATTAGATGAAAAAATAACAGATGAAAAAGTTAGGGCTTTTTTTAACAAAAACAGATATATTAGAATAATAGAAGGATATACTCCTGAAGCAAATGAACTAATAAAAAAGAACATAGAAGAAACTTCGGACGACCCAGAACTTTCAAAAGAGATATATAAAACTATATTATCATTTATAGAAAAAACAGGACTTTATCCAGGATCTCCTAAGGAATTGGCTATAGACTGTGCAGGATATGCTGATTTTGCTACAATTATTTATAATATTTTTGGATATAATACTTACCCAATAAAAATCCCTGATCACACTGCTACTATGGTGAAGGTAGGAAATAATTCATATGTATTAGATATAAATTATAGAAATAAATTAACTGATCTAAGAGAATGGATAAAAGAAGTTGGAAAAACACCTTTGGTTGGTTATGGAAATAATGTTTCTTCTATGTTTAATTTAGGAATTTTATTGAAAAAGTTAAAACGCTATGAAGAAGCAGAGAAAGAATACAGAGAAGCAATAAAGATAGATCCAAATGATGCTGGTGCACATTATAATTTAGGAATTTTATTGAAAAAGTTAAAACGCTATGAAGAAGCAGAGAAAGAATACAGAGAAGCAATAAAGATAAATCCAAATCTTGCTTATGCACATAATAATTTAGGAATTTTATTGCAAAATTTAAAACGCTATGAAGAAGCAGAGAAAGAATACAGAGAAGCAATAAAGATAAATCCAAATCTTGCTTATGCACATAATAATTTAGGAATTTTATTGAAAAAGTTAAAACGCTATGAAGAAGCAGCAATTTTTTTAAAAAAAGCACAGCAAATTAATCCTAAATTTAAATCTACTGAGTTGTGCAAGGATATAGAAGAGTTAGACAAGGAAATAAGAGAAAGAGGAGGACCGTTAGCAATATATACTGAAAAAACAACAATGACAATATAAGTATTGTAAGCAATAAAAAACTTTAATCATATTTAGATAAAATAGATAATAGCAATTAAAGAAAAGTGTCAACTCTACTTATTCTGTAAAAATAATTCATCTTCACAAATACATCTATATATACTGCATATGTAAATCTCGTTAATTTATTTGAGAACTTAGTAACACTTAGCTTAATATCTTACAATATTTACACTCGTGTCCTATTAACCTCGTCATTTACAAGGATCTCAGTTATCTATTTTTAAGGATGACTTCGAACTTAGATGCTTTCAGTTCTTATTCATATAACGCGCTGCTACTTGGCAAAACACCTTTCGATGACCAATACACAGTTGGCGTCCAGAATCTGTTCCTTTCGTACTATGATTCCGTTACTCTCAGATAACTACAATCTCGACAGATAGAAACCTAACTGGCTCGCGCCGTTATGAACCCGACTAACGATGAGTTTTAATTGGTTAGCACCCGCACCCTTGGCAGCTACTGCACTGCCAGGAAACTCAGAGTTGAAGGCGAAACAGCAATCCTTGGGGTCGATATGTACTCTCTCCCAAGACAGCCTAATTATCCCCAGGGTAGCTTTTCTGTTAGGGTATGCAATTATTAATATACACATACCGTTCTCTAAGCCGGACTTTCGTCCCAGGATTCCTTACTATGCAGAATCCTGTCAAATCAGCTTTTGCCTTTGTACTTTTCAGAGGATTTCTAAACCTCTTAAGCTGACCTTTGGACACTGTTGATATCTTTTTAACAGTTTCCCGCCCCAGTCGAGCGGCCCATCTAAAGCTGTTTCCATTTCTGGATAAACAAACTGTTCTTAAGTGGGAAGTATTACACTGTCAGCTCTACAATTTCTAGCGAAATTGCTTCGAAGCTTTCTTCCTATTCTAAACACCTAAGAACAATTTATAACATCAGATTGCCGCAGAGCTCCATGGGGTCTTCTCGTCCCATCGAAATTCTTCAGCTTTTACACATGAAAAAGTGTGTTCACCGCGTTTATGCAGAAGACAGCATCTACCTTGTTACGTCTTCAGACATGTCATCAATCAAATAACAATGGATTTCGCTACCTTAAGAGACTCAAAAATAATCCCGCCGTTTAGAAGGGCTTAGGCTGGTTGAAACCAGCTTTAACACACTCCCACTGGGCAGACGTCGGCGGCTATACAAAGCATTACTACTTAGCAGCCACCTGTGTTTTTGTTAAACAGTCCAGCAGATCTTTTTACATAGACCCTCACTTTCGCAAGCAAGGGCATTCTTTATACCTAAGATACAGAACTATTTTGCTTATTTCCTTCTGCAAAATTAACACGACGGTCTTAGCATTCTCAGCCAGGGAACCTGTAAAGGTTTTGGTACGGTTTATGCACATTCTTGCGCAGTTTCTTTTTAAGAAAACTTGGCGCACCCTATACCTCTTGCGAGGCCACATTATTTTTTACTCCTTCTCGTTATTGCAACTCTCCAGAGTATTATCAAATGCGTTTGCAAAAGGGTTGCCTAATTTGTCAAAACTACACCTTGCGTTGCCGCGTGTAGTGCACAAGTATAGGAATATTAACCTATTTCCTTTTTGATACGGCAAATTATGCCTTTTCTTAAGACCGACTAACTCTTCCTTGATGATCATTGGGAAGAAATCCTATCCCTTAAGACCTTAGCGATTCTCACGCTAATTTCTGCTACTATCGGCAAGATTTTCACTAGTGACAGGTCTATTGGATCTTACGACCCAACTTCTCCCCCATCACCACGCCATCCTATCTTCAATTGCTTTACAGCAAAAGAACTAAAGTATCGGTAAGCACCTTAGTCCCGTTGTCGATTTTATTTTTCTAGACGAGTGAGCTGTTACGCACTCCTTAGATAATAGCTGCTTCTGAGCTTATATCCTCGCTGTTTTAGAAAAATAAAATCTTTTTCACTTAGATGCTATTTTGGGACCTTAACTTTAGGGTGTTTTGTTCCACTTTTGGTGTTCAAGTTTATCCCGAACGCCTCCTTTCTATTGAACAAATTATTCTATTCGGAGTTTGACAGAGTGCTAGAGATTTCTCTCCGAGGCGACTCAATCAGTTTCTCTACAAAAATAATTCTACAATAAAACGATCCTATGGGATCTTTCAGATGGACCCAGATATCGCCGAGCTCGATTGGTATTTTGCTCCTATTCTTAAGTTATAGCATCTCCCTAGAAATACCTTCAGACCTCAAGGAAGTTATATACTCCCATTCATCTTACTCAAGAATAGATCGCCCGGCTTCAGGTCAGGCCCTAACGACTAAACGCACTTTCACACTTGCTTTCGCTACGCTTTTCAGCTTGCCGCTAAGACCAAGTCCTTGCCTCGTTATCCAGAACGAACGCCAAAATATTGAGAATTTTACATTCTCTTTCATACTTTGACTTACTATCACTGCTTGCTTTCATGTACTTTTCACCCTCTACCAAGAGATCTTTTCAGTTTTCGCTCACGCTACCTTTTTGCTATCGGTTTTATGCTAATTTTTAGGGTTGGAGGTTAATAACCCCCATTCTATCTGGAATTCAAACCAAATATACTCTTTAAGACAGAAAAACACGCAAATAATTACGGGATTATCACCCTGTATCATCTGTTGTTCCAAACAAGTTTATTATTCTTGTGTTTTCCTTATGTCTCACCACATCTCTTTTCAGATTCAGTTTGCCCTGTGCTGATTTCAGTCTACTTACTTACAGCATCTCTTTTGATTTCTTTTCCTGCACGTACTAAGATATTTCAATTCTGTGCGTTGACTTTTCTTACGAAATATACTCAATGAGTATAAGTATGCTTATTCAGGAATCTGAGAATTATAGGTTGCTTGCACCTTCTCTCAGCTTATCGCAGCTTGCCACGCCCTTCATCGTTGCATAAACCTAACAATCCAACAAACAGCTTTGCAGAAATTAACGAGAAAAGTTTGTTTTACAAACTTTTATATGCACATTTTACACTTCGTGTAAATTATATAAACATTTTTTAGAAAATGTTATATGTGTATATATAGATGTATTTGCTTCATTGATAAATGTATATCTAAACTCAGTCAATTATCATCTCTGATAAAAGACATCATATATATTATTTATACAAGATTTGAGGTTTTAAGTTATTATCTTTTTTGAATAACTATGTTTAATATATTAAATATTTTATGGGAAAGTAAAAATCTTTCCCTAAGGAAAAACAAAATGTTATACAAAACAGGATATAATACATATAATACAATAGAGAACGCAAATTTAAAATCATACCTATTAAAAACAAAAAAGAACATAACCTCTCTTATAAAAAATTATTCTTCTTTATGTGTTGAAGAATATTTAAAAAGCCACACAAGAGAAATCCAAATGCCTAAGAATAGTAAATTAGAAAATATGCTGTATGTTGAGAATTTCAGAGACGAGGAATGGTTTGAAAAGTTAACACCTGAAAAAAAAGAAGAAGTTGAAACTATTATAGCAGAGCATATTCATTCAGAAATTACAGAATATCTTCCAAAAATTTATAATAATTTTTATAATAACATATTAAATAAAAAGACAATTTATGAAAAGGTTAGGAATTTTTATAATAACATCTTAAATAAAAACACAACAGATAACGAAGTTATGGATTTTTTAACAAAAACAGATATATTAGAATAATAGAAGGATATACTCCTGAAGCAAATGAACTAATAAAAAAGAACATAGAAGAAACTTCGGAAAACCCAGAACTTTCAAAAAAATATATAAAACCATATTATCATTTATAGAAAAAACAGGACTTTATCCAGGATCTCCTGGGGAATTGGCTATAGACTGTGCAGGATATGCTGATTTTGCTACAATTATTTATAATATTTTTGGATATAATACTTACCCAATAAAAACCCATAATCACACTGCTACTATAGTGAAGGTAGGAAATAATTCATATGTATTAGATATAAATTATAGAAATAAATTAACTGATCTAAGAGAATGGATAAAAGAAGTTGGAAAAACACCTTGGGTTGGTTGTGGAAATAATGTTTCTTCTATGTTTAATTTAGGAATTTTATTGAAAAAGTTAAAACGCTATGAAGAAGCAGAGAAAGAATACAGAGAAGCAATAAAGATAAATCCAAATCTTGCTTATGCACATAATAATTTAGGAATTTTATTGCAAAATTTAAAACGCTATGAAGAAGCAGAGAAAGAATACAGAGAAGCAATAAAGATAAATCCAAATCTTGCTTATGCACATAATAATTTAGGAATTTTATTGAAAAAGTTAAAACGCTATGAAGAAGCAGCAATTTTTTTAAAAAAAGCACAGCAAATTAATCCTAAATTTAAATCTACTGAGTTGTGCAAGGATATAGAAGAGTTAGACAAGGAAATAAGAGAAAGAGGAGGACCGTTAGCAATATATACTGAAAAAACAACAATGACAATATAAGTATTGTAAGCAATAAAAAACTTTAATCATATTTAGATAAAATAGATAATAGCAATTAAAGAAAAGTGTCAACTCTAC
>Ga0210020_1001927_pt1 | contig 17213 bp, 15 predicted proteins | sample CryGeymeta201514_FD_183980 | JGI IMG/M metagenome (GOLD analysis project Ga0210020, IMG submission 183980) | Groundwater microbial communities from Crystal Geyser aquifers in Utah, USA - Crystal Geyser metaG 2015-14 (SPAdes) (version 2) | ecosystem: Environmental > Aquatic > Deep subsurface >... | reverse complement strand
TAAGCTCGGGATTATAACTTCCCCCGCTGAGCTGGGTTCGCAATGACATTTTAAACTATAAGTTAATCAGTAATACTTTTACAATGTCAATAACTGCTGTTATTTTAGCAAAAAACGAAGAAAAACTAATTAGTCGATGCATTAAGTCAATTGATTTTTGTGACGAAATTATTATTATAGATGATTTTTCTTCTGATAAAACAAAATCTATCGCAGAAAATTTTAGTGTAAAGGTTTTTCAAAGAGCACTAAATCACAATTTCAGCAAGCAGCGGAACTTTGGTTTGGAAAAAGCCAGTAGTGATTGGATTATTTATATTGATACGGATGAAGTTGTAAGTGACGGGTTAAAAAAAGAAATCAAAAATATTTTAATCGAAGATAATAACTTAACATCATATAGATTGTTTCGACGGGATTATTTCTGGGGTCGAGAAATGCGTTATGGTGAAACAGCCGAGGCGAGAAACAACGGCATTATCCGCCTTGTCAAAAAAGGAAAAAATCGTTGGTTTGGAAATGTCCATGAAAAATATATTACTAATGACCGTATTGGTCGGTTAAACGGTTTTATTAATCATTATCCTCATCAAACCATAAATGAATTTGTTTCATCAGTGAACTTTTACAGTACTCTTCGGGCAAAAGAACTTCTTAAAGATGGAAAAACAACTAATGTTCTTCAGTTAATTTTTTATCCATTAGGAAAATTTATCTATAACTATTTTCTTAAGCTCGGTTTTTTGGATGGTCCAGCCGGATTTGTTTATTGCTTTATGATGAGTTTTCACTCTTTTTTAGTACGCGCAAAATTATTACAGCATACGCTTTATGATTAATTTTTTATTTGTAGTTACTTTATTGTTTTTTAGTTTAGGACAATTAGGGCGCTTTTCTTTTTTAAACCAACAAATAAATATTTATCTTTATGAAATCGGAGTTGTTTTAATTTTGATAAATTTATTTTTTAAGTACAAATTACATCCATTAAATTCACATCGAAAACTGATTAAATCACTAATCATTTTGATTAGCACGTTATTATTTAGTTTTATTATTAATCTCTATCATTTTAAAGCAACGCAAAATTTAATCGCTGGATTATATCTAATTAGATTACTGATATATTTTTTCCTTTCATTTTATTTAATTAGTAATCAACAAAAATTTGGAAAATCAATTATTTTATTCATAATCTTTACGGTTTTTATCGGCACAGTTCAATACTTTCTTTATCCTGATCTAAGAAATTTATTTTATGATGGATGGGATCCACATTTATATCGTGTTTTTGGTCAGTTTTTTGATACATCAATCGCTGGAGCAATATACGGATCATTATTTTTTTATTTAATTCAAAAAAACGATAAGAAATATAAAATTCTAAGATTAATCTTATTAACAATACTTCTGGTTTTTATTGTCTTAACATTTTCCCGGAGTTTATATATTGCATTTATTATTACCACGGTTTTATATTTCTTTCAAAATCACTTACGTAAATTTGCTTTAGGAATAATAATACTGTTTATTATATTCGTAGTAATTGCTCCTAAACCTTCGGGAGAGGGAGTTAATCTAATAAGAGTTTTTACCATAAATTCAAGAATGAGCGATTATAAAACTGCGTTTGAGCTATGGAAAAAACAACCAATTTTTGGATATGGATACAACCATATTCGTGATATAAAAAATACAAATCAAACTTTTAATAATCATGCTGGATCATCTTTCCATTCAAGTTTTTTTAATATTTTAATCACGGGAGGAGTTGTTGGGTTATTGGCTTATTTGTTTTTTCTATATCAGCTATTTTGGATGAGAACCAATGGAAAATATCTCGGAGTATTTTTAATTACGATGTCTTGTTTTGATAATGTATTACTTCATCCGTTTATCCTATTTTTGGTCGCTATTCTTCTTTTTGATAAATCACAGTCAGCTGTTTAGTTTCTGTGTTTCCAACTGCATCTTCTGCGATAATTTCAAATTTATTTTCGCCTTCTTTGAGAACTTCAGAAGAACGAAATTCATTTTTTGAGTCAACTACAACCGGACGATTGTTGATGCGCATATAGGTCTCAGAGTTTGTTTTTCCACTAATAATAATTTCCTGTTGGCTGGTTTTTGTTTGATCTATAGGTTGAGTGATTTCAAGTTTTGGTTTTTCGTTTTTATATAAAATTTCATAAACTTCTGATTTTTTTAAACGCTTATCTGTTGAAGACTTTGCGATTAAGAAGATTTTATTATCTCCCTTTTGTAAATTGTTAATTACTTCAGAAAAATTACCATCAGTTGGGGAGATGTCTTTGATTTTTTCATCATTTAAATAAAACTCAACTTGGTCGAAGTTAATCACACTTCCAGTGAGTAGAATCGACGCGGCATTAGTGGCCGTAAGCGGATGATCAACTAATAGATTACTAAAATCATTATTAATGCTTGATACGTTCTCAATTATTTTAGTGTTTTTATTTACTCCACTTAACATTAATGAACAATCAATGATTAAACGTAATCCTACTGTATACATAAAGATTATAAAAATAATCAAGATACCAGCGAGAAGATATATTCTTCGATAAAGATTTTTTTGACGATGAGATTCAAGTCGGGACATAATAATCTAAATTTCAAATATCAAAGTTCAAATTACAAATCAAATTTAAATAAACAAATTCAAAAATAAATTAAATACGTAATTCTAAATTTTCATTAACCTTATTTTACATTCTTAAAGATTAAAATCAAATTGAGTCGCTGAGCGGACTTATCAGCTTGCTGAGTAAAATGAGCCGATGGTCGGAATCGAATACTGTAAAGTAAGTTATTTTTAACTTTACAGTATAAACCGACTGTCAAATATCTTGAGCCAGCTATCGGACTTTCGCACTGTAAAGCAATTATTGTACGCTTTACAGTGTAAACCGATAACCTACTGTTTATCCCAGTAGTATCTGTAAATTTTTTGAGCTGGGACCGGGAATCGAACCCGGAATCTGCGGTTTACGATACCGCTGCTCTGCCAATTGAGCTATCCCAGCATTAAAAAAATTTGCTTAGAAATACGGGATCCCGAAGTTATAAGCTAAATTTTATCAAATTTAGCAATATACTTCTGGAACGATACAGCCGCTCTTTACACTGTAAAGAAAAAAATAATCTTTACAGTGTACCAACTACCCTGTACCATTCGGTACAGGGTAAAAGCTACATCGGCAAAATAAGTATTAAAAATTAAATTATTACACTATTAAATAATTCTAGATTATTATAATACATCTGTTATCGATGATTAAGGATAAATTGGTGAGCTTTGTATTCTAAAATATCGTTTAAATCAACTAACTTAATTGATGATTTATACTTATTTTCTAATGCTTTTTTAATTAAAAAATCTGTGAAGTGAGGATTTTTAGGTAGTAATGATCCGTGTAAATATGTTCCAAAAACGTTTTTATAACACGCACCTTCGGTTTTATCATGACCATTGTTACCAAAGCCTTTGATAACACGACCAAGTGGATAAGTAGTGGAACTATCTTTGTTGATGAATGTCATTCCAGAATGATTTTCAAAACCGACTAATGTTGTAATCTCACTTTTAAAATTAGGGATTACTATTTCAGTGGTAATATTTCCAATCATTCTTTTTGTTTTTCCCGTTTTAATTTTCGATGCAATTGTTGTTATATCAAGTACTCCTATTCCTGCGATTTTATTATTAGTTGAAGTGATAAAATAATGTCCAAACAATTGATAGGTTCCGCATATTAGTAAAAATACCGTTCCCCTATTAACCGATTCAATAATTGCTGTTTTTTTGTTTTGTAAATCTTCTGCAATTCGAAGTTGATGAATGTCTTGTCCACCGCCTGCGAATACAAAATCATATTTTGTTGGATTAAAATTGTCTCCAACTTCTATTTCGTCAATAATAAGATTAATATTTCTCCACTGGTATCTTTTAATAAGCGTAATTAAATTGCCACGATCTCCATAAATATTCATTGACTTTGGATACAAATAAGCTAAATGTAAAATTAGTTGTTTTTTATTCATAATTCTTAATCAACTTACGAATTTCCCAAAGAGCGGTATAGGTTGGCAATAAATATAAATTTTTATCGTCACAGTGAAGAAAAGTTTCAAGCGCCTTTATTTTATCGTTAATAACCTGTATTTTTGGATTAGGAAAATCTGCGTATTTTATTCTAACTGCCATATCATCGGCACGATCGCCAGAAATGATTAATTTATCAATAATTGGAGTTAGCTTTTCAAAATCAACATCCCAAAGCCAGGAGACATCTTTTCCATCAGCTGTTTTGTCGTTAATTGCGATCATTAATGTGAGTTTTTTATTTAACTGAATTAAGGTTTCAATGGCTTGATTAAAACCAGTAGGATTTTTTACTAGAATAGTCAGAATATTTTTGTTTTTTATACGCATTATTTCTTGCCGACCAAAAGCAGGCTGGAAATCTTTTAAATAAGTGAGAATATCTAAGTTATTAAAATTTAAAGTATTTAGTAGAACATAAGCTGCTAAGGAATTATAAACATTATAAGTTCCAATTAAAGGAAGAGTCATATTTGATAAATTATTTATGTTTATTTGTAAATATTTGTCTCTATAATTAAAACTATTTATAATAAAGTTTAATTTTGGAGATTGAAAACCACAAGAGCATGAGAATTGACCTAGGTGGGAAAAAGTAATTGTTTTATATACAAGTGGTTTTCGACAGTGGGGACAAAAAATTGAGTCAGAAGAATCGTCAAGTTTATTATTTGGATTTCCTCGAACACTAAAATATATTACGTTATGTTGATTTGCTTGCTGTCCGAGATAAACCAGACTTGGATCGTCTGCATTAAGGATTAATTGAAGTTTTGGTAGTTTTTTTAAAAGAATGATCCAGTTATGTAAAATCGTATCAGTTTCCCCATAGCGATCAAGTTGATCACGAAATAAATTTGTAAATACTAAATGAGTTGGTTGCACCTGTTGGCAAACTTCAGTCAAAGCCGCTTCATCAACTTCCCATAAAAGATGTGTAATTTTATTGGAAATATTAAGTGACGCAGCTGCTATTCCTCTGGTTAAATTGGAACCACTTGGATTTGTAATAAAACTTATTCCCTTATCTCTTAAGACTTTGGTGACCATTGCCGTTGTTGTTGTTTTTCCGTTAGTTCCGGAGATTATTATGCGGTGAGGGACTGATTGGTTGGTATCTTTAATGAAATTTTTATTAATCTTAAGTACGATTAATCCCGGAAGTGTCTCTCCCCGACTTTTGTTTCTAAAGAGGAGTAGTTTGGAAATTGTTTGTCCGATTAGTGTGGGGATAAGGGTTTTAAAGGGCATATATAGGAAATAAAGGGAATATAAAATTCTAAAAAATTTGAGCGGGATAGGGGAATTGAACCCCCTTCTCATCCTTGGGAAGGATGCATACTACCGGTGTACTAATCCCGCAACGTAAGAAATTTTAACGTTGTAAACTAATCAATAATTATAACTATTATAACAATTATAATTGTTATAGCACTTTGTAGTTATCTGGGGATTTTTAATATCATTCCGGGATTAATGTAGTTTGGATCAGTGATATTATTCGCTTCCATTATTTTATTCATTAAATTTCCATCTCCATACATCATCTCTGCAATTTTCCAATAATAGTCACCGGGTTGAACAAGATAAACTTCCTGGTTACTGGTGACTTGATTGGTTTGATTATTTTCATCGCCATTAATTTCGCCACGGGTTGGAAAAAGTGGAGTGACAATTGGAATTAAAAGTTTTTGACCCTTAATAAGGTTATTTGGATCTTGAAGTTTATTTGCTTTAATAATATCAATTGCATTGTATCCTGAACCATAGTTGGTTTCTGCAATTGTCCAAAGACTGTCTCCTTCATTAACAGTATAGATTTTTAATGGAGGAGTGGTATTTTTTTTAGTTTGAATAACTGGTTTATTATTTCGTGAAATCAATTGATATGTGATAAGTCCAATACCAGATCCAATTGCAGAAATTACTACAATAAGACCGATAATAAAATTAAGAGAATTCTTTTTTATTAAATTACGGATATCTTCCGATCGTTTGGGTTTACGTGGCATATATATAGTATATACTATCAAAAAAAATCAGATTTGCAATCTAAAAATTAAATGCATTATAATATAAGTGTTATAAAAGTTATAAATTTTATATATAAATATGAGTCCAATTATTATTGCCGGTGGTTTATTAGTCGTTGCAGTACTTTTTGTCGTTGGAACTTACAACAGTCTGATTATGCTTAAAACGCGTATTCAAGAAGCGCTTTCTGGAATCGACGTACAGCTGAAAAGACGCGCAGACCTGATTCCAAATTTAGTTGAAACTGTAAAAGGATATGCAAAACATGAAAAAGAAGTGTTTGAAAATGTTACAAAAGCAAGAGCAGCGATGATGGGAGCGGGGTCAATGAAAGAGAAAGTTGAAGCGGATACAGTTTTGTCCGGTGCTTTGAAAAGTTTATTTGCAGTTGCTGAGGCTTATCCTCAGTTACAGGCTAATACTAACTTTCAGGACTTACAAAGACAGCTGGGAGATACCGAAGATAAGGTTGCTTATTCACGTCAGTTTTACAACAGCAATGTTTTAGACTTTAATACAAAGATTCAGATGTTTCCAACTAATTTACTAGCAGGAATGTTTAATTTTAAAATGTTTGAATTTTTTCAGGCGACTGAAGAGGAAAAGAAAAAAATAGAAGTAAAATTCTAATAAGGGAGATTAATGCAGATAGTAAGCGGATTTACGCGAATAATAAAGGTTTTTGTCATTTCCGCATATAGGCGGGTTACAGTCCCAGAATGGGAAATCCAGACATAATATACACTATAAATAAGGTGATTATAGACTGAATCTCCTCTGACGAAGATTGTGACCCATCTTCATGGGGATGATTTTTTGTTTTGTAAACACTATATGACAATTTATAACCAAATTTCCAACAATCGTATACGCAGTGTATTGATAATGATTGCGTTTGTGTTTCTTTTTACAGGTTTTTTCTTTTTAATTGGTAAGTTTTTTAATGGTCAAGGATACTTCATAATTGGTTTGATTGTTTCTTTACTCTCAGCTGTTGGAAGCTATTTTTATTCAGATAAAATTGTTCTTTGGATCAATCGAGCACAACCAGCAGATAAGAAAACTTTCTTTGATTTTTATACGGTAACAGAGAATTTGGCAATTGCTGATGGAATTCCTATGCCAAAAATTTATGTAATTGATGATCCGGCTCCAAATGCATTTGCCACTGGACGAAATCCTAAACATGCAGTTATATGTGCAACAACTGGATTATTAAACAAATTAGAGCGAAGTGAAGTTGAGGGAGTGATTAGCCATGAATTGTCACATGTAAAAAATTATGATATTTTACTTTCAACTTTAGTCGCAGTATTAGTTGGAACAATAGCTTATGCATCAGATTGGATGATGCGCAGTCTTTGGTGGGGAGGGATTGGAGGACGTGATGATGACCGAGATAGACGAAATCCTTTAATGTTGATTGGAATGATTGTGGCATTAGTTTTAATTCCAATTGCAGCAACACTTATTCAACTTGCAGTATCCCGTCAACGTGAGTTTCTCGCTGACGCCAGTGGAGCGTTATTAACGCGAAATCCTGAAGGGTTAGCATCGGCTTTGGAAAAAATATCCGCAGATCCGAATCGAATGTCACATGCTAATAATGCCACTGCCCATTTATTCATCAGTAATCCATTAAAAAATATTCGTCGTGGTTCTTGGATTGCAGGGTTATTCAGCACCCATCCTCCGATTGAAGAAAGAGTACGATTATTAAGAAGTATGTAAAGATAGTAGTTAGGGGTTAGTAGTTAGGAGTTAGGAGGAAGAGGTAGGGGCGAGGTTTCCTCGCCCATAATATTTTAAAATTGATATGGCAAATGATTTCAGGCAACAAAATAAAAAAATATCGGATTTTTTTGCAAAGAATTTGGCACAGCACGGTCCAAATAGCAATCTAAGTGTTGTTTGGAGCTCAAAGGAAAATCAACTAATTCGTTTTCAAACATTGTCTGAAATCGGAAACTTAGACAATACTTCAATTCTTGATGTGGGTAGTGGTCTAAACGATTTATATTTTTATCTTAAAAACACAAAAAATAAAAATATCAGATATACTGGAATCGAAATATCACAGAATCACTGCATTGAAGCAAAAAAGAAATATCCGGAAATTGAAATAATTAACGCTGATTTTTTATATCATAATTTTGACAAAACCTATGACTATGTTATTGCTTCTGGATCATTTAATATTGAGATGCCGGATCATGACAGTTATCTAAAAACCGTGATTAATAAAATGTATCAACTGGCAAACCTTGGTGTTGCTTTTAATTTACCAAGTAGTTATTCATATCTTGTGCAAGAAAACTATCAATTTGAATCGGGAATAAAAATTAAATACGTTGACCCTAAAACAACATTTGATTATTGTAAATCCCTAACTCCATACGTCACCCTCCGCCACGACTACTTCGTCCACGACTTTACGATTTATATGTATAGGACTCCTAAAAAAACATACTTTATTAATAGATAAATTGTTATAATAAGAAGTAAATGGTAAATGTAACTTCTTGTAGTCAATGCAAAGCTATACCATCTGGAGTATTATTTTCTAAAAAACCTGATTATATTGATAGATTTGGTTGTCCAGTTCAAACCGGGTGGGAAAGAGTCGGGCAATGTGTGACAAACATCTAAGAATAAACGGAGACGCTGCAAGGACTGATGGTTATGAGACAAAAGTTGAACCATTAATACCACTAAAGATTGAAGCTAAAGGATAGCGTATATTCAAGAACTTAAGTTATAATAATCATATGTCGAAAAAAACTTTACTTACTAAAGAGGAGATTCTACATTTAGCAAAACTGGCAGGATTGACTTTAAGTGAATCTCAACTCAAAAGACTTCCAAATGATCTATCATCAGTTATTGAATACATGTCAAAAATTAAATCATTAAATACAACCGGAGTCAAAGAAACCACGCAGGTTACAAATTTAAAAAATGTTTTTAGGGAAGACGTGATTGAAAAAGAACGAATGTTTACGCAAGAAGAAGCTCTATCCAACGCCAAAAATACACTGGACGGTTATTTTAAAGTTAAGGCGATATTTAATAATTAAATATGCTACTGGAAAAAACAATAAATGAATTAGCGGAAGGCTTGAGAAAGAAACAATTTTCATGTGAAAACTTAGTGAAAGAATGTTATGAAAATATCGAGAAGTATAACAAGAAAATTAACGCGTTCATCACAATCATTGATAAGAAAACTGCATTAAAAAATGCAAGGAAAAAAGACAAAACTTTAAGTAAAGCCAGTTCAAAACTACATGGAATTCCTTTTGTTCTTAAAGATGCATATGTTACAAAAAATATCAAAACCACCTCTGCTTCATTTGTTTTAAAAGAATATATTCCTCAATATAATGCCACGGTGTATCAGAAACTGCTCGACGCAGGTGCAATTCTAGTTGGAAAAATGAATATGGATGCTTGGGGTCATGGTGGAAGCAGCGAAAACACAGACTTTGGAAGTGTGAAAAATCCATATAATTTGGAACGATCAGCTGGTGGATCAAGTGGAGGAAACGCAGCGGCAATTGCTAGTCGAATGTGTGTTTTTGCAATTGGCGAAGATACCGGTGGATCAATCAGGAACCCAGCTTCATGGTGTAATATTTCCGGTTTAAAGGTAACTTATGGGCGTGTTTCCCGTTATGGCACAATCGCTTATGCCTCATCATTTGACAGTGTTGGACCAATGGCAAAGTCAGTTGAAGATTTAGCAATCGTTCTAGAAACAATTGCTGGAAAAGATAAATATGATGCAACATCCTCTCCAAACACAGTCCTAAAATATTCTCAAGAAATGACGAAACCTATTAAAGATATAGTTATTGGAATTCCAACTGAATTTTTTGGTAAAGGATTAGAAAAAGAAGTAAGTGATGAGATTATGGCAGCGATTGAAAGAATGAAAACTTTTAGAGTTAAGTTTAAAAAAATTTCAATTCCCTTGTTTGATTATGGACTACCGGTATATTATCTTATTGGACCAAGTGAAACCAGTTCAAATTTGGGTAGATATGACGGAATCCGATATGGACAAGAAAGACGTTTTTTTACAGATGAAACTGCAAGAAGAATAATGATTGGTACTTATGCATTATCGTCAGGATACTATGATGCTTATTATAAACAAGCGCAAAAAGTCAGGACATTATTTATTGAAGAATATAAAAAAGCCTTTACTCAATGCGATGCGATTATTATGCCGGTGATGCCAACACCAGCAGTTAAGTTAGGTGAACTATTAAATAATCCATTACTAAATTATTTAGCAGATATATATACAGTTTCACAAAATCCAGTTGGAGTACCTTCGCTGGCAATTCCATGCGGGTTTAGTAAAGAAGGATTGCCAATTGGAATGCAACTGGTGGGAAAAATGTTTTCTGAAGATCTTTTATTAAAACTGGGTTATCATTATCAGTCAATAACAGACTGGCATAAAAAAAGCCCAGGCTTGATTAGTAAGTAAATTATTAAGATAGTAATTGCCAAATGAATTGTCATCCCCTCGATGGAGGGGATCCAGTATATAATTACCTTATAAATAATGTATATTATGTCTGGATTCCCATCTACATGGGAATGACAAAAGCAGGCATTTCGATTGTTATTAGAAGCAGAAATTATCCGTATGGAATACAGAATTAATCAATCAGCTGAATTTAACGGAAAAGAAGTGACTTTAAAAGGTTGGGTTTATAATAAACGCTCAAGTGGGTCAATTGTGTTTTTACAACTGCGGGATGGCAGCGGTTTTATACAAGGAGTTGTAGTAAGAAGTGAGGTTGATGAACAAGTATTCAAATACGCAGATAAAGTAACACTGGAATCTTCTGTTATTGTCACCGGAATTGTTAAAGAAGAAAAAAGATCACCCACAGGATATGAAATAATGATCAAAGATATCAATATTGTAAGTATGTCAGCAGAATATCCAATTGGAAAAAAAGAACACGGACCGGATTTTTTACTTTCTCATCGACATTTATGGCTTCGAAGCAAAAGACAGTGGGCGATTCAAAGAGTTCGAAATACAATAATAAATGCAATATTTGAACATTTGAACAATGAAGGTTATATTAAAATCGACGCCCCGATTTTTACCCCAAATGCATGTGAGGGAACTACCACTTTGTATCCAGTGCCATATCTACCTGCATGGAAAGAAGATTTTGATAAAGAAAAGATTTCAAAAGGAAAGTATGACATTACTAATAGTGATAATTTTCCATTTGTTTATTTATCCCAATCCGGACAACTTTACATTGAAGCAGCGATTTTTGCCCATGGAAAAGTTTTTGATTTTGGGCCAACTTTTCGAGCAGAAAAAAGTAAAACCCGAAGACATTTAACAGAGTTTTGGATGATGGATGCAGAAGCTGTTTTTGTGGAACATGCACAAAATATGAAAGTTCAGGAAAAATTAATAACTTTTATTGTCTCAACAGTTTTAAAAAATAATATAAACGAGTTAAAAATTCTTGAACGTGATATTAAGCCACTACAACAAACAGCACTTGGTGATTATCCTGTCATTTCGCACAAAGAAGCAGTTGTCAGACTAAAAAAAAGCAATATTAATATTGGTGAAAGAGATGATTTTGGAGCTGAGGCTGAAACTATTCTTTCAAACCAGTTTGATCGCCCTTTTTTTATTGAAAAATATCCAAAGGAGATAAAGGCATTTTATATGAAAGAAGACAGTGAAGATCCAACTCGAGTGTTAAATAGTGACATGCTTGCTCCTGAAGGTTATGGTGAGATTATCGGTGGAAGTCAGAGGGAAGATGATTACGATAAATTATTAAGTCGAATACGGGAACATAAACTTAATGAATCTGATTTCCAATGGTATTTGGACCTTCGAAAATATGGAAGTGTACCACACAGTGGTTTTGGTGTTGGATTGGAAAGACTGGTCAGTTGGATTTGTAAGCTTGATCATTTGCGCGAAAGCATTCCGTTTCCAAGAATGATGGAGAGGTTTAACCCATAATAAATATGATACGAATAAAACAAAACAACAGAGTCAGGCGCCGACTGGTGCCTGATGCGAATGCCACGAATATACGAATTTAAAATAAATTGTTAAACTGTTAAATTGCTATATTGTTAAAAATATTATGAATAATATGCAGTATGAACCGGTGATTGGTTTGGAAATTCACGTTGAAATCAAAACAAAGTCAAAAATGTTTTGTGGGTGTAATGCTAATCATTTTGGCGTTAAACCAAATACGCATTGTTGCCCTGTTTGTTTAGGACTGCCAGGTGCACTTCCGGTTCCAAATAAACGCGCAATTGAATGGTGTGTGCTGTTGGGAAAAGCATTAAACTGTAAAATTTCTTCATTTTCCAAATTTGACAGGAAAAATTATTTTTACCCGGATTTGGCAAAGGGATATCAGATAAGTCAGTATGATGAACCTATCGCGACCAATGGTAGCATTGTCATCGCGACCCCGCTTAGCGGGGGAAGCAATCCCGTTAATATAATGCATCCTATCGGTAACGAGATTGCCACGTCCCGACTAAAAGTCGGGACTCGCAATGATACTATGATAGTAAGAATACATCGTGTTCATATGGAAGAAGATACAGGGAAGTTGATTCATAAAGACGGAGATACTTTGGTTGATTTTAACCGCAGTGGAGTTCCGTTGGTTGAAATTGTGACCGAACCGGATTTTCATAGTTCCGAAGATGTGGTCATTTTTCTCAAAGAGCTTCATACAATTATTCGCTATCTTAATATATCAGATGCAGATATGGAAAAAGGGACGATGAGGATGGAACCAAACATAAGTGTGGGAGTAGTGCAAAGTTCAAAGTTCAAAGATCAAAGTTCAAATCAAATTCAAAATTCAAAATTACCAAACTATAAAGTTGAGGTGAAGAATATTAATTCGTTTAATTATGTGAAGAGGGCAATCGAATATGAGGTGAAGCGTCATATTGAAATTTTGGAAAAAGGAGAAACTCCAATTCAAGAAACACGAGGATGGAACAGTGAGAAAAACATCACATATTCACAAAGGACAAAAGAAGATGCACACGATTATCGTTATTTTCCTGAACCGGATATTCCTCCATTTGAGTTTAGTGATGAATATATCGAATCAATTGCAAAAACTATTCCTGAACTACCACAACAAAAAATGGATCGATTCATAAAAAACTTTAAACTAAAAGATAGCGATGCTTTTATTTTAACAAGAGATAAGGACTTAGCAAAAAAGTTTGAATCTGTTTTGTTAAATCCAGAAATAATAAAGATAAAAGTATCGCCACAGGAGGTTGCCAACTTATTTTTAAACAAACTCAGAAATAAATTATCGTTATTTAAAACAGATCAAGCGTTAATTGAAGAAATAATATCAATTATTAGATTAAAAGGGGATATAAAGAGTTCTCTTGTTTCAATTCCTGATGAAGTATTTAACAAAATAATTCAGGCTAATCCTAAAGTTATTACTGACTACAAATCCGGAAAGCAAAATGCAATTATGTTCTTAGTTGGGCAGGTGATGAAGGAGATGAGAGGGAAGGCAGATGCTAAACTAGTTATAGAAGCGCTCAAGCAAAAATTGACCTAATTGACCTAATTAACCTAATTTTTAAATAAATCCCAAAAACCAATTGGAAATTGGGAATTATTTAGGTTAATTAGAATAATTAGAAATTAGAAATTTTATTATGTCATTCGTTCACTTACACCTCCATACGGAATATTCTCTACTTGATGGCATGTGCCGGATTGAGGAAACCATTGCGCGTGCGAAAGAAATGGGAATGCCGGCAGTGGCGATCACTGATCATGGAAATATGTATGGTGCGTTTAAATTTTTTATCAAAGCCAAAGAGATGGGAGTTAAGGCAATTATCGGTGTTGAGATATATAAAGCAAAAAAGTCCCGTTTTGATAAACAACCACATCAGGAAAAAGATCAATTCCATCTTGTTTTACTTGCAAAAAATCTTCAGGGTTATAAAAACTTAATCAAAATTGTCACGATTGCCAACTTAGAAGGTTTTTATTATAAACCCCGATGTGATTTTAAAATTTTAAAAAAATATAGTGAAGGATTGATTGCACTTTCAGGATGTTTAAGTGGAGAGATTGCCAGTCTAATCTTGGAGGATCAGCCGAAAGAAACAGAAAGAGTTTTACAACAATACTTAGAGATATTCAAAGATGATTTCTATCTTGAACTGCAGCGCTATCCAAAAATGGAAAAACAAAATAAAGTCAATGAAGCACTAGTTAAACTATCAAGAAAATTTGGAGTGCCACTGGTTGCCACTAATGATGTTCATTATCTTAATAAAGACGATGCTTATGCTCAAGAAATTTTGCTTTGTATTCAAACCGGTAGAAATATCTATGAAAAAGATCGTCCAATGTCAATGCTGGACAATCCGGAAATGTATTTTAAATCACCTGATCAAATGAAAGGAACCTTTATTGATTACCCGGAAGCAATTGAAAACACCGTTGCAATTGCAAATAAATGTAATTTAGAAATTCCATATGGAAAATGGATTGTTCCTGAATTTCCAACACCAAATGCAATTTCCGCAGAACAATATCTTCGTCAACTGGTTGAGGAAAGAAAGTCGCGTGTTATTGGTTTTGATAAAAAGATTATCGAAGATAGATTAAGTTATGAATTGAATATTATTGTTAAAAAAGGTTATTCGACCTATTTCTTAATTGTTCAGGACTTTGTTAATTGGGCGAAAAATCACGAAGTTGCTGTGGGTCCGGGAAGAGGATCTGTTGCTGGATCATTGGTTGCATACGTGTTGCGAATAACAGATATAAATCCATTGGAGTATAATTTACCGTTTGAGAGATTTTTAAATCCAGATAGGCCAACCCCACCTGACATTGATATTGATTTTGCTGATGTTCGTCGGGATCAAGTACTACATTATGTGACAAAAAAATATGGTGAAGAAAAAGTTGGACAAATTATCACATTTGGGACAATGGAAGCAAGAATGGCAGTGCGTGATGTGACACGCGCCCTCGGAATGTCTTATTCGCAAGGGGATCGATTGGCAAAAATGATACCGGTTGGTAAACAAGGATTTTCTATGAGCATTGCTCAAGCATTGGAAGAATCACCTGCATTAAAATTTGCCTATCAAACTGAATCAGAAACAAAAAAAGTTCTTGATGTTGCCCAGAGAGTGGAAAAGCTTTCAAGACATGCTTCCGTGCATGCTGCCGGAGTAGTGATTGCTGATAAAGATTTAATTGAGTATGTTCCGTTACAACGGGAAGTTAAAGAGGGAAGGATTATTACTCAATATGATATGTACTGCTTAGATTTAAACGCAGTCTCAGACAATAAAGCAGTTGGGTTAATGAAGATTGATTTTCTGGGACTTCGAAACTTAACCATACTTGAGCAAGCTTTACTCTACGTTCAAGAAACCACAGGTAAAAAAATTGATATTCATGATGTACGTTTAGATGATAAATTAACATATGAATTAATCAGTCGAGGAGAGACAATTGGTGTTTTTCAACTGGAATCACCTGGAATGCGACGTTTGGCAAAAGATCTTCAACCCTCAAAAATGTCAGACATTTCTGCTATGGTGGCTTTATATCGTCCCGGACCAATGGATCTTATTCCAGCCTTTTTAGAAGGTAAACAAAATGCAAAAAAAATTCATTACTTACATAAAGATTTAGAGCCAGTGTTATCAGAGACTTACGGAATTTTGGTTTATCAAGAACAAGTAATGGAAATTGCACATAAAATGGCAAGTTATACAATCTCAGAAGCAGATAACTTTCGTATGGCAATGGGTAAAAAGAAAAAAGCATTGATGAAAAAAGAACAAGAAAAGTTTATTGCCGGGTGCATCAAAAACAAATACTCGAAAAAACTTGCAAGTGATATTTTTGTTTTTATGGAAAAATTTGCCAGCTATGGTTTTAATAAAGCCCATTCTGCATCCTATGGATTGATTGCATACTGGACAGCTTATCTAAAAGCAAATTTTCCGGCTCAGTATATGACCGCTCTATTGACGTCAGAGCTTCAAGGGGTTGCAGGACCGATGAGAGAGATTAAAATGGCTCAGGCTCTGGAAGAATGTCGACGGATGAAAATTGAAGTTTTTATACCCGATATAAACTCTTCATTGAAAAGTTTCCACATTGAAAGAAGTGGAATCCGCTTTGGACTTTCGGCGATTAAAAATGTTGGAGAAGCAGCGATTGATGCGATTTTGGAGGCAAGACAAAAAGGCGGTTTTTTAGGATTCGTGGATTTTTTGCAACGGATAGATTTACGACGAGTTAATAAAAAAACCGTTGAAAGTCTAATTAAAGCAAACGCTTTTTCAAATTTTGGTAATCGCGCCACGTTACTTTTTTACTATCCAACTCTTGTGAAAGAAATTACGGATAAAAAAATTGATGATGAAAAAGGACAGTTTTCTTTGTTTGCGCCTTCAAAAACAGACGACGAAGTTTTAGATAATTTTAAGGTTTTAAATGAACTCTCTGAAACAGATTTAATGGCAATGGAAAAAGAAGTGATTGGTTTTTTAATTACTAAAAATCCATTAAGTATGCATCAAGTGATTATTAAGAAAAAGATTACGCGAAAGATTGGAGAAATCACCGCTGATGATATCAATACTGACCAAATAATTGCAGGAATTGTTAGTGGTAAAAAAGTTATAAAAACCAAAAAAAATAATCAAGAAATGGCATTTTTAACTTTGTTCGATGAGACAGGTTCGATTGAGTTGATTGTCTTTCCTAAACTCTATGAAAAACTAAAGGATATTTTAGCCATTGGCAGGATACTTTTAATGAAAGGTAAGATAAACGATAAAGACGGTAAGCTTTCGGTTATTCTGGATAATGCGGTGGATTTGGATAAAGTCAAGTACTAATTAGTTATAAATAGTTGAAATAGTCTAAAAATAGTTAAATTAGTTAAAATAGTTGAATCGGTAGAGACAGGTCTCGACTTGTCCGTACAATAATATGTCA
>Ga0210020_1001912_pt1 | contig 17314 bp, 17 predicted proteins | sample CryGeymeta201514_FD_183980 | JGI IMG/M metagenome (GOLD analysis project Ga0210020, IMG submission 183980) | Groundwater microbial communities from Crystal Geyser aquifers in Utah, USA - Crystal Geyser metaG 2015-14 (SPAdes) (version 2) | ecosystem: Environmental > Aquatic > Deep subsurface >... | reverse complement strand
AGCCTGTACATCATCAACGCGGATGGCACGGGCCAGTCGCCTTTGCTTGCCGAACCCGACGGTGACTATGATCCCGCCTGGTCGCCGGATGGAACGCGGATCGCCTTCACCTCGCGGCGCTCCGGCCGTCCGTCCATCTTCGTTCTGGACCTCGCCACCGACACCGTCACGTTGTTGTTTGAATCCACGGGCAATGTCAGCGAAGCCCGCAGCCCAGCCTGGTCGCCGTTCAACAACCAAATCCTCTTTGTCGCCAACCGGGGCATCTCCGAGATCTCGGCCATGACCGACACCGGTAAAAGTCCAACCCAATTGGTGTACAGCGGCCCGGAGTATATCAACTTCGACCCCGTCTGGTCGCCCGACGGCCAGTTCGTCCGGTTCAGCCAGCGGCTGGTAGGGCGCTCCGCCGTCTGGCTCTCGCAACTCGTATATGAAGAACGGGATTCGCTGACCGCCAAACGCCTGAAATTCAGCCCTTCCTGGATTGAAAATATCGCATACTCGCCGGACGGATTCTGGCTCCTCTTTGAAAGCCTGGGAGAGAACAAGAACCGCGACATCTATGGGATGACCGCGGACGGCGAAAGCGTCACCCGCATCACCCACGACCCCGGCGCGGACTTCGACCCCGCCTGGCGGCCGATCCAATCTCCATAAACATGCGGAGTCCAAAGTCCCTGACTTTGGCATAAGCACGGAGTCCAAAGTCTCCGACTTTGGCATAAGCACGGAGTCCAAAGTCTCCGACTTTGGCGTTTCGCAATTCACAAGCATGGGGAGTCCAAAGTCCCTGACTTTGGCATAAGCACGGAGTCCAAAGTCTCCGACTTTGGCGTTTCGCAATTCATAAGCACGGGAGTCCCAAGTCTCCGACTTTGGTGTTTCGCAATTCATAAGCATGGGGAGTCCAAAGTCTCTGACTTTGGCGTTTCGCAATTCCCGATGCTCCAGTGGCAGTGATCCGCGCGATGACTGCCACTTTTTCATTCTCTTACGCTTCTCTTATTGACGCCTCTTCCTCGCGCATGTTATCATTGCCCCCGCTTGACTGGCACTCTCCGGCTTTGACTGCTAACAAGCGTAAGCCTATGTCCAACCTCACCGACCGCCAGCAACGACTCCTGATCCTCGTCATCCGCGACTACATCGAGACCGCGCAACCTGTCGGCTCGAAGCGGCTGGTGGAACGCTACCGCCTCGACCTCAGTTCGGCCACCATCCGCAACGAGATGGCCGCCCTGACCGAGATGGGCTATTTGCGCCAGCCGCACACTTCCGCCGGCCGTGTCCCCACCGAGGAGGGCTACCGCGTCTTCGTCGCCCAGATGATGAACCAGGCCGAACTGCCCAGGACCGTCCAACAGACGATCACGCACCAGTTCCACCAATCCCGCGCCGACGTGGAACAGTGGATGACCCTCGCCGCTTCCGTGCTGGCGCACCAATCCCAGGGCGTTTCACTCGTCAGCGCGCCGCATCCCGAACGGGCGCGCTTCAAGCACGTGGAACTCATCTCGACCCAGGGACGACAAGTCCTCATGGTGATGGTGATGACGGGCGGCGAAGTCTCGCAACAGATCCTGACGCTGGCCGAACCCGTGACGCAGGAGCGACTCAGCCAGACCGCCTCGCGTCTTTCCCCACTTTTGGCGGGCCGCGCCCTTGACGAGATTTCCGCCACCCCGAGCCGCTCCGATCCGCTCGACCAGGATATCCTGACCCTGATCATCGCCGACCTGCGCCGCGCCGAAGCGCACGTCAGCGGGCAGATCTACACCGACGGCCGCACCAACCTGCTGGCCGAACCCGAATTCGCCGAGTCGGACGACGCCCGCCGCGCCCTGAAGCTTTTCGAGGAGCACAGCACGCTGTCAGATTTGCTGGCGCGCACCTCCATCGGCTCCAGCGTGGGCGGACTGCAAGTGCTGATCGGCGGCGAAGGCGGCTGGGAGGAGTTACGCCAATGCTCGATGGTCCTCGCCCGCTACGGCGTGCCGGGACTGGCGACCGGCATGCTCGGCGTGCTCGGCCCGATGCGGATGTCGTATGCAAAAACAATTCCCACTGTGCGATTCGTCGCGGGGTTGTTGAGTGACCTGGTAACGGAAAATATTGCTGGAGAGGAATAGAAGAGAATTCCACGTAGTAACGACTCCGCGAAGCGCCCTGTGGGTTAGTCGTTCGGACGATTGAAATCGTCACTACATGGAAAGATCGAACCCACGTAGTAACGACTCCGCGAAGCGCCCTGTGGGTTAGTCGTTCGGACGATTGAAATCGTCACTACATGGAAAGATCGAACCCACGTAGTAACGACTTTCGTCGTTCGGACGATTGAAATCGTCACTACATGGATGGAATTGAATCTCTCACAACGGAAACTGTATGACCGACAAAAAACATAAACAACACAAACCCGAAATCGTAGAGACGTTGCAAGGCAACGTCTCTACCGAGCAACCCGCGACGGGCGACCAGCCCCAAGTCGAGATCGAAGCGCTGATGAAGCGACTCGAGGAGGCCGAGGCCAAAGTCGCGGAGCATCTCGACGATTTGCAACGCGAACGGGCGGAGTTCGTCAACTATAAGAATCGCCTGACGCGTAATCAGGAAGATGACCGCGTCAGAATGAAGGGCGACATCCTCAAGAAGATCCTGCCCGTGCTCGATGACTTGGCGCGTGCCTTGCAAAACCGTCCCGCAGATGATGCCTGGGCGGGCGGTATCGAGTTGATCGCGCGCAAGTTCCAGTCCATTTTGGAATCGGAAGGCGTGACGCGCATCGAAGCGGAGGGCCAGCCCTTCGACCCGAATTTCCACGAAGCCATCTCGCACGAAGCGAGCGACGAGGTCGAAAGCGGCCGCGTCATCGCCGTGGCGCAGAATGGGTATATGTTGGGGGAGCGAGTGATACGGCCTGCGCTCGTGAGAGTCGCACAATAATTACTGCGTAGTGCGTATTACGTAACCTGCTCAATCATCGAGTCTTACGCAATACGAAATACGCACTACGAAGCACGCAACATTTTTCACAGGAGTCTTCATGTCTAAAATCATCGGAATTGACCTCGGCACGACCAACTCGGTGGCGGCCTTCATGCAAGGCGGCGAACCCGTTGTGATCCCGTCCGCGGAGGGGGAGCGGCTGGTGCCGTCCGTCGTGGCGATCAACAAGAACGGCGAACGCCTCGTCGGACGCGTGGCGCGCAACCAGGCCATCACCAACCCGACCAACACCGTCTTCTCGATCAAGCGCTTCATGGGACGCAAGGCCGACGACGCCGAAGTGCGCCGCGCCAAGACGCTTGTGCCGTACGCGGTGGAAGCCGCCGCGAACGGCGACGTGCGCGTGAAGATGGGCGAGCGCGATTACAGCGCGCCCGAAGTCTCGGCCATGATCCTGGCCAAGATCAAAGCGGACGCGGAAGCCTACATCGGCGAACCCGTCGCGCAGGCGGTCATCACGGTCCCCGCGTATTTCAACGACGCGCAACGCAACGCGACGAAAGACGCGGGCAAGATCGCGGGGCTGGAAGTTTTGCGAATCATCAACGAGCCGACCGCCTCCTCGCTGGCGTATGGCCTCGACAAAAAGAAGAACGAGACCATCATCGTCTACGACCTCGGCGGCGGCACGTTCGACGTGTCGGTGCTGGAGGTGGGCGAAGGCGTCTTCGAAGTCAAGTCCACCAGCGGCGACACCTTCCTCGGCGGCGACGATTTCGACGTGCGCATCATGGATCATCTCGCCGACACATTCAAAAAAGACAACGGCATTGATCTGCGTAACGACCGCCAGGCATTGCAACGATTGAAGGAAGTCGCGGAGAAAGCCAAGATCGAACTCTCGACCACGATGCAGACTGAGATCAACCTGCCGTACATCACCGCGGACGCGACCGGCCCCAAACATTTGGTGATGACTCTCACCCGCGCCAAACTCGAACAACTGACGGGCGATCTCGTCGAACGGACGGTGCCGCCGATGAAACAGGCCCTGTCCGACGCTGGGTTGACCGCTGGCGACATCCACGAGGTGGTGCTGGTCGGCGGCATGACGCGCATGCCCGCCGTGCAGGAAGTGGTCCGCAAGTTCTTCGGCAAGGAACCACACAAGGGCGTCAACCCCGATGAAGTCGTCGCGATCGGCGCGGCCATCCAGGCGGGCGTGCTGGGCGGCGAGGTCAAGGACATCCTGCTGCTCGACGTGACCCCGCTGACGCTGTCCATCGAAACGCTCGGCGGCGTCGCCACTCCGCAGATCGAACGCAACACCACCATCCCGACGCGCAAGAGCCAGGTTTTCTCGACCGCGTCGGATAGCCAGACACAGGTTGAGATCCACATTTTGCAGGGCGAGCGCCCGATGGCCGCGGACAACAAGTCGCTGGGCAAGTTCACCCTCGACGGCATCCCGCCCGCGCCGCGCGGCGTCCCGCAGATCGAAGTAACCTTCGATGTGGACGCGAACGGGATTCTCAAAGTCAGCGCGAAGGACAAGGCCACGGGGCGCACACAGCACATCACCATCACAGCCTCGTCCGGTCTCAGCGAGAGTGAAGTGGAAAAGATGCGCAAGGACGCCGAGGCGCACGCCGAAGACGACCGCAAGCGCAAGGACCTCATCGAAGCGCGCAACCAGGCCGATAACGCCGTCTACACCGCGGAGAAGGCTTTGCGTGAGTTCGGCGACAAGGTTCCATCCGAGGTGAAAAGCGAAGTCGAGGCCAAGGCCGCCGAGGTCAAGAAAGCCGCCGAGGGTGAGGACGCGGCCGCTATCAAGTCCGCGACCGAGTCGCTCGGGCAGGTCATCCAGAAGATCGGCGCGAGCGTCTACCAACAGCCCAACGCGTCTGACAATAATGATGGCTCCGAAAGGAAAGAATCTGGACCAGATTTTGTTGACGGCGAAGTAAAAGAAGGTTAGTATTTTCATTATGTGAGTTTTCGAAAGGAAGGAAGCATGAAAGTCCAAAAGATTCATCTTAGGAACTTTAAGAAGTTCCAATCCTTGAATTTAGATTTTCGCGATTCGGAGACTGGACTCGCGAAAGACTTAATCGTACTAATTGGACAAAACGGTTCTGGGAAATCCAGTATCTTGCAGGCGATAGCTGCAATGATTGGTTCCGCAACCTTTCGTTTGCCATCACCTCTGGACTTAGAGTGGCCAGGCTTCGATTTGCGAATAGCAAATGCGGCATGGGTTCGCCCAATTGAATTGGATGTTGATGTTGAGTTTTCGCGTGACGAAATTAAGTTTACGCGAGACTATTTTTCACGAACTGACATGGGGCGTGACCATGATAAAACTCCCCCGGGTTCAAGTTCCATGGTCAAACTCAGGTACAATGCTTCTGAGAACCGTGTTGACGCGCCAAGTACAGCTCAATTTTTTCAATTTCAAGGCCGTCGTTATGCGCGCATGATACTCAAATATGCGAATGAAGGTTCGCGATTATTCGATAATGTGGGGGATATTTTTTGGTATACAGAGCATAGGACAACAAATAGCCTTACACCTCCAGAGAGCAATGGCGAAGAAATTACCTATGACATGAATCTGCTTCGGCGGCGTATGTCCGATCTTTTTTATTTCCATGAGCGAGTGCAACGTGGCGAACATGAATTACGCTCTGGGCAAAGGGACTTATTTGCTGAAATAGAAAAGGTATATCAAGCTGTTTTCCCTGGACACAGTTTTGCTGGACCTGTACCTCGTACGGAAATGGATGAGGTATTGGCTGAACCATGGTTTTATTTATCCGATGGCAATCATCAATATGAGTTGAGTGAGATGTCAGGAGGCGAGCGCGCGATCTTCCCAATGCTGTTTGACTTTGCCAATTGGGGCGTTCATAATTCGGTCGTACTAATTGATGAATTGGAACTGCATTTGCATCCACCACTTCAACAAGGATTGCTAAAAGCGCTACAGCATTTCGGACAAAACAATCAATTTGTTATTACCACTCACTCCGAAGCGGTGACGGCTATCGTGCCTGACTCTTCAATATATAGGTTGTAAAAACTTATGGCAAGCATAATTGATCCCGCAACTAAAATTATCTTTTGTGAAGGTCAGCCCAATAGTTTGGACAGCGTATTCTTAAGCAATATTCTCGCTCCAAGCACAGCTTTAATCCGCCCAGTGGGTGGAAAAAATGGCATGAAGGCGTTTATTGATGGGTATTTAAGTGGCTACCCTATTGATAAACAGCCTGAATATATTGGCTTTCGTGACCGCGATTTTGATGCTGACCCGCCCGAAAAAGAGCAACTTATTGAGTTAAGCGGTGCCAAACCCATTTGGTTGACACATTTAGCCTGCATTGAAAATTATCTGGTTGATAGCACTCTGCTTTGGCAATATTGGCATGAACGTGAAACTGTTGCATCGTGGCATCATGGAAAAGCACCATCAATCGATTTGATCGAAGAACACATTCTTAATACTGCCAAGGTGTTATGTGAGTATGAAGCAGTTCGCTGGGGCTTGTCAAAATTGAAACCGGGTTCCAGGTGGCCTGAGATTCAAACAACTTGGACAGCAAAGGGAAGCGGCGATTTACCGGTGTCGCTAAAATACAAAGATTGCCTGGTAAATGCTAGTCAGTTAGTGGAATCATTTAAAAGCCAAACGGAAGGAGTAATCTCAGAGAACCTGTTAGCGTATGCAGATGCGTATCGCACCAAGTTTTCTCAAGATTCATTTGCAAGTGCGAAACAATATAGATTTTGGTTCCATGGCAAGGATTTTCTTGTGCAATTATGCAAGAGATTTGGGAATGGTTTTCCACGCGCAAGTTATTTGACATGGGCGGTCGCGCATATTGATAGTTCAAAGTATCCTGATTTACAACAACTGGCAAGGATTTTCTCTTAGAAGTTATTATGTCAAACCGCGATTACTACGAAATTCTCGGCATCCATCGGAACGCGTCGGAAGACGAGATCAAGAGCGCGTTCCGTAAGTTGGCGCGCCAGTTGCATCCGGACGTGAACAGGGAACCTGACGCCGAGGAAAAATTTAAAGAGATCAACGAGGCCTACGGCGTTCTTTCGGACGCGGACAAGCGCGCCCGCTATGACCGCTTTGGCAAGGAAGGCCTCGGCAACATGGGCGGCGGATTCCACGATTACAGCGCGGACTTCGGCGACCTGTTCGAGGAAATCTTCGGCCAGTTTGGGTTCTCCACGGGACGGCGCGCCTCGCGTCGGACGCCGCGGCGCGGGCGCGACTTTCAGATGGAGGTCGCGCTGAAATTCGAGGAGGCCGTCTTCGGCGTCGAAAAGGAGATCGAGTTTTCGCGCGACGAAACCTGCTCGACCTGCGGCGGGTCGGGCGCGGAACCTGGGACGACTCCCACCAAATGTTCCACCTGCCAGGGACAAGGCGAAGTGCGCCAGGTGCGCCAGACCTTCCTCGGGCAGATGATGCAGACGGCGGTCTGTCCCGCGTGCCAGGGACACGGCGAGGTGAATATTTCGCCGTGCCACACCTGCCGCGGCGGGGGGCTGGAACACAAGCAGGTTAAAAAGAAAGTGCAAATCCCTGCGGGAGTGGATCACGGCACACAGATCCGTTTGTCGGGCGAGGGCGGGCCGGGAGTCTTCGGGGGACCGAGCGGAAGTTTGTTCCTCGTGTTGAATGTCCAGCCGCACAAATATTTCAAGCGCCGCGAGAACGACATCCTGCTCAACCTCGACATCAACGTGGCGCAAGCCGCCCTGGGCGCGGAGATCAAAGTCCCGACCGTTGACGGCGATGAGAGTCTCAAAATCCCCGCGGGGACCCAGCCGGGCAAGGTTTTCCACATGCGCGGCAAGGGAGTCCCGCACCTGCGGCGCAGCGGGCGCGGCGACCAGTTGGTGATCGTCAATATTGAAGTGCCGACGAAACTCACGAAGGAACAGCGTGAGTTGTTCGCAAAACTTGCGGAGACGCTCGGCACGACGGTCAAGCCGAAGGAAAAGGGGATTTTGGATTGGCTCGGCGAGACGTTTGGGGGGTAGGGGAAAGTGAACAGTCATCAGTGATCAGTTTTCAGTGAGCGGACGAAGAATGAAAAACCCCAGGATTTTATTTTTCCTGGGGTTTATTCTCGCCATGCTATAATCACGCTTTGTAAGGTTCGTCTTTTTCCAGAACCATTCGCATTTGACGGACTTCCTGATCTTTGAAATATGAAACCGCTGCGCTATCGGGCAGGAAGTTTGTGATGAGCACTTCCTTGTTGATGACGCGCTCACTGCCGTTTTTCCTGGCCTTCATCCCAGAAGCCATTTGAACGGCGACAACATAATTTTCTGGATACAGTTCGCGCATTTCTGGAATGTCGTACGAGGAGAGAATCCACTTGCATTCCGTTTTGCGCAATCGTTCTGCCAATTCGCGATGTTCCTTCCAGTCGCGCATGTTATGAAAATAATTCGTGCCGTTGTCGGGATAAGGCGGATCAATGTACATCACGGTATTGGGTCGGTCATAACGATCCAAACAGACGCGCCAATCAAGATTTTCGATGATGACGGTTTTCAGGCGGTTGTGGACGGGCGCGATGCGTTCCTTGAGAGTTTCAAGCGCGCCAATTAAGCGGTTGCCATGTCCGCCGTCAGAAATGCTGGTTTGAAAGCGCGGCTTGCCAAATAAGACCCAGGCCGCGCCCGAAAAGAGTTCAACGTAGCAGGTGTGCGTTGGCAAAAGAGCAATGATTTGTTTACGGAGGCGCGATTTTCCGCCAATTCATTTGAAGGGACTGTTGATCATTTCGTGGTTGGTATCATGTGTAATCATTGCAATCCATTCGTTTTGTAGTTTACCCTGACTCTCCCAAAATTGGCGTCACCCGTCTTATAATCAGAACCATCCGTGAGATGTAAACTTGGAAAATTTTAAAAACAACCCGTCCCAACCCATTTCACTTGACCTGTTTGCAGGCGCAGGAGGGTTTAGTTTGGGTTTTCGTTTTGCGGGCTATAAAAGCGCGCTTGCATTGGAAATAGATACCTGGGCTGCCAATACTCTTAGAGCCAACAATTCAACTTTAAAGGTAATTCAGGATGATATTCGTAAGTATCAAACAATCGAGGATATTAAGGCTGTTTGCGATGTAAAACCACATGTGATTATTGGTGGGCCTCCATGCCAGGGTTTTAGCATTGCCGGGCCAGCGCAGAAAGATCCAAGAGACCCACGCAACAGTTTGTTTATTGATTTTGCCAGGTGGGTGGAGGTTCTAAATCCCCAGATTTTTGTCATTGAAAATGTCAAAGGATTATTGTCTCGTAACAATGCAAGCGGTGAGAGAGTAATGGAAATTATCAAAAAGACATTCGTCAATCTTGGTTACTTTGTCGAAGTCTGGATTCTCAATGCGGCTGAATATGGAGTCCCGCAAATTCGTGAAAGAATATTTATTGTGGGGAATCGCCTTGGCGTTGAACAAATCGGTCCGCCACCAAAGACACATGTCCTTACCAATGGCCATAACGGACAACCGAAACTTTTTGAATCGGCGGAACTGAACCGCGCCATTTCTGTTTGGGAGGCAATATCAGATTTGCCAGAATTGAATGCTGGGGATGGAGAAGAAGAACAGGATTATACGGAAGCCCCGAAGAACGACTACCAGATTTGGGAGCGAGGAAGCAATGAAGTTTTATACAACCATGTCGCGATGAATCATTCGAAGCGAATGGTTGAAAGGTTTAAGCACGTTGGGTGGGGAGAATCTGGCGCGGATGTCCCGAAGGAACATGGCGCCAGGAAGCGAAACGGCAACGGCGATTTGTCGGAAAAAAAATATGACCAGAACAATCGGCGATTACATCCTCATAAACCATCCCATACCATTGCGGCGTCTTTCTATGCCAATTTTATTCATCCATTTCAGCATCGGAATTTGACCGCGCGTGAGGGCGCAAGGATTCAATCATTTCCCGATTCGTACAGGTTTATGGGACAGAAAACTGTTGTCTCGCATCGCCTTTTGCAAAGAGAGGGGAGGTTTGAAGAAATTCATCTATGTCAATACAATCAAATCGGAAACGCCGTTCCTCCGTTGCTTGCAGAAGCAATCGCACGTCACTTGCGAAAGGTTATTGAAATATGAACCTCGTCCATGGGTCAAATCTGGAGCAAAAAGAAAGCCATAAAACGAAGTATCGAGACCGCGAAAGCCGCGCCTACCTTGCGGAAATACGCTTGGAATACAACAAATGGCGCGATGCCAATATGCGGTTGAGCGGGCCCTCTTCGAAGATACAAAAAGATGACGCGGCTGTTGTTCGAGAAAGGGCGCGCCTTCTCGAAAATTACAAAAACTTTCTTGACCAGCAGAAATATGCCGAGAAGTTTGATTCCCGCTCGAATTTACACTCAACGGTTCTTGAAGAATTTTTGTTTTATCTTTTCAAAGACCTTGTTGCAGATTTTGGGGAGAAAGCGCTTGTGGGAAAATCCCACACCTTCAAGGATATATTCTTCCTGCCCCCGAATTATTCCGCTATGCTGGCGCGCCCGCATGCGAGCGTGGAAAGAAAGGATCATGATTTTGTAATTGGCGCAACTGTCGAAGCGAGATTGTTTATCACTGATGACAGACAAAGCAGGGCGGATGCCGAAAATCCAGGTTCGGTAGGCATTTTTGAGGCGCCTGCTTCTTACGAAACCCGCATTGAGGGTCGGGTTGAACGCCATTATTTCGACTTGCCAGCGGTGGTGATTGAGTGCAAAACCTATTTGGATAAAACCATGCTCGAGGGGTCATCCAGAGCGGCGGAGGAACTCAAGGCGCGTAATCCAAACGGACTTTACCTGGTTGTTATGGAATGGCTGAAACTTACCGAGGATGTCAACCTGCGGAAATATAAAGTTGACCAGATTTACGTTTTCCGAAAACAAAAGAATACAGATCGAGAATTTCGTTTTGATGTGGATTATGTCAAAAACCCAATAAATTTAGATGTTGTTTTCCATCTGTTCAATCTTGTTCGAGACCATTTAACCGCAGATTGGGAAGGCGGGATCAAATATGGGCTTGAAAGAGGGTGGCTGATTTAGCCCATCGGGATGACAACCTGGCTCGAAGTCTCTCTCCTCGTAAATGGCGAATTGGCGGAAGCCGTGGCGGATGTGTTGGCGCGCTTTGCGCCGAATGGCGTTGTCACCGAAAGCACGGGCGTCAAATACGTGGATGAGGAAAACATTGGCGTGACGGTGGGACCGATCAGCGTGCGCGCATATTTGGAAGTCAACGACCAGATCGAAGAGACGCGGCAGAAACTCGAAGAGGCGTTGTTTTATTTGGGGATGATCCAACCCCTGCCCGCGCCCGTCTACAAACAGATCGCGGACCGGAATTGGATGGAAGCGTGGAAAGAGCATTACAAACCGATCCCCATCGGCAAGCGGCTGATGATCGTCCCCGCCTGGATGGATTCGCCCGAACCGAGTCGCATCGCCATCCGCATTGACCCTGGCATGGCTTTCGGCACAGGCACGCATCCGACGACGCAGTTGTGTCTTGAACTCATCGGGAACTGGTTCGAACAATCTAAAATCGAAAATCGTAAACTTGCGCTGAGCGAAGTCGAAGCATCGAAAATCGTAATTGACATCGGCTGTGGCTCCGGCATCCTCTCCATCGCCGCGCTCAAACTTGGCGCGACGCGCGCCCTCGGCGTGGACATTGACATCGAGTCCGTCCGAAACTCGCGCGAGAACGCGGACAAGAACGGCATCGGCGCGGAGTTGATCCTCGGGCAGGGATCGGTGGCGGAAGTGAAAGCGGGACGGTTTGCGTTCGCGTCCGCGCCGCTGGTGGTGGCGAACATCCTCGCGCCCGTCATCATCCGTCTCTTCGAGGCGGGGCTGGGGGATTTGGTCGAGGCTGGCGGCGCGGTCATCTTAAGCGGGATCCTCTCCGGGCAGGCGGAAAAGGTCCGGGAGGCCGCGCAGGCCAAAGGTCTGGTTTTGACCGGGCAACGTCAAATGGGGGATTGGGTCGCGCTGGCAATGTCAAGGCCATGAGAGGCTGTCGCCTGTTTGTGATACAATTTTCGCAGGCGAAAAAATGGCCGCGAAACTTCCCGTTCTTCCCACTTCAGAACAGTTACAGCCCATCGCGCAAAAATTTGGCGTGCGGTTGATCGTGCTGTTCGGCTCGGTGGCGCGAGGCAGAATCCATGAGGAGAGCGATATTGATGTGGCGGTTTTGACAGAGCGTCCTCTTACTTTCAATAAGCGGTTAAAGTTGTGGAGCGCGTTATCTCCCTTATTCCGCGCGGATATTGATCTTGCGATCTTGAATCACGCGAACCCGCTGTTTGGCTTTCGCATTGCCAATGAAGGGAAAGTATTGTTTGAAGGCGCTCCTCGAGTGTGGGAAAATTGGAAATCTTATGCGGTTCGTTATTATTGGGATACCGCAAAATTCAGGGAGGATTTGGAAAAACGTCTTGCGCGTAGCGTGGAAAGGGCGCGATATGCCATCTCTCGATAAAGAACTGCTTTCTCAAAAACTAATGGAGTTATCCAAATATATCGAAGAACTCGACTCTTTGCGCGCGAGAAGTTTTGCTGAATACAAAAAGGATTATGTAAAACGCCATGCGTCTGAAAAACTGATTGAACTGATCGTCGAGTTTGCCACGGACGCCAATCGGCATATCGTTGCGGCTCTTGCTGAATCTTCACCGCCCACTTATTTCGATACGTTTTCCGAAATGAACAAGTTGAAGATTCTGTCGAAAGATTTATCACTTCGGCTTGCTTCGACTACAGGATTGCGGAATCGCCTGGTTCACCGTTACGAAGAGATTGATCACAAGGTTGTTTATCATAGCATCGCTCCCCTTCTTGAAAATTACCGCAGATATTTGGTTGTCGTTTACGATTATTTAAAGAAAAACTAGGACATGGATCGCCGTCGCCTCCTCAAATTTCTTTTGCTGAACGTTTTTGTCTCCGCCTGCGTGACGGGGACGATCCTGTTTTGGTACGACCGCAACGAGCGCGCGACTTCCTCCGCCCCCGCGTTTGCGCCTCAGACTCAACTCGAGGCGGGCGCGGCCAACCCCGAGGCGAACGCCAGCCCGAACGGCGAAATCCAGATCGTCAGCGTGGTGGGTGCGGACAACCTGGGCGCGGAGGTGGTCATCCTGCGTTATCTCGGCGAAGGGCAGGTTGACCTGAGCAACTGGCAACTCAAGGATGAGAATGGCAATCTCTTTTTGTTTCCCGCCATCAGCCTCGTCAAGGAAGGCGCGGTGCAAATCCACACGGCCGCGGGGACGAACACCGTCGTTGACCTGTACTGGAATCTCTCCGCGCCCGTCTGGAAATCTGGTGAAACAGCAAGCCTGTATGATGCCAGTGGAAATTTGATTGTGACGTATAAAGTGCCGTAGACCGTGTTGCGTATTGCGTGTTGCGTGAGAGGTAAAAATGAGACAGGTGATTGTTTACTCTGGTGAAGACGAATACTTTGTTGCTGAATGTCCCAGCCTGCCTGGTTGCATCAGCCAGGGAAAGACGCGGGAAGAAGCGGTTGTGAATATCAAGGAAGCGATTCAAGGTTACATTGCCGCGTTGGAAGAAGATGGCTTGCCTGTTCCAGCAGAACATTTTGATGCAATGGTAGTCGCGGTATGAGTGGACTACCGCGTATTTCGGGGAGGGAATGCGCGAAAGCCCTCGGCAAAATCGGCTTTTACTTGAAGCGCCAGGAAAGCAGTCACATGGTTTTGCGCCGAGATGAGCCGTTTGCTCAAGTCGTTGTTCCAGATCACAAAGAACTCGACCGTGGCACATTGCGAGCTATTATTCGTCAAGCAGGTTTGAGTATCGACGAATTTGAAAAACTTTTTTAACTTGTTCTGCCGCTGAAAACTGATTACTGATAACTGATCACTGGAAACTGAATGTCCCAAGCCCTCTACCGAAAATACCGCCCGCAAGGCTGGGCCGAAGTTGTCGGCCAGCAACACGTGGTGCAGACGCTCCGCAATGCCATCGCGGCCGACCGCGTCGGTCACGCGTTTTTATTCGCGGGGCCGCGCGGCACGGGCAAGACCACGCTGGCGCGCCTGCTGGCGAAAGCCGTCAACTGCCTGGACGATGACAAAACCAAACGTCCCTGCAACGAGTGCGACCATTGCAAGGCCGTCAACGACAATCGTTTCATGGACTTGATCGAAATTGACGCCGCATCCAATACCTCCGTGGACGACGTCCGCGACCTGCGCGACAAGATCAACTTCTCGCCCACGCAGGGAAAATTCAAGATATATGTGTTTGATGAAGCCCACATGCTCTCCACGGCGGCCTTCAACGCGCTCCTCAAAACCCTCGAAGAACCGCCGCCGCACGCCATCTTCGTTTTAGCCACCACCGAAATTCACAAAATCCCTGCGACGGTTTTGTCGCGTTGCCAGCGGCACGAGTTCCGCCGCGTGCCCGTGGACGAGATCGTCGGTCAACTCAAACTCATTGTTGCCGCGGAAAATCTCAAAGCGGACGATGATGCGCTGGCGATGATCGCACGCCAGGCCGCGGGTGGGATGCGCGACGCCATCTCCCTGCTCGATCAACTCTCCTCGACGGGCGACACGATCACGATCGAACTCGCGCAGACGGTGCTGGGGACGGCGACATCCCAAACCGTTCTGGAACTCGTCGCTTCGATTCTGGACGGGGAGGCGGGTCGCGGTCTCGACGCGATTCACAAAGCCCTCGACGGCGGCGCCGATCCGCGCGCGCTGGCGCGTCAAATCGTGGACTATTTGCGCGGGCTGATGTTGATCCAAATGGGCAACGAGTCCCAGGTGGAGACCACGAAAGACATCAAAGCAAAGATGACCGAACACGCCTCCGCGTTCGCGCCCGCTGAAGTCCTGCGGATGATGCGCGCCTTCAACGAAGCCGCCACCGATTCGCGCGGCGGCTGGCAACCATCCCTTTCACTGGAACTGGCTTTCGCTGAAATGCTCGAAGCGCCTGCCGAGTCCGCGCCTGTGGCAGTCACGTCTACGCCGAAGAAAACCGCGAAGGCAGAGTCGAAATCCGCGCCGCAGATGTTATATCAGACTGCTGATCCCAAACAGAACGCAACGACTACTCCACCCGTCATTGCCGCGTCGGAAGTCATCAAAGCCTGGAAGCAAGTCCAGAACTCGTTGAAAAAGGATTTTCCCACTTTAGCCGCCTTACTGAATTCAGTCACTTCCATTGACGTGCAAGGAAACACCCTAGTGCTTGGTTTTGCCAGCGAAGTGTTGATGTCCAAGATGAAACCTGAGGAAGTCGAGCGCACGCGCAAGGCCGTGACCGACGCGCTGGGCGTGACGCTGGACATCCGCTGTGAAGTGTCGAACGCCAAGGGCAAAGTCCCGCCGCATGTCTCGCAGGACGGCATGGTCGCGACAGCGATCCATCAGGGCGGCGAGATTGTGGATGTGCAGGAGTGATCTGTACACGGATTACGCGGATTTGACGGAGTTGCACGGATTTTTCTTTTTTAATTTTTGGGAGTGAATACGATGTTGCCGCGATATGCAGGAAAAACGAAGCCCTTTGAAGGGAAGCATTCTGAGTTGAGTCAGAAAATCATCAAGGTGTTTTATGACGTGCATAATGAACTTGGATATGGCTTTAGCGAAAAAGTCTATCAAAAGGCGTATGCGATTGCCCTGCGCCAAGATGGTATGAAGGTTGATGAGCAAATTCCAATCAAAGTGTACTTTCGTGGGCAATTGGTTGGCGAGTTCTTTGCAGACATGATTATCAACGACTTGATTTTGTTGGAACTGAAAGCGGCAGAAGCGATCATTGAAGAATTCGAAGCCCAGTTGCTCAACTACCTCAAATCAACCGAGATCGAAGTTGGTTATGTGATGAATTTTGGCAAGTCGGCGAGTTTCAAACGAAAAGTCTTCGACAACGAACGCAAAGGCTCATTGCGTTGGACAAAGAAATAAAAAATCCGTGTTCGTCCGTGAAATCCGTGTAATCCGTGTACAGGTTTTCGCGACGCAAAAGGAGAAATTATGGCTAAAGGATTCAATCGTCCTGTTGGCGGGGCAGGTGGGGGACAGGGCGGCATGATGGCGCAGATCCAGCGCCTGCAAAAACAAATGGAAGAGGCGCAGGCGCAACTTGCCGATGAGACCGTCACCGCGTCCGCGGGCGGCGGCGCGATCAAGGTCACCATGACGGGCGACCAAAAATGCCGCGCGGTCGAGATCAGTCCCGACCTGCTGAAAGACATGGATGCCGAAATGTTGCAGGACTTGGTCTTGTCCGCTGTCAACATGGCGCTCGATCAATCGCGCGAACTCGCCGCGCAGAAGATGGGTCCGCTGGCGGGTGGGCTTCCATTCTAGTAATTGGTAAATGGTAATTGGAGGTGTGATGTTGCAAGAGCCAATTACCAATTACTAATCTCCAATTACCCTATGATCCTCCCCGAACCCATCCAAAACCTGATCAACGCGCTCGAACGCCTGCCAGGCATCGGGCCAAAGTCCGCTTCGCGGCTGGCGTTCTATTTTCTGCGCGCCGACGAGTCGCTTTCGTCCGAGTTGGCCGAGGCATTGACGGGACTGAAAGACAAGATCGCCTTTTGCTCGGAGTGCTTCAACTTTACCGATGCGGGACGCGAACGCTGTGAGATCTGTGAGAATCCCAAACGCGACGCGTCCATCATCTGTGTGTTGGAAGACGCGCTGGACGTGCTGGCGCTCGAACGGATGGGCGCGTATCAGGGCAAGTATCACGTTTTGCAGGGTGTGTTGAATCCCATCGAAGGCATCGGCCCCGATGACATCAAAATTCGTCCGCTGATTGAACGCGTCGCGCGCGGCGGGATTCGAGAAGTGATCCTTGCCACCAATCCCAGCATGGAAGGCGACGCGACCGCGCTGTACATTGGTCAGCGTCTCGCGCCGTTGGGCGTCTCGGTGACGCGTCTCGCGCGCGGCCTGCCGATGGGCGGCGACCTGGAATACGCCGATCAAAGCACGCTCCTGCGCGCCTTGCAGGGAAGGCAGGAAATGAGTTAGTTGTGTGTTCGCGTTGGCCCAGGCGGAGGATAACGCGCTTCGAGGCCGCGCCCAGCTCGTGGGTCGCGCGATCCGAGGCGAGGCTGGGGCGGGGGAGGCGGCGCGTGTGGTAGAATCGCATTATGAAGGTTGAATCTGAGCGCGATATTTTAAGGTTGAATTGCCTAATAAGTACTCATTTATCCTTGACAAAGCAGGCGAAAAGCATATAATCAGGGTTCGCCAGTGAAAACAAAACAGATCTCGT
>Ga0210020_1001903_pt1 | contig 17364 bp, 17 predicted proteins | sample CryGeymeta201514_FD_183980 | JGI IMG/M metagenome (GOLD analysis project Ga0210020, IMG submission 183980) | Groundwater microbial communities from Crystal Geyser aquifers in Utah, USA - Crystal Geyser metaG 2015-14 (SPAdes) (version 2) | ecosystem: Environmental > Aquatic > Deep subsurface >... | reverse complement strand
AGATGAGTAAATCTTTTGGTAATATCATTAATCCGGACGACGTGGTAAAAGAGTACGGCGCGGACGCTTTAAGGATGTTTGAGATGTTTATGGGGCCGCTCGAAGACATGAAGCCGTGGAATACGCGGGGGATAATAGGAATTTCCAGATTTTTAGAAAAGATTTGGCAATTTTACGGCAAGATAAAACTAGTTGATTGCGGCGGCGGCAAAAAGCCTTGCGAAAACGCGCTTAATGGCCTGCCAAAAATGCTTCACAAAACCATTAAGAAAGTCAGTGAAGACATGGAAAATTTGCGTTTTAACACCGCGATTTCACAGATGATGATATTTATAAATTTTGCCAGCAAGTTTGAAGCCATACCTCGCGCGGCCGCGGAAAAATTTTTAATCCTGCTCTGGCCGTTCGTGCCGCATTTAGCCGAAGAGCTTTGGGAGAAGCTCGGCCATAAAGAAAGCATATTTAAGGAAAAATGGCCGGAGTATGACAAAAAAATGATTATTGACGAGAAGATTAATTTAGTGGTTCAGGTGAACGGCAAAGTGCGCGAGACTATTGAAGTTTCGGCTGATATTAGCGAAAATGAGGCAAAAAAAATCGCTCTTGAGAGCGAGAATATTAAAAAATGGCTGGAAGATAAAGAAGTAAAAAAAGTTATTTTTGTAAAAGGCAAACTGATAAATATCGTAATATAATAGCTATTAAAAAACCCGCCAGAAACATTCGGCGGGTTTTTTAATTAAAATTTATAAATTTGTAATCAGCCAACTTTCGTCCGGCTGTTTTTGGACGTAAAAATGCAGCGGTATATCGTAGCCGCCCAGGAAGAAATGAGCCGTGGTGGAATAAGTTTTTTTCGTGTCGGTCTGGCCGGTCAGTTTGGCGCCGGACAAGATGTTGGCCAGCAGCAGCCGGCTGTCCGCGTTTAGGGCCGACAGGGTGTAGGTAACGGCTGGTCGCAGGGAAGAAGTAAAATATGATTGGGTTTTTGACGCGTCATTATTTCTGACAGCCGCGGCGGCTTGCTCTAGCAGGGACTGCTGGCTGGAAGCCGGCGGATTTGTTTTGGGCGAGACCACGGATGAATCGGCGGTTTTCGGAAGCTCCAGCTGTCCGGCGGGTATTGGCGCTAAATCGGCGTTGGTAATGCCCAAAGCCAGCCGTTTCATCACGTTCAGGGCGTCGTTGGGCCGCCCTAGATAATATTTTTGTCCGTCCATCGGACTCACATAATAAGCTTCTCCGGCGGATTGAACGCGCAGGATGATTCTGCCCCTGACTCTGGCGGTTAAATTTTTGTCAGATGATATTTTATTAAAATCAGTGTTGTTGATGCCCAAGCTTAACCGGCGCATGATGGCAAAAGCATCATCGGGACTGCCTAAAAAGTATCGTTTGCCGTCGGCTGGGTTGACATACCAAGCCTCTCCGGCCGACTCTACCTGCAAAAGAATTCTGCCGGAAAGCCTTTGCGCCAAATTTAATTCGGCCGAGGCAAGATTGCCGGCCAGCAAGGCAATAATAACAATTAGAATTATTTTTAGCTTCATTTAGACTAAATTAAAAAGATTTGTTATAATATAACCATGAGTAAAAGAAATAAAATTATCGTTTTTATTGTTATTTTGTTAATCTTATTAGTGCTGATTTTTGTAATCTCTCCAAAAGCTTTGGCTAATTGGCGCTGGCGCCAGACGGCTCAAGCGGTCGGCGGCCTGCCTTATCAGATTGGATTGACCAAGGTGGCGATTATTCAGTGTATCACCACCGGCAATCCGCCGATTTGCGCTGGCGGACCCTTGTGCGCCACTCTTGATGTGGCCAGGTGTACGGCTTATTCTGAAGTTAACGGCACGCCGTCCGGCGGCATGGGCGCGAACGCGCTTTTTCTAAATACGGCGATCGCCCAAGCCGGCTTAACTCCGGGCGGACAGTTAATCGCCGGCGGCCTGTCACCCGTGCTCATGGACCAGGGGGTTTTGGCTTCAGCCGGCGGCTGCTACGGCTGCGTGGCCAAACAGGGGCTGGCCGATAAGATTTTCGCCTGGCTGGATAAATTCATTATAGCAGGGTTTAAGGGCAAATAAAATTATGGACTTGTTGGAGCAAACGAAAAATTTGTGTCGTCTTTATGACATCAAGCCTGTCCGTTCACGCGGGCAGATTTTTTTAATTAAGGAAAAAATTCATGATGACGTAGTGGCGGCGGCTGATTTGCGGCCTGACGATTTTATTTTGGAAGTCGGGCCGGGCTTGGGGTTTTTAACCGCCAAGCTGGCGGCCAGAGCCAAGCGGGTGGTGGCCGTGGAAATTGATAAAAAATTGGTGGAGGCGCTAAAGGCTGGATTGGTGGCGAAAAATATAAAAAACGTGGAAGTGATAAACGAGAACGTGCTGGAAATAAAAATACAACCCCCCTTATTTCCCCCTTATCAGGGGGGAGGGTATAAAATCGCGGCCAATCTTCCGTACAATATAACTTCCATTTTTTTGCGCAAATTTTTGGAGGCGGGAAACAAGCCGGAGCTCATGGTGCTGATGCTGCAAAAAGAAGTGGCCGAGCGAATAACCGCCGAGCCTGGCGAAATGAGTTTGCTGGCTGTGTCCGTGCAGTTCTATGCCAGGCCGGAAATAATTGAAATTGTGCCTAAAAAATGTTTTTGGCCAGAACCGGAGGTGGATTCGGCGATCGTAAAAATAACCCCCCTTAATCCCCGCTTGTCAGGTGGGAGAGAAAGAGAGAGGGAGTTCTTTCGGCTGGTGAAATTCGGCTTCAGCGCCAGGCGGAAAATGCTGAAGAATAACTTAGCCGCCGGCTTAAGAATCGGTCAAGCCGAGGCGGCGGCTAAAATAAAACAAGCCGGTTTTAATGAAAAAATCAGGGCGCAGGAGCTGGCGGTTGCTGATTGGTTAAAACTATTTAACCTTTTTAAATAAACATGCTATAATAATTTTATGAAAGAAATAAAAAACATTGATAAAGCGTCTTTGGCGAAAGTTACCGCCCTGATTTATGGTTTTATCGGATTTTTTATGGCTTTAATCGTGGCCATTGCCACCATGACTAACATTATCACGAATCGTGATTTTCAAGGTTCGGTGATTTTAGTAACCCTATTTAACATTGGCGCCGGCCTGCTCTTAGGAATTATAACCGCTTTTTTCACCGCGGCCATCGGTTGGGTCTTCGGCTTCATTTCGGCCGGCATCTATAATTGGTTTGCCAAAAAAATGGGCGGAGTGAAAATTGAATTAATTGAAGTTGCGGATGAAAAACAGCCAGCGAATAACCCGCCGGCAAATAATAATCAGACTTTATGATTTTAATTAACGACGGCAAAGATTTGCTATACGTCATTATTTCTCTTTGCGTTTTGCTGTTCACGATTTTTTCTTGCTGGGCGATTTATTATTTGGCCAGGATTCTCCAGCAGATGTTTAAGGTAATCAAAGAAGCGAGTAATTTGCTTAATAAATTTGAAGAGTTGATGAAATCTTTAAAGGAAAAGATTGAGCATGGCGCGTCGTATCTGCCTCTGATAATGGAAGGGGTTAAAAAATTGGTAGAGCTAATGAAAAAGCGGGCGGAAAAAAAGAAAAGAAATAAAAAGTCAGAATAAAATATTTAGAATTTTAAAATAAAATAAAATTATTATGATTTATAGATTTACCACAATTATAATTCAAGAGGGCGAATGGTATGTGGCTCGTTGCGTTGAATTAGGAGTAGTCAGTCAAGGGAAAACAATTGAAAAATCTCAAGAAAATCTTAGAGAAGCGGTTGAACTTTATTTAGCAGATCAGCCTCAACGTAAAAAGTTCCTCTCTAAAAGAGCTCCCATAATTACCTCTCTGGAATTAAAATATGCCTAAAATCTTGTCTGGCAAACAAGTTATTAAAATTTTATGCCGAGAATTCGGCTTTTATTTTGTTTCTCAAAAAGGCAGTCATGTTAAACTTAAAAAAACGGAAAAGACTAGGGAAATTGTCACTATAATTCCTCTTCATAAAGACTTAGCTCGCGGAACATTAAAAGGAATTTTAGACTTAGCGGAAACTGATGAACAAGAATTTTTTAAAAAAATTTAAGATAAATTATTTATGCCTAAAAATTTTTATGAGAGAGAGAGAGAGAGTTAAAAGCGGCCAAGGCAAGTTAAACAATCTTGGCTTTACCCTAATTGAGCTTTTAGTGGTAATTAGTATTATCGGTTTTTTAGCCACTGCTTCTATGGTAGTATTTAATAGCGTTAGAATGAAAGCCAGAGACGCTAAAAGATTATCGGACATGAAACAAATACAGTCGGCCTTAGAACTATATTATGATAGCAATGGTAGTTATCCTGGTAATACTGATAATGATTGTAGTGGTTGGGATGCTGGATTTAATGGAGGACCGGGAAGTGGCGATCCATTTATTCAACCCTTAAAAGTCGGTGGTTTTATAGCAACCCCCGGGGACCCTACAGCTACAGGGAGTTGTGGAGGTTATGCTTATTATCGCTACAGTGCTGGAAACGATGGCTGTAATGCTTCAAGTGGCGCTTATTTCGTTCTTGGAGTTAGAAATATGGAAACAAGCGGAAACCCACATCCTTCAAGTCCTGGCTGGAGTTGCCCTAGTAGAAATTGGCAGACCGAATTCGATTGGGTAATCGGGGGATTTGAGCGATAAATTAGAATTTGCCGCCAAAGAAAAACTTGAAATTATCAGCGGTACGGCTCCCCGATACCATCCACCTTCGGCGAAGCTACGGGTCGGGCCGGGCCAATGGTATATGATAGTTTATGGTTTGGAAGATAAAACAAATTCAATACAGAGTCTTGATGGCGTTAGGGCTTGCGACGGCACCTATTTTCATTATGGCTCGGGTAGCAACGGTCTTATGACGGTTGGCGGAAATTGCGCCACGAAATAAAAATCAATTTCGTTATTTTATATACCCGCAATCCTTATTGGAGCATTTAACTTCGCCCTTTTTAGCGTCTTCGATTAATAAAGCGTCGCAGTCCGGGCATTTTTCCCCGGTGGGTTTGCCCCAGAAAGCGGTTTTACAATCCGGGTATTGGTTGCAGGCGTAAAAGATGCCGCGGCGGCTGCGCTTTTGCACGACCTCGCCTTTGCCGCAAACCGGGCATTTGATGCCGGTACCATTACTCGCGCCATTAATATTTTTTAAATTTTTGCATTTAGGATAGCCGGTGCAGGCGAGAAACGGTCCAAATTTACCGACTTTAATCGCCATGGCCGAGCCGCATTTTTCGCAAACTTCGGCTTTGTATTTTTCTTTGAGTCCGGTAATTTCTTCGGAGTCGGCCTGGCCGTTTTTGTCCCGGTTCGTCCCGGTCATTGATTTTATGTTTTTACAGTCAGGGAAAGCGCTACAAGCCAAGAATTTCCCGTAGCGGCCGGTCTTAACCACCATGGCGGCGCCGCATTTGTCGCAAACTTCGGTTGATTTTTCTTCTGGCATAATGTCTTTTTTATTAATTACTTCGTATTTATTTTCCAAATTAGCGTGAAACGGCTCATAAAATTCTCTAATAATCGGCTGCCACTTAACCTCGCCGTCGGCGATTGAATCCAGGTCGTTTTCTAATTTGGCCGTAAACTGGAAATCCACTATTTTAGGGAAGTGCTCAATTAATAAGTCAATAACCACAAAAGCAATCTCGGTCGGAGCCAGGCGTTTATTTTCGTCGCGCTGGACGTAGTTTCTAACGATTATAGTGTTAATAGTCGGAGCGTAGGTAGAAGGCCGGCCGATGCCGTATTTTTCCAGCTCTTTAACTAAGCCGGCGTCCGAATATCGGGCCGGCGGCTTGGTAAAATGCTGTTCCGGTTTTAATTCTTTAAGTTCAAGCTTTTCTTTTATTTTTAATTCCGGTAAATCAATCTCCTGGCTTTTTTCCGGGTAGATTTTAAGGTAGCCATCAAATTTTAAAATTTGGCCGTTGGCGCGGAATTGGTAGGACCTCACCCCAGCCCTCTCCTTAGTAAGGAGAGGGGATATCGCGTCAACATCAACGATCGTGACGTCAACGATAGCTTCCGGCATTTGGCTGGCCAAGGCTCTTTGCCAGATTAATTTATATAATTTATTCTGGCTAGGGTTTAAACTGCTGGCCGCTGATTCCGGCGCGCGCGCGGCTTCGGCTGGCCGGATGGCTTCGTGCGCTTCCTGCGCGCCTTTGGCTTTAGTTTTAAAGCGGCGCGGCGTTTTAAGCGCGTAGTCGGCGTCTAAATTAGCGGTTAAATATTCGGCTGCCTCGCCTAAGAATTTATCCGCTAAATTAAGCGAATCGGTCCGCATGTAAGTAATAAAGCCCATTTCATAAAGCTGCTGCGCTACCACCATGGTTTGTTTGGCCGAGTAGCCGAGCCAGCGGTTGGCGGTCTGTTGCAGGCTGGAAGTAGTGAAGGGTTTGGGCGGCTGCTTTTTAGTCTGCTTTTTTTCCAATCCGGCGACCGCGTACTCGGCGCCGTTCAACGCGGAAAGGATTTTTTCCGCCTGCTCCTTATTTTTAATCTCCAGCTTGTCAATAGTTTTACCGCCGATTTTATTTAAGCGGGCGGCGAAAGGCTGTTTTCTTTCAGCCGCGAGCCGGGCGGTTACGCTCCAGTATTCTTCTACTTTGAAATTTTTTATCTCCCGCTCCCGTTCCACGATTAAGCGCACGGCCACGGACTGGACCCGGCCGGCCGACAGTCCTTTCGCCACTTTTTTCCACAAGAAAGGCGACAGCTCGTAGCCGACCAGGCGATCCAGGATTCTTCTGGCCTGCTGGGCGTCAACCAGTCTCATATCTATTCTTCGGGGACGCTCCAGGGCCGCTAAAATCGCCTGCTTGGTTATCTCGTGAAAAACAATCCGCTCGGCCCGTTCCCGATTAATTTTTAGGGCCTCAGCCAGATGCCAGGCGATGGCTTCTCCTTCGCGGTCCTCGTCAGTGGCCAGCACGACAATTTCTGATTTTTTAGCCAAAGCCTGAAGCTTTTTCAGATTTTTTTTAGCTTTGGGCGGCACCACGTAAGTAGGCTCAAAGCCATGCTCAATATCAATGCCCATCTGACTCACGGGCAAATCGCGCACGTGGCCGAAAGATGATTCTATCTTAAAATCAGAACCTAAAAATCTAGCGATGGTTTTAGCTTTGGTGGGGGATTCAACGATGACTAGTTTCATAAAAAAATTATCTGGCCAGCACATAATTCATGCCGCCAAGATTTTTGACGATTCCTTTCATTTCCATAAGGGTAAGTGTACTATTTATAATCGAGGTGTCAAGTTTTGTCAAATTAACGAGCTCGTCAACATGCACCGGCTCGTAAGACAATTGTTTAAAAATTAATTCTTCTTCCGGCGATTCCGGAATAATCTTTTTATTTTCAATGTAGTTGGCCGCGTCCATTAAATTAAGGTTTTCAATAATGTCTTGGGCGCGGGTAACCGGCTTTGCGCCCATTTTTATCAAGCGGTTGGCGCCCTCGGAAACCGGGGAGTAAATACTGCCGGGCACGGCGAAAACTTCGCGGTTTTGCTCTAAGGCATGCATAGCTGTAATGAGCGCGCCTGATTTTTCACCGGCCTCAATTACCAAAGTGGCGCTGGACAGGCCGGAAATCAGCCGATTTCTTTGGGGAAAGTGGTGTTTTAGGGGCAGAGTGCCAATCGGATATTCAGACATAACTAATCCGTCCGAGTTAATAATTTTGTCCGCCAGATAGCGGTTCTGCGCCGGATAAATATTTTGCCGATCCAGGCCAGAACCCAAAACCGCGATAGCCTTGCCGCCGGCTTCCAGCGCGATCGAGTGCGCCAAAGCGTCTATACCTAAAGCCAGACCGCTTACAATGGTTAAATTATTAAACGCCAACTCACGGACAAGTTTTTCCGTTACCTGCCGGCCGTAAGAGCTGAATTTTCTGGTGCCCACTACTGCCAGGAGAAAGCCGCTAAAAGCCTCAATTTGCCCCTGATAGTATAAGATAAAAGGCGGAGCGTAAATTTGTTTTAAGAGTTTAGGATAAGCCGGATCGTCAATGGTTAAGACTTTGATTTTTTCCCTGGCCAAATCTTCAATTAATTTATCCGGCTCAATTTGCCGTCTAAAAATTATAAATTCCTCGGCGGTTTTTTCATCAAGGCCGGCCGCCAGCATTTCTTTGGCCGTGGCGCTAAAAGCGCTGGCCATATCGGGGAAATAGTTTTTTAGCCTTTTAAATTTAACCGGGCCGAATTTATAAAACTGGCTAAAAGCCAGCCAGTATTTTAGGTCGTCCATAATTAATCATTTAAAATTAGCTATTTTAAATAATATCCGACAAGGCGCATTGGCCTTGACAGAGAAAAAATAATATGATAATATATTATATTAAATTTAGTAGTCATCGTAGCGTTCAGGCTGTTACTTGCTTAAGGGCATAATTTATTAGATAGTTTTCCTCCTTGACTATTTATGAATCATGAATTCCTTCTAAGCAAGTAGCATCTTGGACGCTATTTTTTGACAATTGTTGTTTTTAATAATAACATATTTTATACAGACCTGATAGTATTCGCGATTCTGCCTAGGAGTGATGAAGGTTAAACCTCCCTCCTGGTTTGGCCGGAGTCTTAAATTGGAATTATTTCCGCGCTTCTAGGTGGAATTGCGGATATTATCTTATAAAAAAGAGAGTTGGCTCAAGCCAACTCTCTTTTTATTTGAGTAATTAATTTTTTAATTGCTTTCAGTTCGCTGACGCCAAATTTTTGCAAAACAAATTTGTCAGCCGGAATTTTTTCTAAAGTCGGGGTTTTAATGCCGATTCTCAAGCGCTTAAAATTTTTGGTATTAAGCCGGTCGATGATGGACTGGACGCCCTTATGGCCGGCGCTTCTGGAAGCAACCGAAAATTTATACTTGCCCAAAGGAATATCCAGGTCATCGTGAATGACGGTCAAATTTTCCGGTTGTAATTTATAGTACGCCAGCGCGGCCGCGATCGCCTGACCGGAGTCGTTCATGAAAGTTTGCGGTTTCAGTAAGATAAAATCAGCGTTTTTGGCGACCGCGGCTTTAAATTTTTTACTATTTGCCCACTTCAGACCAAATTCTTCGGCCAAAGCGTCAAGGGCCATAAAGCCGACATTATGGCGAGTGGTTTCATGTTGTTGCCCAGGGTTCCCTAGGCCGGCGATGATAGGCATATTAGTTTCGGCGCAGTCCAGGCACGTTTTTATTTTTGGCTATTTTAATGGTAAGCGGCGTGCCCAGAAAGCCGTAAGTTTCACGCAGGCGGTTTTCCAGAAAGCGGACATAGGAGAAGTGCAAGTCTTCTTTAACGCCGATTTTAAGTTCGAAAATCGGCGGATTGTCGCCGACTTGAGTGAATTCGCGCAGGCGCGGATGCCTAACGCCCCGACCTTTGGCCGGGCGGTGAATTTTAACCACGCGGGCCAGGAAATGCGCCAGTTGCGAATCGCTTAACTCTAGCTTTCTTTGTTCGCCAATTTGTAAAATTAAATCAAAGATTTTTTTTACTTTCTCTCCGGTTTCAGCGGAGATGAATTGGATGGGCGCGAATTTAGCGAAGGGCAGCTTGCCGTAAATGTAGTCGGCGTATTTTTTAGTGTCGCGCTTGGCGATTTTATCCCATTTGTTGGCGATAAAGATAAAGCTTTTTTTGGCGTTGACGATTTCTTCAACCAGCTTGGCGTCTTGATGGGTGAGCGGCTGGCTGATGTCCATAACTAATAAGGCCAGGTCGCTTTTCCCCAGAGCGGCTAATGATTTGGCAATGCCGAATTTTTCCAAACCTTTAGTTTTGGCGCCGCGCCGGGAAATACCGGCCGTATCAATCAGTTTGATGGGCTGGTCCTGATAAGTTATGTCCGTATGTTGGGGTTCGCGGGTGGTATGCGGAATTGGGCTCGTGATTACCCGCTTATAACCTAAAAGCGAATTTAACAGGCTGGATTTGCCCACGTTGGGCTGGCCGATGATGGCAACTCGCAACTCGCAGCTCGCAGCTCGCAACTCTTTTTTATCCTCGTCTTTTTTTTGAGTTGCGAGTTGCGAGTTATGAGTTATGAGTTTTTTGACGATAACATCCAATAAATCGCCGGTGCCGGAACCGTTGGCCGCGGAAACCGGCTGGGGGTCGCCGAAGGATAATTTATAGAACTCGGACAAGTTCAAGCGGTCTTTGGGCGAGTCAACCTTGTTAACCGCTAAAATAATTTTTTTTGGATTAACGCTTTTTTTGATTAAGAGCGCCATTTGCCGGTCAGCCGGCAGCAAGCCGGTCTTATTGTCCGCTAAAAATATAACCAAGTCAGCCGCTTTTAAATATTTTTTAGCCTGCGCCTGCACTTTATCAGTAATGTCGCTTTCGGCTTCAGCCTGGCCGAGCAGATGTTTTAAGTCAATAATGCCGCCGGTGTCCACCAATTCAAATTCTCGGCCAAGCCAAACCACCCGGCCAAAATTGCTGTCGCGGGTCGTGCCGGCGATGTCGGATACCAAGGCCTGGCGTTTTTCCACTAAGCAATTAAACAACGTTGATTTGCCCACGTTGGTCCGACCGAAAATAACGACGAGGGGGAGGAGGGTATTTTCTTTTTCTTTTGTGTCTGTCATAAAAAATTATTTGTCATTGCGAGCGACCGAAGGGAGCGCGGCAATCTCACGTACTATTTGTTAAATTAATAGATTGTTCTAACTAAAAAAGGTTTATTCCGTTAAACTGTTTGTGAGATTGCTTCGTCGCCCGAGTACGGGTTCCTCGCAATGACAGCTTATTGCGCCGGATTGGCCGCTCCGGAATGGGTGGCGTCCGCGTCTTCGCCTAACAGCAGAATAAAGTCAGGTTGAGCCGGATTTTGTTCTTTGGCCAACTCTTTGGCCATTTCCTCCATCAGCCACTCAGGCAGGCCCAGGGCGACGTTGGCGCCGGTTTTATTTTTTAAAACCTCCAGCGCCTGGATTTTGGCGCCATAGGTTAAATCATAGATAACGGATTTTTGAAAATTTTTCTGGCTGAAGTTGCCCACGCGGATGATGTCAAAGCCGTATTTTTCCAAATCCAGGGCCGCCCGGCTGGCCAGGCCGTTAATCCAGGTGCCGTTCCTGACTTCAACCGAAGCTTTCTGGCTTATTACCGCCCGCTTGTCCGAGCTCGGCGCCTGCTCAAAAATGTTATTAACCAGATATTGGATTTCAGAAAAGTTGCCACTGCGGGGGGCTAGCAGGTAGGCGCCGTCCAGACCGGTCAAATTAACTAACAGGCCGCTTGGGTTATTATCTAGCACGCGATTAATGATATTTTGGCTGCTTAAGTCTTTAACCATACCCCAAAGCTTAACGATTTCCCAAATTTTAAAATTGGTCTGGTAATTGTCGCTGATGTCGCCGATGATTTTAGAAATCAGGCCGGGCCGGAACAACAGGTTAGTGGACAAGAGTTTTTCTTTAACCGCCTCCAAAACTTTTTGCTGCCGCTTGCTACGGGCGAAATCCGAGCCTTCTGTGCCCAGAGCGTGCCGCGAGCGAACGTATTTCAGGGCCAGTTGGCCGCTCATCACCTGTTCGCCTTTGTCTAGGTGCAAATGCTCCCAACGTTCATCCCAGGGAGCGTCTTCCGAACCCAGAATCGGATATTGATAATCGTCCAAAGTATTTTCCACGTTGATTTCAATGCCGCCCAAGTCGTCAATTATTTTGGTAAAGCCGGTAAAATCAACGGTCAGGTAATAATCAATCGGGATTTCCAAAATATCGCTCACCGCCTGACTGACAGATAAGCCGCCTGAACCAGGAGTTTTGGCTTCAGCATAAGCGTTGATGCTATTGATTCTCTGCCAGCTCAGGTTTTCAATCGGCACGGACAAGTCGCGGGGAACGGAGACCAGCGCGGCCTTTTTTTCTTCGGGCAGAAGGCTCACCAGCATAATGGTGTCGGTCAAATAAGCGCCGTCATGGCCTCGGCCGCCGATGCCCAAAAGCAGAAGATTGATCCGGCCGCGGTCCTCGCCCTTTAATTCGGCGTCCGCGCTTTCCACCAGATGTTTAAGCTGGCTCAAAAAGGGCAGGCGGTCGTACCAAGCGGTTGGCTCACCGGTTGGTTTATTGCCCATGGAAAAAATGCCATAAACAATAATTAGAAACATAAAAACATAAGCCAGCGCCCTAACCGGTTTGGTCTTGGGCGGTTTTGGCTGGGAATTTAACAAATTAATATTATCCATATTTATAATCTACAACTTATTTTTGAATAAGTCTAATTTCAATCCCCTTTGTCAAGGGAGGAGATTATGTTATAATAGTTTATGGACAAAATCTTAATTATATATCAAGCTGATTTGCGAGGTAAATCGGGCTTTTTATTCTTTTATGATAAAAAACTTTTTTAGTTATGTGTTTGAATTGATCAAGGTGGTTTTAATTTCTCTGGCCATAATTATTCCCATCAGATATTATTTAATCCAGCCGTTTTACGTCAAGGGCGCTTCCATGGAGCCGAATTTTTACGACCGGGAATATTTAATCATTGACGAAATCAGTTATCGTTTTCATGAGCCGGCTCGCGGCGATATCGTGGTTTTCCGTTATCCGCGCAACCCGGAAGAATATTTTATCAAAAGAGTGATTGGCCTGCCGGGAGAAAAAGTGCAGATTAAGGATGGCGCGATTTATATCTACAACCAAGCGCAGCCAGACGGCCTTAAATTGGCGGAAGCCTATTTGCTGGCCGACACTTTGACTTATGGCTTGAGCGGCGAGGCCGTGGCTTTGGGCGATGGTGAATATTACGTCTTGGGAGATAACCGCAACGCCTCCAAAGATTCCCGAAGTTTCGGTCCAGTGGACAAAAAATTTATCACCGGACGGGTATTGCTGCGCGGCTGGCCGTTTAATAGGGTTGGCGTGTTTTCGGCGCCGGAATACAGTTATTAAAAATATAATTTTTTTATATGCCAAAAATGTTTAAGAAAAAAGAGGCGGAAGAAAAAATTTTTAAAGTTAAGCGCGGCAAATTTATTTCTCGTCTTAGGGGCATGAAAGATATTTTGCCGGACGAATACAAATATTGGAATTTAGTGATAAAAAAAGCTTCGGAGTTGTCCAAGGCTTATGGTTTTAGGCGCTTGGAAACTCCGATTTTAGAAAATCTAGAGCTTTACGAGCGTTCTAGCGGCCGGGCTTCGGACCTAGTCACCAAGGAAATGTTTTCTTTCGTAGATAAAAACGACGATAAAATCGCCCTGCGGCCGGAAGCCACGCCGGGCCTGGTTCGGGCTTACGTTGAACACGGCATGTTCAATCTGCCTCAACCGGTAAAATTGTTTTGGCTCGGCCCGGTCTTCCGCCATGACAAGCCCCAGGCCGGCCGCTTCCGCCAGTTCAGCCAATTCAACCTAGAGACCATCGGCGAACCCAGCCCGGTGGCCGATGCCGAGCTGATCGCTCTAACTTATTATTTTTTTAGCGAGCTGCAATTGGAAGTGGCGATTCAGATAAACAGCATCGGTTGCGCGCTTTGCCGCAAGGAATACTTGGTTAAACTGGATAATTTTTATAAAGAGCGCGGCCGGCGCGCCAAGCTCTGCCAGACTTGCAAAAAAAGATTAGCGAAAAACCCCTTGCGCTTGCTGGACTGCAAAGAAAAACAATGCCTGGAAATAGCCGGCGAAGCGCCGCAAATCGTGGACAGCTTGTGCGACGACTGCCGTAACCATTTTATAAAAGTCTTGGAATATTTGGACGGCTTGGACATTCCTTATAATTTGAACCCAACTTTGGTCAGGGGACTGGATTATTATAACCGCACGGTTTTTGAAATTTGGCCATCCTCCGCTGAAGCTACGGATGGTAAACCCGCCGAGGCGGAAGCGCTTAGAAATGAACAGCCCAGACAAAACGCCTTGGGCGGCGGCGGCCGGTATGACGGTTTGGTTGAACATTCGGGCGGTCGGCCCACTGAAGCTTGCGGTTTTGCCATCGGCCTGGAAAGAGTGATTTTAAAAATCAAAGAGAAAAATATTCCGCTTAAGGATGAAGAAAAGGGTGATATCTTTCTGGCGCAACTGGGCGACCAGGCCAGAAGGAAAATTATGCTTTTATTTGAAGAACTGCGCAAGTCGGGCTTGAGCGTGCGCCAAGCGTTTACCAAAGACAGCCTAAAAGCGCAGTTGGAAGTGGCTAATAAAATGGGGGTGAAATATACTTTGATTTTGGGCCAGAAGGAGATTATGGACGGAACGATTTTAATCCGCGACATGGAGTCGGGCATTCAAGAGGTGATTGATTATAAAAAAATCGCCGTTGAGCTGGAGAAGAGATTGAGTAACAATAAATAACCTAAACTAGATAGAAAGCGAGGTGGACCCGTGGCAGAGTTTAAAAGAAAAAAAGGCGAAAGCTTTGAAAGTTTTTTGAGGAGATTCAACAAAAAAATGCAACAAAGCGGCAAATTATATTTGGCCCGCCAGGTTCAACATGTTCAGCCGAAAATTAATAAGACGCAGCAGAAAAAACGCGCTTTGGTCGGCATGAAGCTAAAGTCAAAAAGAGAATATTTGAAAAAAATCGGCAAACTTAAAGAAGAGCCGAGAAAAAGATGGTAAGATATAACAATTAACAGTTAACCATTAACTATTAACCTGATGAGCAGTCTTATAGAAAAAATAAATAGCGACCTGAAAGCGGCGATGATGGAAAAGCGCGCCGATGAGTTGTCGGCCTTAAGAATGCTGATTGCCGCCGCGCATAATAAAGAAATCAGTATTCGTGAAAAAGGCGCGGCTGAATTGTCCGACGAGCAGATTATTGAAGTGGTGGCCAGCGAAATTAAAAAACGTAAAGATTCCGTGGAAGCATATGTTGCTGGCGGCCGGCCGGAGCTGGCGGATAAAGAAACCACGGAAATAAAAATACTGCAAAAATATTTGCCGGCGCAGTTGTCTGATGGCGAGCTGGAGAAAATTGTTCAGGAAGTCGTGGCATCGGGCGCTGATAATTTCGGCAAAGTGATGGGTCAGGTGATGGCGCGCGTTAAAGGCAAAGCCGCTGGCGCTCGCGTCGGCGAGCTGGTGAAAAAGTTGTTGGTGAGATAGATTGCTGCTTGGGTTGGATGGAAAAATAAATTAAGCTATAATTAAAGCATAATTATTTTTAATTATATTTTATGAAGAGGAGGATTTTTTTCACCCCGTGAAATAATTTTGCCAAAGGCAAAATTAGCGCGGAGCGCTATTTCCTGGGGTAAATTTAGCCTGCCGATTTTGCTTTTGGCCTGGTTTTTTGTTTGGGGCGGGCCGGCCAAAGCGGCCGATGTCGTAATTACGGCTGACACGGTTTGGTCTAAAGGCGAGGTCAGAGTGATTGACGGCGACGAAGGTTTGGCGGTCATGCCGGGCGCGAAATTAACCATTGAAGCCGGCGTAATTATCAAGCTGGCGCCGAACAATGCGATTATGGTAATGGGAGAATTAGATATTCAGGGCAGCGCGGTCGAACCGGTAATTATCACCTCGTTAAAGGACGACAGCGCGGGCGGGGACACCAATGGAGACGGAAACAGCGCCGCGCCGGCACCGGGCGATTGGCACGGCATTTTCGCCAACAGCCCTGACGCGCGAATTGAGATTGATTACGCGCGCATCAGCTACGGCGGAGGCTATTTTGACAACGAATCAGCTCTTTTGGCAATCAATCAGGCGGCTGAATTAAACTTGAGCCACAGCCAGATTGTTAATAATAAAGGCCTTATCGCAATTAACCAGGCCTTGGTTGCCAAGATAAACTACTCCAACATTTTCAATCCTGATTTTTGCCTTGACCAAGATCCATTCGGCATGGAAATTCCCCTGACTTATTGCGGCGGGCCGACCGTGTTTTATAACGGCGCCACCGCGCTTGACGCGTCCAATAATTACTGGGGGCATGAGGCTGGGCCGACTTTGTTTGAGCAGATGAGCGGTCAGTCAGACATCAAGGGCACGGCCATTAGCGGCAATATCAATTATCAGCCGTTTTTGACTTCGCCTTGGTTAGCCGAGCCGGCGCCGGCCGAACCGGAGCCGGTGATTTTGATTCCGGGCATCTTAGGCAGCTGGAACATTTCCGGCCGCTGGCAGATTGACCCGATTTTCCATACTTACGACAATCTAATGGAAGCTTTGATCGCGGCTGGCTACCGGGAAAGCAGTTTAGGCCAGGACCAGCCGACTTTATTTACTTTTCCTTACGACTGGCGGGCCGACAATAACATCACGGCCGGACTGCTAAAAGAAAAAATCAGGCAGGTTAAAGAAATAACCGGCGCGGATAAGGTGGATTTGGTGGCCCACTCCATGGGCGGCCTGGTGGCGCGGTCGTATATTCAAGGCGACGGTTATCAGGATGACGTTGACCAAGTGATATTTTTAGGCACGCCGCATTTGGGAGCGGTGGAAAGTTATTTGAAGTATGAAGGGGCGTATTTTCAGAGTAATTTTGTGCCTTTGCAAAAATATCTATTCCAAGTTGAGGCCGCTACTCAAGGTTATTTGGACTTAACTGATTACATTAGAGTTCAAGTTCCTACAGTTGAACAATTATTGCCTATTTACGATTACCTAAAAGACAAACAGCCGGACGACTCCTGGCAACTGCGACCCTACCCGTTAAATTATCCGCAAAATAATTATTTGGAACAATTAAACAGCCAAGCAAACACGGCTTTGTTGAATCAAAGAGTTGATATCACTAATATTGTAAGCGATTTGGGCGCTGACAGCACCTTAAATTATCTTAAAGTAATCGCTGATCCGGATACAACCGACAATCAATGGCAGTCCGGCTACCCCGAAGATTTGGATAATAATTTAATAGATTAAGAAATCCACCGGCGTAGCCGGTCGTCCACGGTTTCCTCTTGCGGACGAAGTCAGTTTGAACTATGGTATAGGCATAATTCAGTAAAATAATTAAGCCTATGCCTCAAGACAAACTAAGTAAATACCGCCGGCAATCCCACGCCACCTACGATTGCCGCTACCACTTGGTCTGGGTAACAAAATATCGTTTTCACGTCATTGACAAGGAAGTAGAAATAGCCTTGAAATGGGCGATTAAAGATATTTGCGACTGGAAAGATATCGAGATTCTGGAAGGAGCGGTTAAAGCAGAACATATTCATCTGTATCTGCAAATCCCGCCAAAATACTCTATTTCCGACGTAATGAAATGGCTGAAGGGTAAAAGTTCGGAACGATTGCTGCAAAAATTTCCCGCTTTGGAAAAACAATATTGGGGCAGACATTTGTGGGCCAGAGGCTACTTCGTTTCTACCGTAGGCATCACAGATGACATCATCAGACAGTACATCCAAAAAC
>Ga0210020_1001888_pt1 | contig 17477 bp, 14 predicted proteins | sample CryGeymeta201514_FD_183980 | JGI IMG/M metagenome (GOLD analysis project Ga0210020, IMG submission 183980) | Groundwater microbial communities from Crystal Geyser aquifers in Utah, USA - Crystal Geyser metaG 2015-14 (SPAdes) (version 2) | ecosystem: Environmental > Aquatic > Deep subsurface >... | reverse complement strand
TAACCGAGTAGGTGGCACCGGTGGCGTCGGAGGCGTCGAGCGCCAGCGTCGCGCAGGCCAGGATGAACCCATCTGCGGCGGCGGCTTCCAACTTCTTCTTGCTGGCGGCCAGGTAGATGCCGTTCAGGGCCGGACGCGCTTCCTCGGTGGAGGCGGCTTCGGTCATGGTCGAGAGCAGGTTGATGTCCCTGGCTTTGATGTGACCTGTCGTTTTCCCGAACTCGACTTTCTCAGGAGTGACGAGGGGAGTCAGCAAGGCGCGCAACTCGAAGATGGAGCCTGGATACTTTAGCGTCAGTTTGTCCGCCGCGAAGTCCAGGTTAATTGTGCCTTCATCGGCCAGTTGAATGGCCTGCTGCAGGGTGATCCCATCTACGTGCATCCACGGGACGGGTTTGGCGGTCTTGTTGCAGGGAACGCGCACCAGCACGCTCCCGCCTTCGATGGCCGCACAGGCGAACAGGTCGAGCATGCCCCCTTCGGCGACGCGCAGGCTGATAGCGCCTTTGCTGACCAGGTAGGGCGCAAGCGCGTTGATGGCCGGGACGAGTTCGGAGCGGGTGAAATTTAGGGTCATGGTGACATACCTCGAAAATGGATTTAAGTGGCACAGGCCACTACGCGGGGTGTCCTGGCGAAAGACACGACAACGCGCGGAGTGGTCTGTAAAAGAGAAGGAGCGAGCGGGGCCGGATGACGACTCCACTCGCTTTCCTGCCGCTATTTTTTGGTAGCGGCGTCGAGGCGGCGGTCCAGTTCGTATCTGCCCGACCAGGCGTATATCAAGGCGCGGACATCTACGACAACGATAACGATCAGGACAATCACACCGACGACAAAAGCGAAAGCGAACATGGTTACACCTCTTCTCTCAGGGGAAATGGGCGGGTGGCCCAGAGGCTTGCGCCTCCCCTTGAAAGGGCATCCAGCGATGCCCCCTCAAAGGGAGGCGGCGAGAGAAAAGCAAGTCGCCAATCTCTCGCCGCCTATGGGTGAGAGAGGAGGTGGCACATGTTAAAGTGGGGTCAATTGACCCCGCTCGCAGGCATCCCGCCGGGAGTCGAACCCGCGCAGTCCCGCATGCAGCATGCTGAGTTTATCGAAGCATTCTCTGCGGGAGTGATTCCTTTCGGGATGAGGGAGAGAGGCGCGGGTGTGCGCCTCTCAAGTCTTACGGAACGGCAGGCTTGCCTGCGTGTACACGCAAGCAGGCTGGCTAGGCGGGTTCGCCTTCCAGGTCTTCGGCAGGTTGAGCGTCCGCTTCGTTGGCGAAGTGGAACGGCTCGACGGAGTTCGCGAAGATCACCAGTTTCTGGTGCGTGATGCCGTCCTGCCCGGTCCATTCTTCCATTCCCAGGCGGCCTTTGACGGTGAAGCGGCTCTTATTGGCGACCTGCGAGATCGCCGCGACGGGCGCGCTCATGTTCTCGTCGTCCGAGAAAGCCTTCACGTCGAAGAAGAGCGAGGGGCGGTACTCGCCGCTGGTCTTGTCCTTCCCCTGGGAGAGGAAGGCGCGGACTTTGGCCCAGGGCTTTCCGCTTTCGGCGAATTTGGACTCGCCATCGGCAACGGCCTGAAGGGTGAGGATGACGTAATTGGACGGGCGGTTTTTGAAATCGTTGGCAGCCATGTTGGCATACCTCCTTGTATTTGATGGCAGGTGTTTGGCATCATCCTGCGTTAGCCCGCCTTGCGGCGAAGCGTTCCTCCGGGGATCGAACCCAGGCGCGCCCACGTGCGCGGAACGGAAATTGAGATAAAAGAGCGAGGAGGAAAGATAGGTTGTCTCTCCTCGCCTGTTTTGGATCTCAATCCAGGCCGGACGAGGAGAGGGGAGGCGTCGGGTGGACGCCTCCCGTGAATCTAACTTTCTTCGATGGCGGCCTTGCCAACCGGTCCGCCGTATAGTTGCTCGCACTGCGCGCGGACGGGACAGAAGTCACAGCGCCAAAGCTCATCCAGCTCGTCCAGGACGGGCGGCATAGCGCCAGAGAGCAGTGTGGTCAGGCGCGCTTTCAGGAAGGTCAGCGTGACCTCACGCTCCAGCGCGACGTCGCAACGGACGGGTGTCTTGGGGGAGAGGTACACGACCTGCGCCCCAGCGAAGCCATCTGCTTTCGCGCCGTGCTTCTTTTTCAGGAGCGCGGCGTTCTTCTCGATCAGCAGGGCGTACAGGTTAACCTGCTGGGCGTGAGAGGAACGGGCCTGCGGGGGACGGTAGACGCGTGCAACGGCAGATGAGCGCGGGTTGAGCAGTCCGCATTTCGGACACATCAGCCCGTCGTCGCCCTTGTACAAGTCGAGATCGCAATGGACACAGATCGGGACCTTGTGACCGAAGGGCGGGTTGGCCGTTACCTTGTAATCCACGATGTGCCAGCCGGTTGGGGTTGCCTCCATGTAATCGGGCGTACCCACCAGCAGGACGGATTTTCCCAGGAAGGTAAATTTCCAGGTCAGGGTTTGCTCCCGGAGGCCGCCAGGATATTTTGCGAGCGCGGCGTGATAGCCGGAGCCGAACGCCATGCGGTACATGGAGGTGGGCTTTTCCCAATACGGATGTTGTTTCTTCAACACGTACTGGCGCGGGCATCCCAGCAGTTCGGTGGCAGAGAAACCGATTTCAGCGCCAGCCGGATGCGCAAGATTATTGGCGTACTCCGGGTCGCGGATCGACCCGGCGATATTGTGGATGGCGGCGGGGATCATGGGACAGCCTGGCGCGCCGCGCTGGGCGCAGGCCAGACATTCGTTGAAAGAAACCGGCTCTTCGGTGACTTCACACAGGAAGCCAAGCAGACCGGTTTGGGTTAGAGTTGGTGTGGTCACGGACATACCTCGAAAGATGGATTTTTTGAACGACTCTGTCGCTCTTTTCAGACTCGAAGAAGTCTTCGGGACTAAAAAGAAAAACAGAGGCGGATAACCTCTGTCTTTTCAATAGGTAGGAGGCTTTTTGGGGTAGATCACCAGGAAGGGATTACAATCTGGTGAAACTTCTTGGGTAAAGTTGAACCGGCGAAGCGGGCGGCTGGCGATCCTGTGCCTGGTCTTGCGTTGGCGGGTTGATTGCTCACCTTTCTTGTCGGTAGTCCAGTTTACCGATACTTGGTTCTCAACTTGGAGACTTTCACTAAGCCGTTCCCTCCGTGATATTCCATGCAATTGGTATTGCCTGACAGCCAGCCATGTTGTAAATATTCTCGAAACATTTGCCTGCGGGCGATTCAGGCGAATTTATGCGATAATAAGGTACTTCAAAAAGCCCATTAAAAAAACACCTGCTGTCTAGTTCAAGAAAGGCAACAATCATTACAAAGCAAAATGCTTACGCCTTCATGATGTAAAAAGAAAAACGTATGCTTAAACAGGGACAAGTCCTAAACAGTCGTTACCAAATTCATGCCGTGCTTGGCGAGGGTGGATTCGGCGCGGTCTACAAGGTATGGGACGATAACTTGCAGAGACATTGCGCCATCAAGGAAAACCTGCAAGTGACGCCCGAATCGCAGAAGCAGTTCAAGCGTGAAGCGGTCATGCTGGCGAATCTCAATCACCCACATTTGGTGCGTGTGACCGATTATTTCATCATCTCCAACCAGGGACAATATCTTGTGATGGATTTTGTGGATGGAATTGACCTGCAAACAGCCCTCGTCAATTATGGCAAAGCGCTGCCCCTTGCAGACACGCTGAAATGGACACTTCAAATTTGCGACGCGCTGACCTACATCCACAGCCAAAACCCGCCCATCATTCACCGTGACATCAAGCCTGCCAATATTCGTATCACATCGCAGGGAAATGCGGTGCTGGTGGATTTTGGATTGGCGAAAATATTTGAAGCGAATGCAAAGACCAGCACAGGTGCGCGTGGATTGACTCCGTATTTTGCCGCGCCTGAACAATACGGCATGGGCGGCACAGACGCACAAAGCGATATTTATTCGCTTGGCGTGACCCTATACTGCATGTTGACCAATCACGTACCTCCCGACAGCGTGGACATCATGGTAGGCAATGCCAATCCGCCGCCACCTGCCAAAGCCATAAACAATGACATTCCCGAATTCGTGAGCGATGCAATGCAGTGCTCTATGCAGATACGCCGCACGGACCGCTATAAATCGGTAATTGATTTTAAAAATGCGCTAAGGAATGAAACAAAAGAAGTCATACAAGTTAGTGCCATAATTGCTACCGAGTCCGAGGAAGATGTTTATCGTAAGGCAATTTCAGTGGATCCAAATAACGCACTAAATTATTACTATCTTGGGGAACTTCTTAGAAACCAAAAGCGAAATGACGAAGCGGTGGATGCTTATCGTAAGGCAATTGCAATTGAACCAAAACACGCCAAAGCTTATTTAGGTCTTGGGCGAATTCTCTCTGGTCGAGAAGCCGAATATTCATTTCGTCAGGCAATTGAAGCAGATCCAAATTGTGCTGCTGCTTATTCCGGCCTTGGCTATCTTCTCGAAAATGAAAAACGGTTAAAGGAGGCTGAACAATATTATCGCAAAGCAATTGCAGTTGATGCAACTAATTCCTTTCCCTACGTAGTTCTTGGTAAACTTCTATGGGATCAAAACCGATTAAAAGATGCTGAGGAGGTTTATCGTAAAGCCATTATGTCAGTTCCTGGTCACCTTTTTTATACTTCGCTTGGCGGAATTCTAGAAGAACAAAAACGCTATAAAGAAGCTGAGGAAATGTACCGTAACGCAATTGCAGAAGACCCAAATGACAGCTTTCCCTATTGTTGCCTTGGTGGTATTTTAAAAAATCAAAAGCGCTTTAAAGAAGCTGAACAAGCCTACCGTCAAGCAATTGCTATTAGCCCAGATGATACTATCTACTATTACAGTCTTGGTGATTTTTTCAAAAGCCAAAGACGATTAGAAGAAGCTGAAGAGGTCTACCGCCAGGCAATTGAATTGATCCAAAAAAATTTGAACGTTTCTCGTCTATCTAAGCCTTGAAGAAATTCTTAGTAGCCAAAAGCGCTATCAAGAAGCATTGGAAATCCAGGAAAAGATGAAAGAAATTCTTGAAAGTAACACTTGAGTAAGGCTTACGACTGATTGACGAACGTTTTGAAAAAAAGCACATCGAACAAACTTCTATTGTTTTTGCGAGAATTAAACGATTCGCAATTACATATTGGCCCGAAAGGATGCCTGCAATGGACACAGAGGTAATAGAAATATACAAAGAATATCGTATCGAAATTAATTCAGTACCAGAACAGCAATTTGATTTTGATGATTTTGGTTGGGCGTTCCAAGTATTCAAGGACGACGAGTTATGTTTTCGGATGGTGATCAAGACTGCCAATAGCAAGAAAACAGACGCCAATAAAACACGTGTGCTTACTTGGGGAAAGGAAAAAATCCATAAGTTACTTGATACGGAAGGTTTTGAAAAGAAAACTGATTATTGTTATCAATGGGTAGATGTAGCTAACACCCCTTCTCCCCAAAAAATTGACTGTGATTATTTTTTGCAAAAAGACAGGAGAGCGGTATATCAGGAATTGCAATTTCTAAGGACAAAGGAGTTTCGCTACCAAGAAAACCTTGATTTGATTGAAACAAAAAAATCTGAGTTTATAGATTCAGGTTCGGTTCCGTTTGATCTCCAGAACGCAGATAAAATAGTCAGTGCCGAACTGATGGAAATACGAAAAAGAATAGATGCGCTTGAAAACGTTAATGCGTTTATTGCAAAAACCGATTCGCTTACCGTTTCAGTAAAAGACGACATTGAGTCTATTCGCAAAGATGGGGCTGCGCCAGAACGTATTGAGATGTTAGAGAGGCAGATTGAAAATCTAACAGAATCTTACAAACGAACAATTTCTGAGTTAGGGGCGACATCATCACCGCCTAGCAACATTGAACCACGATTAACTATATTGCAACCCAGTATAAAACTCGTAGATGCCAATTTAGCGTATAAGTATGCAGGATTTCAAGAGGACGCTAACACGTTGCTTGGATTCACTTCTCTTTTTTTGGGAGTAACTGTTGGAGAATTAATAAGCCTTGGAGTATCTATTACTTCTAAAACAGAGAGTGTTGTTATTGCAATTCATGCAACGGCGGTTGTCTTTGGTTTGCTTGTTATGCTAATATTCGGTTATCTTACATGGAAGGCCAAACAAAAATCTGACGAAGCTAAAAAACAATTTGAAACGGACATTGGAGTAAAGGAAGTTGTTTTGCGTTCCATCAATCTCTCGTAATTCCGATAACATATAACAGTCTAAATTTCAATTGCGGAAAAAATCAAATGGAAAATGACTGGTTCAAAAAAGGCAACGACTTTTACAAAGCGAAATGCTTATGTCATTCGTGACATCAAAAAGAGAAACGTATGCTTAAAAAGGGACAAGTCCTAAACAATCGTTACCAAATTCATGCCGTGCTTGGCGAGGGTGGATTCGGCGCGGTATACAAAGTATGGGACGATAACCTGCAGAGACTTTGCGCCATCAAGGAAAACCTGCAAATAACCCCCGAATCGCAGAAGCAATTCAAGCGCGAAGCGATCATGCTGGCGAATCTCAATCACCCGCATTTGGTACGTGTCACCGATTATTTCATCATTCCCAATCAGGGACAGTATCTCGTAATGGATTTTGTGGAAGGAGATGATCTACAAACAATTCTCGCCGACAACGGAGGTCCCCTGCCAGGCGAGCAAGCATTGGCATGGATCAGGCAAGTATGTGATGCCCTGATTTACATCCACAATCAGAATCCCCCAATTATTCACCGCGACATCAAACCTGCCAATATTCGTATCACGCCACAAGGAAACGTGGTACTGGTGGATTTTGGATTGGCAAAAACTTTTGATGTCGGTGCGAAGACCTCGATGGGCGCACGCGGACTGACCCCACACTTCGCCGCGCCTGAACAATACGGTACTGGTGGAACTGACGCACAGAGCGACATATACTCACTTGGCGTAACGCTATATTGTCTATTAACGTACAGCGTTCCGCCAGATAGTGTGGAAATTATGTTGGGAAACGTCAATCCGCCGCCGCCCGCAAAAGCCGTTAATCGAAATATCCCTGATGCAATCAGCGATGCACTGCAATGCGCCATGCAGTTACGCCGCACAGACCGCTATTTATCAGCGGAAGATTTCAAAACCGCCTTGTTAGCCAAACAGAAGCCTTTTGCTCAGGTGAAGGTTGTAGAATCGCCCAAAGAGCAACAGAATTTCGAAATTCGCGATCTGCGATTGAAGACTCAAATTTTAAGTAACCTTGCAAGTTCAACGTTGATTTGGGCGGAAGGCGCGGATAGATCGAAGGGTAAATCCCGCTTCAAGTTATATCAAGCGAATGAGTTCGCGATTTGGACAACTCCACCATCACATCTAGAATTACGAATGGCATTGGAAATTGTTGAGCCAAGAACGATTCATGTTTTTGCAGTTTCACCCTCAGAAGAAAAGCCTGAAGATTTCTTAAATCTTTTAGCAGGTTACTGCAAATACGCGATTGGTCATTTCAACGGAAAAACGACTATTAGTGGACTTGCGGCATGGATGGGTTTATGCGAGAGTGCCATTCAGGTTGGGTTGGAATGGTTCGCGGCAGGGGGGCAACTGACTATAAACATTGAAGAAGATACTGTTAGTTTGTCGGAAGAGAAGCAAGAGAAAAACCCATATCTTCAAGCGGAATTATTTACTGCTCTCAGAGGTGCATTGAATGAAACCGCGGCATATCGAAGGCTTTTCGCAACGACGGATGATTTGCAAGAATTGCTTACTCGTTTACCGCGCCAGGCTGACCATGAAGTACCTAAACCTGTGCAAGTTATAACGCCGCCTGTAATCAAAGTTGATAAATCCGACTTGCATAAAAATCCTACTTACGACAACAAACTTACCATCTCCAATGGCATGGAGTTTATGCGCGTGCCAGCAGGCAAGTTTTTGATGGGAGGCGATTACAAAATTTTTAGTAACAGAAACGGGAATATTGAAGGATTGCTTGAAGGATGGCACTATGACAATGAAGCCAGCGAATACTATGGTTATGACCATTACTACTATGACTTTGATGATCAAAAGCCTCGACACACCGTTGATATTCCCTACGATTATTGGATGGCGCGCTTTCCTGTGACAAATGAGTTATATAACGCTTATGTAAAATCCAAAGGAATCAATCATCCTATAGATAATTGGGAAAAGAAAAAAGATCATCCTGTTACTAGAGTCTCATGGAATAATGCAACGGCATATTGTAAATGGCTGAATAACTTAATAAAAAGCGAAACGCCTTCGGGTTTAGTATTACGCCTGCCCACCGAAGCAGAATGGGAAAAAGCCGCGCGTGGAACAGACGGGCGCGAATATCCTTGGGAAGGTGCGCGTGATGAAAATAAATATAATTCTAGCAAATTTAGAACAACGCCCGTTGCACTCTATTCTCCACAGGGAGATTCACCTTTCGGTTGTGCCGATATGATGGGCAATGTTGGAGAATGGACTTCCAGTTTGTATGAACCCTATCCTTTCAGCATCAAGAACATGGTTGAAAGCGCTTTGGAGTCTGATCAGCTTGTGTTGCGCGGCTCGTTCGACGATGTTGCTGGTTCCGAATGGATATACGTGTCTACTCGTAATCACAATTATCCGACTTTCGCATTCAACTGTGGTTTTCGCGTCTTGCTCGCCCCTCCCAGCAACCTTTTGTGACATGAGGCAAAATGTTAATTGAACATTCGGATAAATTACCCAGTGGAGAATTGAAGCGGATCTTTGATGATCCAAACAGAAAGCAAGAAAGGGATAATTTAGAAAGACTTTGGACGCGATTCAAACCATACGCAGATTCGCATTTTATAACCGAAATCTCATCAAAGAGCATATCGAAGTTTCAAAGTCGCTTTTGGGAAATGTATTTAGCTGTGACTCTACTGGACTTAGGGTTTAAATTACGCCCTCGCCTTGAATTAGGCAAGAAAGGGCCAGATATCTGTATCTCGTTAGCAGAAACCAATATCTGGATCGAAGCAATTGCATGCGGTACTAGCCCCGATGACTGTGCAGAGTCTGAAAACGGGTTCGATTCGATTGATGAATCGGTGATTCTTCGATACACATCCGCAATAGCTGAGAAGTTCAGGCAATATGGAGAATATCAGGATACAGGTATACTCTCAAGTTCTGAGCCTTACTTAATTGCTATCAATGGTTCCCGTATTCCATTTTCAATACCAGACGATGATTCATCTAACATGATTCCGAACATAATTAAAGCTGTCGTACCATTCGGTGACTATACAATGATTCTGGATCATGACGGTAAACAAATCGTAAAAACAGGCTATTCTTACCGAGACGAAATAGTCAAGCCGTCTGGTAAAAAGGTGTCAACCAAATTTTTTCCTGAACCGAAATATGCGGGCATTAGCGCGATTCTGTTTTCAAATATTGACATCTCGTGTCTGCCTGATAATTACGGTGATGATTTTTTGTTCTTCCGCAATCCAATGGCGATTAACTCATTGCCTGCTGGATGGCTCAAGGCAGGTGTCGAGTACCGGCTCGAAGGCAATAAATTTTTCAAGAAACGCTGGAAACGAACTTAATACGAGAGTTGGAGGGTAAGTAAACTTGCAGACAACATTCCAACCCTTCATCAGGAGCAACCCATGACCGAACTATCCTTTAGTGCAAATCTAGCCTGGCAACTGGCGGCCCAGGAAGCAGCGGCGGCGCGGTCCGAGTTCATTGAACCGCCGCATATCCTGATCGGAATCTGTAGCCTGGAAAAAATATCCATGCAGGCAGATGAGTTTGACCCATCTGCGCGGCCACTTTCCACAAAGAGGATGTTTCATGGATGATTTACTTCATCAGGGTATAACAGCATATAGAGCAGGGAAACAGGACGAGGCGCGAAATGTTTTTATAGCTGTCGCTAAGCAAAGTCCGGATGACGAACTTGCCTGGGGGTGGATGTATCAGGTTTCAGTTGATGACAAAGAACGCTTTTATTGCCTGAAACAAATGTTACGCATCAATCCAAAGAACGAAAAAGCCAAACAAATGTTGGATACCCTTGCGGGACAGGATTTGCCACTTGAACCAGCACAAAAGAATAATGTGACGCCAGTTGCTCAAACTGCAAATACCCAAAAGCAATCAGACGCTGATCTTCACGCGCTGGATGCAAACCACTGGTACATAGAAGGGAAACAACTTTGTGATCTGGAAGATTACGAAGAAGCCATCCGTTGTTTTGAAAATGCACTGCAACTTGAGCCGCAATACGCGTATGCGTGGCACGAAAAAGCGTTGTGCGAAGATAATCTTGGACTTACATTCGATGCAATTCATTCCTACGAACAGGTGCTGGAATTTGCAGATGATGAACCTGGGTTAATCCAAAGCGCCGTTGCGCGCCTGGCTGAATTGGAAAAAGATCAAAAGCCTATTGTAAATCCCTCGAAAAATACAGAAAGCCAAAACCCGCAAAAAGATCGAGGGATAACCGATCAACCCACAGGCGGACTTTATCATCCCGGCGATATTATTGGACAAGAATACGAAGTTCTAAAAGTATTGGGCAGTGGAGGATTTGGCGTAGTATATTTAGTTTTTAGTCATGTGACTAAGAGTGAGTGCGCCTTGAAGACTTTCCAGGATAAATTTCTCGCGGACGCAAAAACAAGAGACCTCTTTCGTAAAGAAGCAAACGTTTTAGTGGAACTCGAACGACATCCCTATTTAGTGCAAACATATTTTGTGGACGTATTCTCAGGACGGCTTTTCATAGCTATGGAGTACATTGCGCCAAATAAGCAAGGAATTAATTCCCTAGCAGGTTACTTGCAATACCGCTCGCCGGAATTGGTGCAGAGTCTGCGCTGGGCTATCCAGGTCTGTTTTGGGATGGAATACGCCTACTCTAAAGGGATTCGGACGCACCGCGATCTGAAACCGGAAAATATCATGATCGCACAAGATGGGACAGCCAAAATTACCGACTTTGGTTTGGCAGGTGTATTGGATTCATACGCGGAAAATTCAGCAAGTATGAAGGATGAGATAAATGTATTCGGTAAGACACAGAGAGGAGATGTATTTGGTACCCTCACCCACATGCCGCCGGAGCAGTTCGATGATGCCGCAAGTTGCGATGTGAGAAGTGATATCTATGCTTTTGGTATTGTGCTTTTCCAGATGGCAAGTGGCGGCGAGTTGCCCTTCCTAGCTACTCCGCCTAGGGATGGCTCGCGGGAAGAGATTATGCGCTTCGGGCTGGACATGCGACGACTGCATAACGAAGCCCCTGTGCCTCGATTGGATTCGCCAATCTATCCAATTATCAGACGTTGCCTAAAGAAGGAGCTTGATAAGCGCTATCAGAGTTTTGTACAATTGCGTTCAGATTTGGAATCGATTCTCAAGCAACTGAATGGGGAAATAATCAGGGTTCCGCAATTGGCGAAACAGAATGCTCAAGAATTGAGCTACAAAGGACTCAACCTTAATCATTTAGGGCGTTACGAAGAAGCCCTTCACTACTTAGATCAGGCTTTGGAACTCGATCCGCGTCATGTAGGCGCTCTTTCCATCAAAGGTAGTTGTCTCAATCATCTGGGTCGTTACGAAGAAGCAATCAGTTATTGTGATGAAGCCTTGGCAATTCAACCTCTCCTTGCGGCTACTTGGAATAACAAAGGTAACAGTCTCAACCAACTAGGTAATAAAGAAGAAGCCATCCGCTGCTTTGACAAGGCATTGGATATTGCCCCACGTTTTATTGATCCTTTAATCAACAAAGGTAATTACTTCAACAGTCTTCGCCGTTACGAAGATGCCCTCGACTGCTTCAATCAAGCTTCGGAGCTTGACCCGCGCGATATAGATATCTGGCTTGGCAAAGGCAGAAGTCTCAACGGTCTAGGCCGCTACGAAGAAGCCATTCAATATTGCGATAAGGCATTGGAAATTGACCCACGCGATGCGCTGGTTTGGGATGACCGAGGTCGCTACTTCAGCAGCCTTGGTCGATATGAAGATGCCATTCACTGCTGTGACCAAGCCTTAGAAATTGACCCAAGCAATGCAAATACCTGGAACAACAAAGGTTGTTGTTTCAACAGTCTGGGTGAATACGAAGAAGCCCTTTGCTATTTTGATAAGGCATTGGAAATTGACCCGCGCAATTTGGCAACTATGAACAATAAAGGATTTAGCCTTGCAAATTTAGATCGTTACGAAGAAGCCATTCAATATTTTGATAAGGCATTGGAAATTGACCCACGCGATTTGGCAGCTTTGGGCAACAAAGGCTCCTTTCACCACCATCTAGGCCGTTATGAAGAAGCCATGCATTATTATGACAAGGCATTGGAAATAGACCCGCGCAATGTAAATGCCTGGAATAACAAAGGCAAAAGTTTCAACAGTCTAAGCCGTTACGAAGATGCCATCCGCTGCTTTGAAAAGGCATTAGAAATTGACCCACATTTTGTGGATACTTTGAACAACAAAGCTGATATTCTGCGCAATCTGAGCCGCTACGAAGAAGCCATTCAATATTGCGATAAGGCATTGGAAATTGACCCACATAATGCATCTGCTTTGCACAACAAAGGCAACTGTCTCATCAGTCTTGGCCGTTACAAAGAAGATCTTCGAAAATTAGAGCAATCACTGATAATAAATGGCAATCGGGAAAACCTAAGCGGAATGGCTGAAATTTTATTCAATATGGCAACTATTTACGCTCAACAGGACGAGTTATTCATTGCTCTGCCTTTAGCACAACAATCAACTCAATTATGGGGTCAAATCGATCACCCTATGAAGAAAAAAGCACAAGAATTTGTAGCCCGAATAAAAGAATCTAGAACGATTTACATAGATGAAATTATAGAGAATGTCCAGAAGGTGAACTCGCCCGCTGAACTGCAGAATGTCGTCAAGAAATATCCTATTATGATGGATATTAAATTTCTGGATGAGTTTTGTGGTTCTGTTCTTAAAGAAATTCCACTAGATGCAAGACCCGCTTATAAACAACGACTGGAATGGTTGGCGCAGGTTGTAAATAATATTTCTCAGTCTGCGCATGAAGTCTTTTTCTATCAGATAGATTCGCTTGCAAAATTGCATATTGCAGTCAGGCAGTATCCATTCATGACTAATGATAGATTTATTGAAGTTGTCGAGCAGGTGATTAATGAACAAATTCCATTGCAAAACAAACCTTCTTTTAACCAACTACTGAGTTGGCTGAAAGAAATTGCAAGTCAATAATGATCGTGACTTGCAATTTGACCAAGAAAAAATATATACCTAAAATTAATATTCTACCCCCTCATCAGGAGAAAATGATGACAGAATTATCCTTTAGCGCAAATCTGGCTTGGCAAATGTCTGCCCAGGAAGCGGCGGCGGCGCGCTCTGAGTTCATTGAACCTCGGCATATCCTGATCGGGATCTGCAGTCTGGAAAAAATATCCATGCAGGCAGATGAGCTTGACCCGCCTGCGCGGCAGTCTCTGCAATTCGAACAGGATGCCATTGACGATATTTTGCGTGACTTCGAACTGGATGCAACAGACCTGCGGCGCAGTGTGCGGGATGAATTAGGCGAAAGCAAGTACGAGCACACCGAGAAAATCATTCACCGCAGTCCGGCATGTAAACAGGTTTTCAAGCGCGCTGGAGAGTTGGCACGCTCCGCGTCCACAGAAACCTTAACCTGTATTCATCTTCTGGCGGCGGTTCTGGAGCAGCCCAATTCTGTCATCACTTCTGTTTTAGCAGCAGAAGGAGTTACAGCGAGTGATCTGGGCAAGCGCGCCCTGGGGAAGGTCACGCCTGCGGGGGTGGATGTTGAACCGGTCAAGGTACACGCTGAAAAAAACAAACAGGATCAGGGAGGCACGCATTACCTGGAACGCTATGGGCGCGACCTGACGCAGATGGCTCGTGATGGAAAACTCGGTCCGTTCGTTGGCCGCCGTCCCGAACTTCTGCAAATCATCCAAACGCTTGCGCGGCGTTCCAAGAATAACCCGGTTCTGGTGGGCGAGGCGGGTGTGGGCAAAACTGCCATAGTCGAAGCGCTGGCACTGAGGACTGTGCAAGGCAAGGATTCGCAAATCCTGGGCGATAAACGAATCATCGAACTTAACATGGGCGCGCTGATGGGCGGAACGAAATATCGCGGCGAATTCGAGGAACGTCTCGATCATATTTTGAAGGAAGTACACACGCACCCGGAAATCATCCTCTTCATTGATGAAATCCACATGCTGGTGGGCGCGGGGCAGACGGGCGACGGCAGCATGGACGCGGCAAACTTGATCAAGCCTGCTTTGGCGCGCGGTGAACTACGTTGCATCGGCGCGACCACCATCAGCGAGTACCGCCGCAATATCGAAACGGACCCGGCACTGGAACGGCGCTTCGAGAAGATCATCGTCAACGAACCCAGCCGCGACGAGACTATCGAGATATTGAAAGGCTTGCGGCACAAGTGGGAGGAACACCACCAAGCGCGGTTCACGGATCAGGCACTGCAAGCCGCGGTGGATTTATCCATCCGCTTCGACGGCGATCATCAACTACCCGACAAGGCGATTGACCTGATAGATAAAGCCGGGGCGCGCACAAGGATTCCCATTCTGAGCATGATGGTGGGCGATAAGGATGCCAGCGGAACGCACGTGAATGGAGAGGTGACTGAAATGACGGTTGCCCGCGTCCTCTCCGAAAAAATCGGTGTGCCGCTGGATATCATCATGGGTCATCTGGAAAGCGGGGAAAAGTCGCGGCTATTGGAACTCGAAGCCTTCCTAAAACAGCGCATCATTGGTCAGGACGAAGCAATCGCCCGCGTCTGCAAACGGCTGATCATGGCGCACGCAGGCCTGGCTGAAAGACATGGACCGCTGGCGGTCTTCCTGTTCCTCGGCCCCAGCGGCGTAGGCAAAACAGAAACGGCGCGCTCGCTGGCCGAGTTCCTTTTCGGGAACGAAGCGAACATGATCCGCTTGGATATGTCCGAATACATGGAGGAACATAGTTTCTCCAAGATGATCGGCTCACCGCCCGGCTACATCGGCCACGAGGAAGAAGGTCAACTGACCGGCCAACTGCGCACAAAGCCGCACTCGATTGTCCTGCTGGATGAGATCGAGAAAGCGCATCCCCGTATCTTTGACCTGTTCCTGCAAGTATTTGACGATGGCCGCCTGACCGATTCAAAGGGTCGCACCGCAGATGCCCGGAATGCGATCTTTATCATGACTTCAAATATTACCGCTGGCAAACAGGCGGATTTGAATTTCCTGCCTTCCGAACAAACTGAAAATGAAATCCTCCACGAGGTCGCGAAACGTTTCCGCCCTGAATTCATCAACCGAGTCAATGAGCAGGTCATTTTCAAATCGTTGGGTCAGGCTGATGTGCAAAAGATTCTCAGTCCCATGCTGGAAGAAATTCAGCAAAGCCTTCAAGAACAATATCAAGTCACCTTGCAGATTGATGAACAGGCTGAAATCTTGCTTGCCCAGGCAGGCTACAGTCCGCAGTATGGTGTGCGCGAGTTGCGCAGGGTGGTGGAAAAGTTAGTTCAGATCCCATTGAGCGAATTGATCCTGGCGGGAAAACTGGTCAAGGGTTCGCAGTGGCAACTGGTCAGGCAAGGGGAAGACTTGGTGTTTAGAGTATCGTAATAATAACTAAACCAAATGATGATTCGGCCACATAACTTAACGGCGGGAGGGTGTAGCGCCGCTGCCTCTGTTATTGGCGGAAATCGCTATGGCAAAGGTGATGCATAGCGCGGCGCCAAAAACAGAAAAGAAGATCGGCCAGGCTTGGGGGTGGTGCGACCGCAGAGCGATCATAAGTGGGATGGCCACAAACACAAGTTCCACAATTGCAATCAACGTTTTGTCCTTTCAAAACAGCGGGAGTTGTTGTTGTCCGGCGTTCTGGGCCTTTACCGGTGTTGGTGTTTCCGCGAGAAGCGACCGGAATGACAATGGCGTCTGTGTATTCCTTGTAGTGTTTTTCGCCGTTAATGCCAAAGTCGAAACCATAGACAGCCGCGCTCCTGGCGGCAGCGTAATGCCTGCGGCGGTAATCCTCAAGCGCATGGATCGCCAGTTTCAACGCATTCTTTTGCGATTTGTCCATAGAGATTTTTTCTTCCTTTTGATGATTTTTTTGGCTCGATTTTCTTGTCATTCTCATAGCGTATAAGTTGAATTGTACGTAATGATAGTGTATAATTGCGGCAGATAATCGCAAAAACGCAGTCAGGATGTATACATTCTCATTGCATAAAATCGAAAAGGATATCCCCGAAGGTTAGCATGAGCGACACTGATAAACAATACTTTGAGTGGTTTTATCGGAAAATCCAAGCCGAAGGCGTGCCTGCGGTTTGGACGGGCAGTGAGCGTCATTGCGGAAATTACCCCGCGCTGGTTGCGGGGATGCCGGGCTTATATATTTTTGACGCCAAGGAATACTGCTCCATGTTTTACCCTGCCGCCTGGCGTTATCGCTATGGTGTGTACGCCGCCGAGCAAAACATCACCGTCGAGGCTTCGCCAGTCGCCGAAGGGCGTGTGACCGCAGTTTGTTTTCCAAATGAACATGTGTACGAGCCAAGCAAGTACCACGAAGGGCTTGAAGTTTGTAAGTGGTGTGGTAGCGCCCGTCCAGTGCAGGCGGTAGAACCCGTAAAGGAGGAGGCGTAATGCAAACATCGAAGGCCAAACCGCTAACCTACCAAACCGCGCTTGGAATTTCGGTTGGCGATCGCGTCTCCACCAGTTACGGGACCGGCGGAATCGTCACTCACGTCAGCAGGCCGTACTATGTGGAATACGATGTCGGTGGCCTGGTTGTGCGCACCTGGCCGGTGGTGTCGCTTAATTATGATGGTGACAAAATCATCAACGATATCCGCATCGAAGGAAACCGCTGGTTTACGGATGCTGACGATGAAATCTTCGTCGAGAAGGCGCGCAACAGGCCCGAATTCCCCTTGCAGATGGACATGTTCGAGACGGCGCTGGAACCGTTTGAGCCGTATAAATTTCGTGCAGGAGTGGACTACTCGCACAATGTCTGGTCATGCGAGGAGTGCGGAGATTTCAACGCTCCTCCCGAGTCCGGCGATATGCGCTGGCATTGTCCAACTTGCGGCCAGTACGGAGTGACCAAAATCATCCTGATGCAGCCGAGAGTACACGGGAAGAAGCAATGGAATTCCTACCTTCTGTCGCTCGGCGCGGTAGAATCGCAATGATGACCCCAACGCACAAAACCATTCTCGAAGCGTTCGAGAATTACCTGCGCTCCTCGCCGCTGCCTTCACGCGTGAGGGCGGGGGCGTCCGAAAATACCGTCCGAGGTTACCTCCACGATACAGGCGGTTTCCTCGCGTGGTGGAAGCAGACCGA
>Ga0210020_1001873_pt1 | contig 17546 bp, 14 predicted proteins | sample CryGeymeta201514_FD_183980 | JGI IMG/M metagenome (GOLD analysis project Ga0210020, IMG submission 183980) | Groundwater microbial communities from Crystal Geyser aquifers in Utah, USA - Crystal Geyser metaG 2015-14 (SPAdes) (version 2) | ecosystem: Environmental > Aquatic > Deep subsurface >... | reverse complement strand
AGATGTTTATTTTTGCCGCGTTCACTCAACATGCGAACGCTAATAATTTAAGCAGAGACCTCAAATTGTTCCGGCAGTCGATTCATGTAATTCGTTAGTCTGAATTACACCTATTTTACTCAATTGGAAGAATCCCGGATCCAAATCGTTTCAGGTTGCAAGTATATTTTTGTGAATTTCTTTAAGCAATCTATTCTTTTTTGGATGAGCGTCTGCCCTTTCCTGTATCGCATCGTCCAACAACTTTAAAGACTTTTGCTTATCTCCCTGAGTGAAGACGATTGCAGCTAGGGTAGCAACTCTTTGCTCTGGACTTAAAATAAACCAGTGACTTGGGTCATTTTTTTCCAAGTCTGATTTTACTTCTTTAAGACTAGAATATTTGTCCCAGAATGGAATAGCTACAGAATTAATGTCAGCTATTATTTCATTTCCGATTACCTCTTGGCTCTCTGCATCTTTGAGCGTCCATTCTCTGAATTGATCATCACAGCGAAGCGTGTGTATAGGCTTCATAATCGTGGCGATAACTTCTCCTGCCTCCAAATTTTCAGGTCTAAGGAGAGACTCAACCTCATAGTAGCTCACGCCAACGAAGCAGCTAACTTTAAGTGATTTGTTTTGGTCTAATCTACACGGAAAAGTCAATTTCCACACAGCCCCGTCTCCATGAGGCTTTGTGTAGACTAACTCTTTCTCCTCGCTAAAACCAAAATCAGCAAGCGCTAACCCCAGCATATTTCTAAGTGTTTTCTTTCCTTCGTTCAATGTCATGGCCATAGAATCTTTATAGTGTTATCCAAGAATATATCTTCAGCTTGCCCAACTCCCTGAGCGCCAAAATCATTTATCCATCGATCAGCAGAAAACTGTTGGCGAGCAGGAGAATCAAATCGATTGAATGCACTCAAAGATGACTTTAGTTCTACCCCCCCAAGCTGCCCTCCGGGACTCCTCAAAACTGCATCATATCTCCTTAGTCCAAATGGGGTACGAAAAGAAAGTTCAGTTCCGACAACCTCAAATCCATCGTTCCGTGCCAGTTGAAGAAAATCATCAACTGCACTAGAACCTGGAGCTGACTGACCGGAAGCTTTCGGCAGGAAGCGCCCAAAGTTGTCTCTTCCTTGCTCTATCCCGTTACTAAAGCTCTGTAATGATCGAGCGTCCGCTCCAATATCTAACTTGCTACCTGCCCGAATAACGTCGACACCCTCATCTATTAACCCGACTCCAACATAATTGAACGTATCATCGGGGTTGGCGATGATTTGTCCTCCCGCGAAAGAAGTTCCTGTAACAATTCTTGTTGTCGCAGAAAGCGATTGCCACCAGTGGTAGCCTCCACCGAAAGCCGCAACACCCCCCATGAAAAGCGCACTATTATTCGGCTCTCCACCAAGAGGCGTGATTCCATTCATGCGCATCGTGAGTTCCTCAAAATATTGGTAGTCGCTACTACCACTCAGCGGAATCGTTGCAATCGGGTAGCCACCTGCGATGACTGAGATGGATAAATCGCTGTTGAATTCAGTGCGACTGCTTGAATCAAAACCGTGTGATGCGCCGTAATCGTTTGCCCAATACCAGTCGGTATTTATACTAGTAGATGGGAATTGATTTAGCATGAGTAAGCCAGATAAGGCAGTTTGCGGCGGACGGACGGGCGCGTAATCGTTTCCGTAAATATCGTAAGTGGTGAGGAAGCTGCTCTGATAACTAAAAGGATCGAAAAACGGATTTGTATAGTTGTAGGAAAAATCACTCGTGGTGCCAAAATCCGATGAACTTAAAATATCCAATGCCACCCCCAAGGCTCCGCCCCAGTTTCCAAACATCCCCAAATAATCGTAGTAGTTGTAGGGGTTGTTATTGACGAAAGCATAGATATTAAGACCGCCGCTTTCACGAATAGGGTCTTGCGAGATGAAGCGACCGTAATCGGGGCTGTAGTAGCGGTGCCCATAATAATAGAGCTTCGTTTCCGCGTCGTGATATTTGGTACTAAATCGGAAAGGGTTCCTCGCGGCATCGGCTCCGCTGGCTCGCCATAATTCCCCATAGGGTCCGTATTCATACACTGCGGTGGTTGCTCCATTTTCGTCTAAAAGGACAACCAGATTACCGTTGCCATCAAATCCCGGGTAACGGGTCTCTGCCGTTCCGCCCGAATCACGAAAGGTAATGGCAACCAATCCGCCAACACCTCCAGCACCTTGCAGGCTGGTCGACCAATCAAGCCCCCATTGGTAGGAGATTTCTTCGACGAAGGTTGCGCTTACAGCTGATCCACCGCTGTAAGTGATCCCGTTGTAGGTGGCCTCATAAATAAGGTTCCAACCATCGTAGTAGTAGAGCGTTGATTGGGAAGGTTGGGCTTCGTAGGCACTTCCAGTCCATGCGTAAACATCCTTGGCGATGCGCCGTCCCATAAAGTCATAGCGGCAGCCGAACTTTTCAGGGGAAACTCCGGCAGCAATTGCAGTCGGGCTGGTTTCGATAAAGCGCAGGCGGCTCGCCCCGTCCCAAGTATAATTCCAGCGACTGTCTGTTTTTAGATTCCCTCGGACATCGTAGGAAAAGTTCTCCGAGGCGGGAGCCAACCAAACTTTTCGTTGCTGGTGGTCGATCAAGTCTCCGAGAACGGTGGTGCCATCACTAGGATCGATCCATGCGTCGGGCTGGACACTGAAGACATCAAGATCGTCTGCATAAACAGCGTCAGTTGTACCTTCACGAAGTTCAAAAGAGCCAGTGAAAAACTCACCATACCGCATGGCTCGCTTCAAATCATCTGGAACAAAGCCAACGGTGACATATGAATCTAAGACACTTCGACCTTGGACGTGAATGAAATCCGCATTTTCTCGAGTATTTATTTGATTAAGTGCATTTGCACTCCAATCGAACTGGTAGTCAGTGACACCATCCACATCGAGTTTTACCCCTTTGTGAGTGACACTGGAGCGGTTCCCAATGGCATCATACTCAAAGGCAAAGCTACGGCCCCCAATCAGAAAAGGGGAATTTTCGAGCACCGACGCAGAGCTTCCCGTGACGCTGTCGAAACGAGTGACCTCCATGCGATCATTGTATCCGTAATCGACGACCAATCCTTGATCGAATATTCCGAATGCCGAGCCTATCTGCACGACGTCTTCCCGATTCCCAAGGTCATTGTAGCGGTAGTCGAAACGGGCGATGGGTGCAGTATCATCGAGAGTTTCAATACGGCTCAGAAGATTACGGTCGCTTTCATAATCCCGCTTCATCTCCAAGTCGGTTCCCGAAAGCGTTCGACCGCCGATGTGATTGGTGTCTGGGTAATATGTATATGTCCACGTCTGGTTTGGTGTAACATCGACTGCATTAAAGCGCCCATTGGCGTCATAGTTATAGCTGGTGCTGTAGTGGGTCGTGGCGAGTGTCGGCTCACCACTAGTTGTCGCAACCCCCACAGTGACTCCGCCAAGGCGCCCTAGCATTACCCCTGAGTCATGGTAGTTGTAACGCATGCGGTTGTGTCGATGTCCTGAATCAGCAGTCGAAAGATCCGAAATGTCTGTGTAGTAACTCGGCAAATCTTCGGCGAGCAACCTAAGATCTGATTCGCTCGTGGCGCTAGCATCAAAGTCGTAGCTGAAGGTTCTCAAGATCCCGTCTTCTTCAACTGTGGCTATCGAACCAGAGCGGTGATAGGTGAAGTCCAGATCAGGTGTTAGGTCGGCATCCCCACTGTATTCGACTGATTTGAGCTCATCTGTTTTGGCAAAATAGGTGCTCGCCTTGGTTATAGCAGGATCACCTGCACCGCCGTCTGGCGAGATTTCAGTGACCACGCGCCCACGCGCATCATAGGTGAATGCTGTTTCTCGATTTAAGGCATCCGTGCGGCTCTTAATCAGTCCGACTGCATCAAAGTATTCAAATGTTGTCAGATCTCCGCTACCCGCGTCTGTTGGCCACTGCGCCCCAGAAAAGTCGACTTCTGCGCCCGTATTAGCCATGCCGAATGTACGTTGCTTTTCGAGTTTCCCAAAGCCGTTGTATTCAAGCTGGACAGGGTAAGTGGCCTCGCCCCAGCGATTTTTAAGCTGTCCTCGAACATCGTATCCATAACGGGTATATTTTCCGTCAGGATTTTTCTCCCACTCAAGGCGTCCTGTGGGTGTGTCGTAGGAAAACTGGGTAGCATAGCCTTGAGTTGCAAGCATCGCCACACCTTCAGTTCCAGTCACCGTGGCTGTAATACCGTGGATTGAATATTCAACACGGTCTTTGCCCACCTCATATAATTTTACAGTGCTGTTACCTCGAGGATCTTTGACAAGGATTTTCCGACCTGCTTGATCAAAGCCAAAGGTCGTCTCAAGTCCTTCTTTTGACACCACTGATTGAGTCAGACCGTTTCGAGCGATTTTGACGGAGTCTGTGTCCGAGTCTGGGTGGTTGATTGTTGTGGTGACGGTGTTGGATGAACGGTCCACCGTAACTGTGGTCGTCGTCACGTTATCAGCTAAGTCAGTCGAAATTTGATGAGAAAGCGTTGAGGTCGAAAGTCCGCTGACTTGCGACTTAGCCGTAACTTCAAAGGGATTGTTCGCACCATTTTCTGGATAAACCGTTTCTGTGGATTCAACCCAGACGTTTCCACCATCTGTGATAAAGCGATTGTCGGAATGCCCGATCCGATCCATGCTTTCCTTGCTTAGCACTCCATCATCATCGACATCGATTCCCTGGAGCGTCACTTCGCCCATGTTTCCGTATTCGGTAATCGTCCGTATTCCAAGACTCCCTGTCGTTGCGCCCACAGCGACCTCCGTCTCCAATTGCTCGGTCAGTTGCCCGGTCTCGGAGTCGTAATCCAAGCGCTTTTGAAACAGACTGCCAGAGACGGCACTAGGCATCTGCTCAAACCGAAGATTTCCGGACGCATCATAGAAACGCTCGACATAAGGGTCGTCCGTCGTGGCTGAATCGTTATCGCTGGTGTCGATCCGTACCTTGCGGTTCGTCGTTTCCAAATCACTGCCCGAGGGAGCTGTGACATTATTTGTTTGGGTGTAGAGTGTCTCGCCCACAACGCCACCCGAAGCATCATAGAAGGCCTCTTTCCATAGTTCTCCATTCTGCTTAACATAAGCAACCAAGCTGGTGTCATCCGCATACGTTGTGGTTTTCTTCATCCCTAAGAATTGGGGGTAAAGGGACGTCTCATACTCGTATGTATGCGTCGTAGTCAGGCCATTCGCATCCGTTTTTGAAATCAGATACCCTTCAGCATCAAAAACATTTTTTTCAATCAGTTTGTCCGTTCCGCTGACTATTGTCTCCGTCACGACAACACGGTCTCGGGCATCATAGAAAAAATTACTTCGACGAGTTTCCGGGACTCCCGATATTCCAGCAGCACCTTCTTTGAGCACACTTGCAACACGTCCGACCCCGTCATATTCGAAACTTGTCTTTAAGCCAGTGCCATCCTTTTCCCACTGTTTGCGAAGACCTTGCCAGTTGGCTTCATAAACGGTTCTCCCGTTGAGTGTTTTAGTCTCAAGCTGCCCAAATTTCGTAAAGGTCTGGACAATATCCTCGGCCTGCTTCCACTCAGAATCAGTTGTATAGACCCATTTTTCAATGAAGCGCGTCTTACCATTCGCATCCCGCACAATGACAGTCTTAGTCGATTGTCCGGCGGCAAGCATGACTGCATCGATAGTAAAATTGTTGCCTTGGTGACTTACGCTGGTCGAGCCATGCGTTTGATTCGCAAGGGTGGCATCCGTCGCAGTGTCACTGTGAACCAAATCAGTTGTATGGTAGCCCGAAATTTCAAGGGTTACAAATGCATCCGAAAGCCCACGGTAACTGCCCTCATGGTATCCGTAGCTGGTTTTAGTCCTATCAGGCTTGAAGACGAACAGTGGTTTTCCGATTAATCGGCGATTGGGTGTATTCGGTGTATACGTGGCAGTGAATGTAGCATTTCTTTGATGATCTGCCTTAGGGAAGTCGTAAGGCATATACGCGCACAAGACCTCGATTTTCTCCGTGCCGTAGTCCCCAAAAGTCGGATACTGGACACTTTGCGAAACTGGTAATAGAGAACTAGATCCGCTTGTGTTGATTGCGGTGATAATCTCTCCGTCTCGTAAGGAAACCCCATCATAATCCAAAGCGGGTTGCATTATGTCATAACGAGCAAAGGTATTAGCTGCGAATACATTCGCAGTGCCGTTCCAAATAGCAAATGGATCCACTGCGGATTCGCCTGGCTTTACAACAACGGACTCTTCACCGAAATTCTTGGCTGCATCGCTACCGGTGAAGAAAGACAAAGTCCAACCACCGAAAGCATCTTTGGCAAATAGCCTGCGCCCGTACAAATGCGGTAAGCTCGTATCAATGACGTATCTATAATCATGCTGGATGCCATCTTGAGAGCCATCCGCATCGTCCCCTCGAAGTTCTGCGACGATTAGTTCACCGATTGACCCAAGGCCAATGTCAGGAATGAACTGAAACAGAGATTCTGTTACAAACTCACTAGACTCCTCGCTGTAACTATGGCTCGCCTGATCAAATGTAACGACTTGAACACGTAAGCCCGACGGACTTCCATTGTCCTCGAAATCAGAATTTTCTACTGAAAGCGTCTTGGAGATGTTACGCGAGCCACTGTTGGCGGTCGTCGTCACAGTCCAATTATTTAGAGCGACCCCTGGCCCAGTCGTTCCATTCGCTACTTTGAGAACAGTATCGGTACGGAGCAAGTTACTCGAGCTGTCGAATTGTTTTATGAAAAAGTCATTGAGTCCTTGTGCCGCTTCTCGCCCCAATCGATAGGTAACTAGTAAATCTCCTGAAACTGGTGAATAAAGACCTCCGGTTTTGGTCGCACTGGACGATAACGGTGCATAGAACCTGATTTCATGTTGAATAACATCACCGCTATCCGTGAGCACATCGACTAAATCAACAAACGAACCCGGCACTCTAATCTGACGAAGGAAACCGTCCCCATCCCTGATGACTTCAATTTCGTTCGTTCCGTCAGTTACAGGTTGGTAATATTTTAAAGTCTCACGTGTATATATAGCATCCGTCAGATCGGCTTCGTGTAGCACTAAACGCCCGGCAGAATCCCCATTACCTAAGAGCCCCAAGGCAACTTCCCACTTCAAATCGCCCACATACAGATCGCTAGCCTGCCCCACAACCGAAGGCACTTCGCCCCGCATCTCACGCAGTTGAAACACGATGGAGGCGGATGTGGTCGCAAAATCCGTATCGACCAGTGAAAGCGGCTGAAAATCACCCAAATTATTCTGAATAAATACAATGTATCCTTTCGCAGGAATGAGCGATGTTATAAGGTTCAGACCTTCAAGGTTCGTAATATTGATTGTGTAGTTGACACCTGGCTCAATCATTAAAAAGTAGTTATTTCGAGCCAATGGGTAGGAGAGTGTGCTACTTGCGACACACGGATGCGTCCCATCGTTGATTTGTTGAACGATCTGCTCTTGCAGCGCATCAGTGCAGCCTGGTATTTGAACTGGTGCGTAGGAATAGTCGACGCACCAACCACCATCCCATCCTCCACAAGAATAGTAGTGCTCCACTAAGTCGAAGTAAAAGCAGGATGCCCCGCTTTGCTGAAACGCAGCATTTGCACACGCGTTTAATGCATCCTGATCAATCACGTCAGTCGTTTCTGTGGTCGAGTCTATTTCCGAACCGCTCCAAATGGAGGCTCCATCCTCAAAGTTAAACGCTGGAACAGAAGCGCTCGCAGGCTCGCGTATCATGTAGCTGGAAACGTGCAGCCGCACTTTCTCCAAGCCACCGATTTCATGCTGAGCGAAGGCCGAGACAGCTGATAAAATAAAGAGTATATAGAATGCGTACTGTCTCATAGGTTAGGCTCTGGTTTGTCCGAAGATGGCCTTAGGTTGAAATTGCCGGTCGTGGAGATATCTGGTCGACTCTGGCGAATGATGCTTTGCTCGATCTCTGCGCCAGTCTGAGGTTTTGGGCGCAGCTTAAAATTAAACTCAAAGGGGTTCCGATCACCGATCAGGCAAGGAATTGTTGTTTTGAGATGTCGCCCATCCAGTCGATAGCGAAGCATGACTGCTACCGGACGGCGCACTGTGAGGTCTCTGGGAGTCACAGTCAGGGTATATTTTTTTGTATCGACTGTTTCTAATCGAGTATAAAAATTCTCATCCATCGCATAGATGTCTGACAGCTCAATATTTTGATCTGCTGCCAAGGTGATTGTGATAACCTGTCCTTCCGGCTCGCCATTTGCCTTCCAAAAAAGTCGCGAGGGGGCAAGGTTGACCGTTACAGGCAGCTGGGCAACCAGCGTCAACACATCTGGCATTTTTTTCTCATCATAGTGGACGATGATCCTTTGCTTTTGTTCACCGCCGATCTCAAACGGATCTAACTCGCCCAAGACTAAAATAGTTTCTCCAGCCGAGATTTCCATCTTATCAGAGGACACTTGTAAACAGGGGCAGCTGGCTCGAAGTGACGTAATTTTAACGGCCTCAGCCCCCTCATTCTTGCCGTAAAATGTGTAGAGTAAGCCCTTCGAGCCTAGCTCGGCATCCTGAACTAACTCTTTGGCTTGCCAAGAAACCTGTGCAGGGAGGCTACCCGCTACAACCAGAAGAGCAAATAATAGAAGGTATCGCATAATGATCAGTTGGGCGTGAAGACTTCCAAGGAGGTGGTGACGACAAAGGCCCTATTCGGGTTACTGCCGATGAGTGATTCAGTCTGGTTGGTCAGCGTATCAGGCTCTTCGTCGCCAGTCGCCGAAGTGATCGAGTGGAAGCTCTCCCAGTCATCAAACAGGCCGTTTCCATCGGCGTCTGTCGCAGAGAATGGATCTGTCGGTGGCACTTGGGAAATCTCATCCATATTGGAGACTCCGTCTCCATCTAGATCCTCACTGTTTGGGTCGAACATAAATCGATCCGTGTATCTCAATTTGAAAAAACCTTTGTCGGAATCCGCATCGACAAGAAAATCCCATTCGGTAAAACCAACGATGCCTGATGATATCGCAGGATAGTATTCCCATGACATCAAATCCTCAGAGGTCAGGAAGAAATAAACCCTCCCTTCACGCGATTGCCAATGGAGCGTTCCTATTGTGCCGTTATGGGTGATGCCAAGCTGCTCTCGCCAATCGTTAGCACTCTGGCCAAAAGTAAATTGAGCGGACATCAGTCCAAGCAGGAATAAAATCTTCGATCTGTGCATAGTTTAAGCGCGTTGGTATACTGATGGGGTTATTTTTCTTTCGGCCACATAATCATTACACGATCACGCTTTGGTTCTGGATGCTCTGCTTTGTATTTTTCCCGAACCTGATTCATAGTCCTAAGGTTGGTGTAGTGAGTGCGGAGTTTTTCCTCGTTCTCGAGGTAATAGCCATAGACCGCATCCATCTGTTCGTACAGCTTTTCGGGAACTGACTCGGGGTCTTCAGCAACTACTACATATTCTGGTTCCCTGCCAAATCTCACGGGAGGATCTTCCCATCGCGATTCGTATTTGTGTCCATGAAAAGTGTAAGTCGCAGCTCGCTCTTTTTCGACCTCAGACTCGATCAGATCGAAGAATCCAAAATAATTGTAATTGACTTCATTATATTCGAAATTCCCGATTGAGTGGAGATAAGACAGCTGAATATTGCTCCAGATTTCGAACTCATGATCCTCATAACGCCATTTTACCCGACTGTACAGGTCATCGAAGTTCGTCACTACAAGTGACAGGTTTTCTAAGCGATGCTCATCAATTACTCGAATAAAAGGAGCTATCTCGACACTCAGCGCTTCTTCAGTTTTAAACTCTTGAACTAGCTTGTCCTTCGCGGCTTCAAGCAGTTCCCGAGATGGTTTGACCCTGCGTAAAACCATTTTGCGCTGACCACTCTTTTGGTGAGTGAATTCCTCTTCAACATAGGCAGAGTCGATGAGCGCTTGAACCTCCGCGCGGCGATCAGCTTTGGCCTTTTCTTCGGCAATGATCATTGACTCAGCCTCAGCAGCTGAGATAAGTTCTACGTTTTTGATACGCTTGTTCGCATGCAGCACTGTTAAGATTGCAACGGACAGTAAGAGAACGGGTGCTAGTTTCATAGGCGGGCTAGGTTTAATCCGCATTAAGCCGCCTAATAGATCGGTCGTCGAGGAAAAGTTCGGCTCACCTAGTGCTGTAAGCTATTTGAATGGTCACCATTAGTTTTTTCCGATAACCATATAAATCAACACCTTACACTATATTGAAACAGAATAGGCAATTTTGTTTCATGGGTGATACTGTGTGGAAACCGCTTAGTTTACATGGACGTAACGGAAAACGAAAATATCTAAACCTTACTGAGCGAGAGCTTTTCATGGAGGCTTCGCTGAAGCTGCCAACTGCGCGGAGAGCATTCTGCCTGATTCTGGCCTACACTGGATGCCGCATATCTGAAGCTCTGGCGCTCAATTCGGAGAATCTTGATGCGATCGAAGGCATGCTCATTTTTGAGACATTGAAGCAGCGGCGCAAGGGAGTCTTTCGAGCCGTTCCAATCCCGCGAGCGTTGATTCAGTTGTGTATTCGTCCGGCAAGTGACCTTCTAGCCAAAATTGGCCGGGGCGGGTATGGTGCCGGGCATGGAAACACCAACTCCGACTCCAGCCAGTGGCGCGAAGCGCCGCCGGTTCACTGAACACGAACGAGATGAGCACTTGATTGCTTGGAAACGCAGCGGGCGAAGCGCCCGCTGCTATGCCGCCGAGCACGGTTTAAGTGTGGCGCGCCTTTACGCCTGGTCGGCCAAAAAGCGCGGCAGTCCCGCGAAGCGGGCCTGTGGTTCCTCCTTCGTGCCGGTGCGGATCGCCCCGGGCGGCTTTTCCGGGACGGGACTGCGGGTGACCTTAAAGTCCCGTGGCTTGGAATGCGTGATCGAAGGGGCGGACGGGCCTGTAGCGTTCGCCGCCCTGGCCGCGGCGCTCAAGCGGGAGGTCTTCGATGTTTAACTTCGCCAGTTCGCTGCGCATTTATCTGTGCGTTGAGCCGACCGACATGCGCAAGTCCTTCAACGGACTCTACGCCATCGCCAAACACGAACTGGAGCATAATCCGATGGACGGGAGTTTGTTTGTTTTCGCCAACCGCCGCCGGGACCGGGTGAAGCTGCTATACTGGGACGGCACCGGCTTCTGGGTGCTGGCCAAGCGCTTGGAGAAGGGGACCTTCTGGTGGCCGGGCCCCGGCGAGGCCGAAGTCGGCGGTTTGGAAATCAAGCCCGAGGCCTTGTCCATGTTGCTTAACGGCATCGATCTGAAGGCGGGCAGTCTGCGGGCATGGTTTTGCCGCTAAGCCTGAAATTATTTTTCATAAAAAAGAAAATATATGTATTGACAAGATTGATACGTGCTAATCTCATAAGCGTGATGCTAGAAGAACCCGCAGCGCTCCTGGAAGAAAACACCGCCCTTAAGGGGCAGGTGCGCGAACTGGAGGGCGAGAATGCCAATCTGCGGTTGAAGGTTCGCGCACTGGAGCTCGCCCAGGCCCGTGCGGGCAAGCCCGACGACGACCGGCAGTGCCACCTGGACATCAGCCACACCGAGTCGGTTCGCGTCGAATCCGACGATGCCGGGACGGATCCGGAGGCTGAAGCCGCACCGGAGCCGACCATCCCTTCCAGCACGACCAAGCGCGGGCGCAAGCTGCGGGTCGGCCCCGAAGCGAAGTTCGAGAACCTCCCAGTGAGCGAGGAAGTGATCCTGATTCCCGAGGAAGTGAAGGCCGATCCGCAGGCATGGATCGAGATCCCCGGCGAGATCACCTACGAGGTGCTGGTGCATCCGACCCGGCTGAGTCGTCGCAAGATCGACCGCAAGAAGTTCGTCAGGCGCGACGAGCGTGAGTGCGCTCCAATCATCGCGAAAGCTCCGGTCCGTTTTTCCGCCAGCTACGTCTCCACCAGTCTGGCCGTTTACATCGTGCTCAACAAATACCTTGAGCACGGCGCATTGCACCGGTTGGAACGCAAGTTCAACCGGCTCGGCGCAGACATCTCCCGGCAGAGCCAGAGCGACGCGGTCGAACGCTTCTCCCTGTGGGTCCGCCCGCTTTACGAGTTGATCGATAAAAAATCCAAAGCATGCGGCTACCTCCAGATCGACGAGACCTTCATCAAATACATTAACGGACAAAATCCCGGCGGCGGGCAGGGATACTTCTGGGCGACACACGCGCCCGGCCTGTCGATGGTGTTCAAGTGGCGCGACAACCGCAGACACGAGAACGTGGAAACTCTGATCAACGGGTTTAACGGTATATTGCAAAGCGACGCCTACGCCGCTTACGGCAACTATGCCAAAGCCCGCCCCGGGATCACCCTGATGGCCTGCTGGGCGCACACCTTCCGCAAGTTCCGCGACGCGCTCAAAACCGAACCGGCACATGCCAGGCTCATGATGAAATTGATCTCGCAGCTCTACGACCTCGAGGAAGAGTGGGACGAAGAAGGGATCTCCGATTCGCTGCGGGAAATCCGGCGCCGTGAAAAGTCCCAACCCATCGCAAAAGAGATCAAAGAGCAGCTGGACGCTTACGCCGCGGACATGACGATCCCCAGGGGCGAGTTCCGCGAAGCCGTCGGCTATGCCGCCAAAAATTGGACCGCACTATGGGAATGCTTCCAGCACGGGCATACCCGCCTGGACACCAATCTACTCGAGTCCAAGTTCCGCCCTACGAAAATCGGTGCCAAAAACTGGATGTTCATTGGCCACCCCGATGCCGGAGAGAAAAGCGCTGTCATTTACACCCTGCTGAACTGCTGCCGCATCCACGGCGTCGACCCCCAAGCCTACTTCATGGATGTGCTCGACAAGCTGATCCCCCACGACCACCGGCCGCACCAGGAACTCGTCGATGCCCTGCTGCCGGAGAACTGGATACAAGCCAATCCGGACAAAATTGTCAAAGAACCGGCACCAGCATAAGCTGGCAGGTCCGACGCAAGCAATGAGGTCATTTGCCGGACGAATACGATTCTTCCACCGACAGGACCGCCCTGAGGGCTATCGCCAAAACGATGCTCAACCGCGATGCCCGACCGATCGACGGGCATGATGTTTACACCGAACTACGCGGCTTGACCCGCCAACGGCGACGCATCGTCCATCTGAGCACAGCGGTTAAGAATCGCATCCATACCCACGCGGACCGGCTTTTTCCCGGTTTTCTGGCTAAAGACAGTGTCCTGACTCCTTTCTCCAGGGCGAGCCTCGAACTGATGTCAAAACCTGCATTCGGAGCTGTCTCGATAAGCCAGAAAAACGAAAAAGCACTCGGACAACTATTGAAACGAGCAGGGACCGCTCGCAGTGCCGAGATCGCCCCAGCATTGAAGCAACAAGCGCGGGACTCGATCCCGGCCGATAAAGACGCCGCCCGGTTAAGCGCCTACATTCTGGCCGGGGAACTTCAGCTGTTTCGTTCGCTTGCAAGTAATCTCGAAGCGCTTGATCAAGGATGCGCACGCCTGCTGGCCCGCACGCCCGAGGCTTTTATAGCTTCGATCAAAGGAATCGGTATCACTCTGGCTGCTTCGATCTGTGCGGAAAGCGGCAGCCTCACGCAAATCACCCGGACCGATGGTCTGAACGCCTACGCTGGAATCGTCCCAAAGGTCAAACAAACCGGTGGACCGGAATCCGAGGCAAAGATACGCGGCAGACGCAGGAGCTTCAATCGCGTCTTGAAAGACTATACCATGCAGGCCGGGAACCATCTTTACCTGCATGGCCCCGAAGAGCTGATGCAAGATGCCGTGCGCCGCAAGCTCGCGGGTAAAGCAGTCGATACCGCGATGGCCAGACGCTTCCTCCGAATCGCCAGAGCCTTGTGCAAAAACCACCTAACCTATCTGCCCTCCCACTTGCGCGGTCAAAATGCTTCATCACGGGAGCGCGCACAGTATATTTTAGACACCTGGCCCGCTTTGCTGGTCAAGTGGAAACGCCTGGGACTGCATGAAGAAGCCTTTGCCGCTGAAAACCCGCTCGGGCAGTGGCGGCTGATCATGCAGGAAATCCACGATATCGATCTTCCCCTATAGTCTTCGTGAAACGCTGACGCATCACTTTGGGTTCGGAGCGGCGGGAAGGCACTATTCTACGTAGCCGCATTCTTTGAACGACGGCACGGGTCAAAAAGCTCCGCCGTTCCGGCCCTTCGAGTTTATCTCAAAAAGCGCATCAAGATACTCCGCCGCGCCCTTGATAGGGCTACGGCACGCAACCAAACAGCGCAACGGTCCGGAACCCCATCCCTGAGCGGAAATCCAACCGCCCTCACGAACCCCCTTGCGATGCCGACCGATTCACGGCTTCAAAAAATCCGCTCAAATCCAGCGCGGACGGCGACAGCCTTACCTATTTTACAAGAGTCAAATATTTTCAAAATTTCTCTTGATACTTTGACCCCCTCCGGCCCTGGCAAATCATATGGGCCACATGCCGAAATAAAGCCCCTTTTGATGCCTCAAAAATTTGCTTAAAAACACCTTGATTTTTTATAGCTTGTCTAAAGGTAAAATCAGCCGAACAGTTCGCTGTGCGAGCCAGTGCGCACAAGGATGAGTTCCGTTTCCGTCGTCTGGTAAATCAGCAGCCAATCGGGCGAGATATGACACTCACGGTGGCCGATATAGTTCCCCGTCAACTGATGGTCACGATAACGCTCTGTCAATGGCTCTTCGGCTCGTAGCGTTTGGAGGACTTCGGCCAGTTTCTGGAGGTCTTTGCCCGAAGAGGCCAGTTTCTTGAAGTCCTTCTTGAAACGGCTTTTGCGAACCAGTTCGAGCATTAGCTATTCAGCTCCTCGAACAACGCATCTACGCTGCTAAAGCGTGGCAGGTCGTCGATCGGCTCTTCCATCGCGGCAATAGTCTCCGCATTGGGCTGATGGCGCACGAAGTCCACGACCTTGCCCCGTTCCTCTTCGGGCAGGCGCTGGATTTCCTCGATGATTTGAGCGGCGTTCATAGTTTCCAATATGGCGGTATTTCCGGATTTTTCAAGCTCGGAGATTCGATGCAGAGCGTTCATTTCTGGGCTTCCTTTTCGGAAGCCGGATGCGTCTTGCGGTGGACTTCCTGCAGCCTGCGGATGCTGACCTGGGTGTAAATCTGGGTGGTGGACAGGCTGGCGTGGCCGAGCAGCTGCTGGATGTAGCTGATATCCGCACCGCCCTCCAGCATCAGCGTGGCGCAGGTGTGGCGGAACAAGTGGCAACTGCCGCGCTTGCCCACCGCCGACAGGTCGATGTAAAGACGCATGCGCTCGCTCAAGGCGCGCGGCCGGATCGGCCCACCCTTCGGACTCAGGAAGAGCGTCCGCTCCCGCGCACCGTCCAGCCACTGCGGACGCACCTCGTCGAGGTAGCGGACCGCCCATTCCAGCGCACGGGCGCCGACGGGGACGATGCGGTCCTTGCGGTTCTTGCCTTGGCGCACGGTGAGCAGGGCGCGGCCCCGGTCGAGATCCTCCAGCCGTAGGGCGCACAGCTCGGCCCGGCGGATGCCGGTCGAGTAGAACAGCTCCATGATCGCGCGGTCGCGCAGCCCTTCGGCCGTGTCGACCCGCGCTTGCTGCAAGACCCGCTCGGTCTCTTCCGCGCTCAGCACATTGCGCGGCAGGCGCTTCTCGCCACGGGGCATTTCCAGTTCGGCGGCGGGGTTCTGCGCCACCAGCTTCTGCTGGCGCAGCCAGCGGAAGAAGCTCTTCACCGCCACCATGTAGTTGCGGCAGGTGCGCGAGCAAAGCGGCGCACCGTCCGTTTTCCGGCGCCGCGACAGATGCGCCAGGTAACGCTCCAGATGCGGCTCGCCCACCTGCGCGGGTTCGTTCAGGTCGCGCTCCGCGCACCACTGCGCGAACTGACCCAGATACGAACGCCGTGGATGAAACGGAGTCAGTCCAAGATTTCATAACTATGTAAGGCCTCCCAAGAAGAATTCTTTTTTTCGATTCGCGACGATGGCGGCTGACAAGCGTCTGAACCGAGCCGGCTCCTCCCATGTTCAGCCGCGCGGCAATCCAACGGTGCGGAGCCAGATAACGTTCACACAACCACCGCGCCGTCGCCACTTTCCATTCGGCGCCCTTGCGTGAGTCGAATAAGTCACGCTCCTGCATATTCAATCCTCAACTTACGGGCCATAAATCAAAACACAAATTACTCTGGTTACGGCAGTCAATCCTTATTTATGAATTCTTGGACTGACCCCGTCCCACATATCGCCCCCATGAAACATTGGGCCGACCCCTTTTCAGTGGCGGGAAGCCTGACCCCGTCTCACTGCCCCTTCTCCTGCTTAATTTCTTCAAGAGCCAATTCAACGTCATCTAGTAATTCAGGAACTGCCCATACTTTTATAAGGTCATCGTCTTTATTATTCGCATCGATTGTCACATATATTTCGGATATTTTGCCCAACGCATATAGCGCATCTAGAAGTAATTTCGCTTCTTTGGAAGAGCCTCCAATATATTGTTTTCGAACAAACCTTTTCTCTATGAAATGACCTTGTTTTTCGAGCTTGGACAAAGCTTCATCAAATGCCTGTAAGTATTCTGACTGGATATCTTTCCCCTCAGTAGAAAGAACCATATTGTGCGCGGTAATGTATTGTTCTAACGCGTCGTTACTAGAACAAGCAGCAGTAAAAATAAGAATAGCAAAAGAAACCGAAAAGCGCATTTGATTTATGGGTTGTCGCATAACTGACAGGCGGCGATACAAGCTCTTTTAGTCGCTGCAATTGCGATTTTACAAGCAGGATGCTTGCACAGTCTTTTATTAATTCTTGCGGTATTTTTGCAGCCGCTAGTGCAATCAGACTTCGAGCAGGGAAATATAGGACCAGTATTAAGATATAGCGCAACATCATCGAACGACTTGTCGCACTTTCCTTCTTTCAAACAACATCCTAAAATACTGATCCCTGAAGCTGCTTTAAAATCAGGGAAAGAATCAGGGACGTCATCGCAGAAAACAGTTCCGAACTTCCGCTCTTGCTTGTTCGTAACGGTGCAGGTGTAATTACAATCTTTATCACAATCACCTGATTCTGCTGATAACGAACAGGAAAACTCCACGAAACACGCTAGACCCAGAAGGTCGATTGAATTGAGGGAGTTATTACTTACGAAGGCATAAAGACCAATCAAGTCATCTCCTGGAATCGTAGGAAAAGGCAAGTTCCCAGCAAATTTAGAAGCAAAGTCACCCAATGGATCCCTGTTTGGCCATCTCCCCGTAACGGGATCATAATACCTGAAGCCGTAATATGTAACACCCGACGCGAAGTCGTAGCTGCATGGCCGTTTTTCCCCGATGCGGTTGCGGGTTGCGGACCGATCGGACCCGACGCAATCGGGGGTGCCCGAAAAAAAATTCCCGACGCGGTTTTTTGACCGGGGGGCGGGTTTTTCAGGGGCAAAGTT